>Ga0299915_10001444_pt1 | contig 17653 bp, 16 predicted proteins | sample RVTome_13_FD_200263 | JGI IMG/M metagenome (GOLD analysis project Ga0299915, IMG submission 200263) | Soil microbial communities from uranium-contaminated site in the Upper Colorado River Basin, Wyoming, United States - RVT92D227 (version 2) ... | reverse complement strand
CGAGCGCCACCAGGCCCTGCACCGAGGCAGCGGCGAGTCCGGCCAGCACCGGCGCCTCCTCCATCCAGACGTCCTGCCCCCGGTCGCTCTCGTCCTCCGGCGTCAGCCCTCGGCGCTCAAGCAGGCGGTCGATGCGGCGGCGCACAATCTCCAGCACCGCCGCTACCTCCCCATCACCCAGCGGCGCGGCCGGATGGAAGAAGACGGTCTCCTCTCCCCTCTGCGTGAACACGCCGTCGAGCACCAGGGCGTGCACGTGAACATTGAGTCGGACGCGTGGCGGCAGGCTCAGCACCCACTGACGCACGGCAACAGACGGGAGCACCTCGTCCACGAGGTGCGCCGTGCGCTCCTCCATCCGGCGCCCTCCGCAACTTGGACAGAACCCGCGCCCCTTGCACGAGAAGGGCACCAGCCGATCGGCGCCGCACGCCGCGCAGCGAAACCGGGCGAAGCCTCCCGCCAGCCAGCCGCAGCGCAAGTACGCCTGAAACTCCTCGTCGACAAACCGCGGCAGCCCTTCGCCGTCTCGCAGGGACGCGGACTGGACGCGGAACGTCTCGATATGGTCGCGCACAAGCTGGTACAGCGCACTCTGCTCGGGGCGGCGCGGCCGATAGGCTGACGAGGGACGAGCCACGGCCGGAGCACCGCACGGCGCGTGCCACCTGACGACAGCCGCAGCTCTCGCGCATTCCGGTTCACGAAGTCGGCGACGTGGCGGATCCTGCACGTCTCACAGCAGGGCGATGTGGCAGAAACTGCGGGCGCTGTGAGGCGACAGGCTCTTCCGACAGCGAGCGCGAGGGGCTGTCCGACGGCTCCAATCTACGTCGCCTTCGGCCGCGCCGCCGGCTGGCCGATGGCGATGCCCGGGCAAGGCGGTGGTCCGGGTCAGCACGGCCCGGATCGCAGGTGGACCCGGAAGTCATCGGACCGCGACGGCGCGCACCCACATCTCCACCCAGTGCTCGCGCCGGTCATCGACGAGTGGCACCGCCATGCCGGCCTGGTCATGACCATCAAGGCTGAGACGCTGCTCGCCCGTCTCGTGAGGCGTCTGCTGCACCGCCACGTGATAAACGGTCTCACGGTAACGGTAGTGCACGGTGAAGGCCTTCCAGTCCGCGGGCAGGCACGGCTCGATGCGCAGCCGGTCGCCCTCCAGTCTCAAGCCGAGGAGCGACTCGACGAGGAGTCGATACATCCAGGCGGCGGACCCCGTGTACCACGTCCACCCGCCGCGCCCGACGTGCGGCGTCACCGCGTAGACGTCGGCTGCCACCACGTAGGGCTCCACCTTGTAGGTCTCGATCGCTGCGGGTGACGCCCCGTGGGCGAGCGGGTTGATCAGATTCCACACCTCCCACGCGCGCCGGGCGTCACCGAGTTCAGCGAAGGCCGTAGCCGCCCAGATTGCGGCGTGGGTTGGCCGCCGGGGCGATCGTTGTGAGGCGACAGGCCAAACCTACTGAACCTGAACCGCTCTGCGGTAGCGTAGTGACGATGGGCGATCTTAGCGCCCTCTGCGCGCACCGGTCCTCCGGGCAGTGAACATCACGGTCTCAGACGCTGGCCGCCGCCCGGAGGACGCCCCAAGCCCAGCGGCCACGGCCGCTCTCAGACAGGCGACTGTGCAGTCCAGGCGTGTGTCGCGTGCCTCGTACACCTCGCCCATCCCGCCCACGCCGAGCAGGGTGACGATCTCGTACGGGCCGAGGCGGACGCCGGGGGCGAGGCTCATGAGGGCGGCCTCTCAGTGCGCTATTGCGTGCGCGTGACATCGCGCAGCATGACCACGTGACTTTCTGCCGTACCGCGGACCATGGCGAGCCACCTTCCATCGCGCGACCAGGCGTGGCTCACGGTGTCCTCGCCGCTCGCGTAGTCGGTCAGGCGCGTGGCGGGACCGCCGTCGAGCGGCTGACGCCACAGGTTCGACGCGCCATCCGTCGTCCTGGCAAACGTAATCGCGCGGCCGTCCGGGGCCCAGGAGAGCCGGTAGTCTGTGTCGTAGCCCACCGTCATGGCGAGCTTCCGGACCGCGCCCTGGCCGCTGGTGGGGACGACGTCCACGCGGACTCCGCCCCCCTGCTCCTGGTTCCAGGAGGTTCCGAAGACCAGGGAGCCGTCGGTCGAGGCGGCCGCAGGCCAGAAGCCTGCTGGCACGCCAGCCCATGCTCCGGCGGACACCGGCGCCGGCTTGCCGCCGTCGATCGGCACCACGTACACCGGCCCTGCTGCCTGGTCCCAGCGCGCGTAGTACACGTACCTGCTGTCGCCGACGACCACCGGATGATGATCTTCCGGTCCCTCGGTGAGCGGCGTCTGCCGCCCGCCGTCCGGTTCCATTCGCCAGACTCGGTCCCGGCCATCACGGTCGGACAGGAAGACGATGTACCGGCCGTCGGGCGCAGCCAGCGCCGCGCGGTCGGAACCAGGCGATGTCGTCAGCTGACGCAGGTCAGTGCCGTCGGGGCGGACTACCCAGACGTCGGGGTTGCCACTCGCGGTTGCCGTGTGGAGGATCCGGCCGTCCGGCGTCCACCCGATCCGCCAGTGCGAGGAGACCCTGTTCGACACCGATGCGATGCGCTCCACGCGGTCAGGCTGCGCGGACGGGCCGACCCAGAGGGTGCCGCGCCACTCCGAGCGCAGTGCGACGAGTGTTCGCCCGTTCGCCGTGAAGACGACGCGGCGGTAGCCGGCAATGTCCGTCGTGATTCTCCGCAGCGAACCATCCGGGACGGAGACCTCCCACAACTGCATGGCGTCGGCGACAGCGCGATCCGTCGCGGCAACGATGAGCGCCCGCCCGTCCCGCTCCCAGGCGAGCGATTCCACCTCGTCCCACTGCTTGGCCCCGATCGGCGTGACCGCGCCTGTCGCCGCGGCGACGGCGAAGATGGCGATCCTGGCTCCCTGGTCGTACGCTGCGGCAGCGATGGTCCGGCCATCGGGCGACCAGGCGCAGGCGGAGATGACGAACGCTCTCGGTCGGACCACGAGCGCACGTTCCCCCGTCCCGTCCGCATTGGCGACCATGAGCGCGACGCCGACGGTCGGGAGTCCCCGCATGAACGCGAATCGTGCGGCGTCGGGCGAGAAGGTCACCACGCTGTCTACGTCCTCGACCAGGCGTCGAGGCGTGCCGCCCAGCACCGGCACTTCGTACAGCGTCGCGGGCGCTGCGCTTCTCGGGTAGGCGCTGTAGAACAAGCGGTTGCCGTCCGGCGTGAACGCGATGCCGTTGTACTGCACGTCGCCCGGCGGGACGACCTGCACGGTCGCCGGTGGCTCGACCTGCCGGACGCGCAGCCCCTCGCGACCTCCTTCGACGAACGCGTACGCAACGTATCGGCCGTCGGGCGAGACGGCCGCGGCCCTGTCGGAGATCGCCTCGGTCGTCAGCTGCTTCAAAGTGAACTCGTCGAAGAGCCGCGTTGCGGCAGGCGCCGGCGGCGCGGGCACCAGGAGCCGGGAAGCCCACCAGGTGACCGACGCGACGAGGACGATCACCGCCAGGACGGCGCCCACCGCCATCCGGGGATGCCGCGCGACAAGTCCCAGCCTCACAGGATGGACGACGCCGCGGGCGAGCTCGCCAGAATCGAGATCCTCCTTCAGCGTCTCGAGATCGTTCCGCAGGTCCTTCGCGCTCTGGTAGCGGCGCTCGGGATCCTTCGTCAGCGCGCGCTTGATGATCCTGGCCAGGTCGCGCGGCAGGTCCGGCCTGAGATCCGTCACCGAGCCGGGCGCGTCCCTGAGGATGGCGGAAAGGACCGACACGGCGGTGTCGCCCTTGAACGGCCGCTGCCCCGTCGCCATTTCGTACAGCAGGATCCCCAGCGAAAAGACATCCGACCGCTGATCGAGCGTCTTCCCCTCGGCCTGCTCGGGCGACATGTAGGCCGCGGTCCCGAGGATCCGTCCCTCGCCGGTCGTCGCTACGGTGGGCCCCGCCCCCACGTCCTCGCTGAGCACCGCTTCCTTGAGCTTCGCCAGGCCGAAATCGAGCACCTTCACGCGGTTCTCGGCGGTGACCATCACGTTGGCCGGCTTGAGGTCGCGGTGCAGGATGCCGCGCTGGTGCGCGGCGCCGACCGCGTCGCTGAGGGGAATTGCGATCCTGAGCAGCTCGTCGAGCGGCAGGCCACGAGGGGGAATCATCTGTGCGAGTGTTCGCCCCTCGACATATTCCATCGCGAAGAACGGCACGCCGTCCGCCTCCTCGACCGCGTGAATCGTGACGATGTTCGGGTGGTTCAGCGCCGCGACGGCCCTGGCTTCGCGCTCGAACCGGGCGCGGCGTTCTGGGTCGGCGGCCGCGGGCAGGATCTTGATGGCCACGTCGCGGCCGAGCCGAGGGTCGCGCGCTTTGTAGACCTCCCCCATCCCGCCTTCGCCGATCAGGGCGGTTATCTCATACGGGCCTAGACGGGTGCCGGCGGTGAGGGTCAAGGGATCTCCTCGGCGCGGCCGGGCGATCGGACGCGAGGATTGTACACCCGCATCCCACCGACAGGCTGAGGCGAGTTCCACCGCACCCGAGCCGTGCGCGCACTGGAGAGAACTGGCTTCAGCCGGGACGCGGCGGCAGGATCCTGACTACGCCTCGTGACGGACGTGGTGGTGGCAGGCACACAGTCAAGGGTTCGCCGGCCGGACCGATGCGGGCCCGGAGAGCAAGAAATCCCGCCAGGCGCAACCCGGCAGCCCCAGGCGTTCGACGGCGTGGCGTTGCTCGTGGTCGCATGCGACGAGCGGCCGGTACCGGGGTAAGCGCTTGGTGAACTCGGCTAGGCCGCGCAGGCGCGGGGCGTCGATGTCCCCGGTCTTCACCTCGATCGCCCAGTGACCCCAACTGCCATCAACGATCGCGTCGACCTCCAGCGGCTCTTCACGCCAGTAGCGCACCTGTTGGCCGGCGTTCCACGCGTGCGCCAGGCAGGCGTTCTCGACCCACGCGCCGAACCGAGCCGGCTCGGTTGCCGCATCGGGAGCGCCGCGCGGATCCGAGACTGCCAGCAGCGCGTTGCTGAGGGCGACCAGCTTTGGGGGCGCGGCACGCTGTCGGGCGGCGCGCATCGTGAACTTCGGAATCGGGGCGACCAGAAACGCGTCTTCCAGCAGGGCGAGGTAGTGGGCGATGGTCTCGAGCGCACCAGGGTCCTGGAGCTGACCCTGGATCTTCGCGAGCGACACCACCTGGGCGGGGCTCGTCACCGCCACGCCAAAGACCTGCCGTAACAGGCCGGGCCTGCGGACAGGCCCAAGCGCGAGCAGGTCGCGGCCAATGGCCGGATTCACAATGGCATCCCGCAGGTAGGCCGCCCAGCGCGGAGCATCCTCGCGAAGAGCGAACGCGCCCGGGTACCCACCCTGGCGAACGATCGTCTCGACCGCGAGGTCGGGATCCGCGCCGAACGTCTCGATGAGGGATTTCGCGGGCCAGTGCGCCAGCGTGAGGCGCTCGAAGCGGCCGGCGAGGCTCTGGCGCGAGCCGGTGGCGAGCCGCAGCGACGAGGACCCCGTCGCCACAATATGGATGGGGAGGCGGCGGCGCCGGATCCGATCCCATTCGCCCTTGAGCCGAGCGGCCCACCCCGGCAGAAGATGGGCTTCGTCAAGAAGCACGACGGCGCGGCCATGTTGCCGGGCTTCCGCTTCGGCGAGGCTCCAGAGACGCTCCCAGAATCCGGGGAGCGCGGCTCCGGGGCCGTCCGCGGCCTCGTACAGGGCTGCCCGGCCGAGACGACGGGCCAGCTCCAGCAGCAGCGTGGTCTTGCCGACCTGGCGCGGGCCGACGAGCAATTGGATTCGTCCTGGTGCCGGCTCGTCGAGCCGGCGCGCGAGCACCTCGAGGCAGGCACCGTACCCCAGTCTGAACTCATCTCCGTTCATATACGAATAATTATTAGACTATACTTGAGCGGTGTCAACCGGGATGTCGCGTTCGCCTCGGCGAGGTTGACCTCCGGCGTTCCGGCTCGCAGGGATCGCGTCGAGACCGGCGGTGTCAACCGAGCCGAGGCGCCTGCCCGCAGCGGCGGCGCGGGCGGGGGGATTGTGGCACCGGGCAGATGGTTTGCCGAGACGACGGGGCAGTGCCGGTCGCGGCGCTCACGCACCTGGCGCCTAGCGATTGGTGGCGCGATCTCGGCGCAGGACCGCGCCACGTCGAAAGCGGATCTCGCTTGGTTCGTGCTCTACTTGCCCGGGCGCAGCGGCGCTGGCACGATTGGGGACGGGCCCCACACCTCGGACGTCACGTTCAACGCGAGGCTGTGCAGTTCGAACAGCACCTTCTGCACCTCGGCGTTCGCCTGCCACGCAGACCAGGCTGCGGCGTCGGCGAACTCGTACGTCGCCACGATCTGCGGCGAGCCGACGAACATGCGGTACGCCCGAAACTCGACCACACCTGGTACCGCCAACTGTCGCGGTATCGCCGTCGGCACCCACTTCAGGTACGCCTCTGTCTTGTCGGGGTGAATGTCCCACTTGGTGACGAGAAGAACCATGGTCATTCTCCGTTCTTCGGGTTGGCGATCTAAGCTAGAAACTCATTGATGTCCAGGATGGGCCGCGCGCTGCACGGCGAAGGGTCAGCTTCGCCAGGTCGCGGCGAGCACATCAACGACAGTGAGCCCAGGGCTGGACTGCAGGCCCTTGTCGGGCGGAGGACGTTCCTTTGTCGGGAAATGACCGAGGACGCGGAAGCCGCCGGCCGTTTCCAGCATGGCGACGAACCTCCAGCGATCTGTGGACGAGCGGAGGTCAGGACCGACTCAGTATACGCCTCTGCGCATGAAACCGCGGATCTGTCTGACAGAAGCAACCGGGCGAGAGGGCGGCAGCAGGACCGGCCCCCGGGGCGCTCCAGCGCCGGGTGGGATCGGCATCGCGGTAGCCTTGGATTCGGCGGATTATGCCGTGCTGACTGAATCAGGGCGCGAATTGCGGCAGAAGCCGCCAGATCCAGAAAAGGCAGCTAGAAACTGTACCGCGCCGTGGCGGTCAGGTGCGAGTTGCGGCGGTACGCGCCCAGGAAGTCGTCAGGCCGGCCCCGAATGAGATCGAACCGCACCGTGGCCCGCCAGTGCTGGCCGACGGCCTGGGAGTACTCCCCTTCGAGCCACGCGCCGTGACCGTTCCGGCGGACAACTGCCTGGACGGCCACGCTCCGATTCACGTCGATCGTGTAGCTCGCGCGGCCGACGAATGAACGGGTGAACCCGCGATCAGGCGCAAAGCCCATCGTGGCGCGACGCTTCGTGACCACCTCCCCCGCATAGCCGCCAACAAGGAACCACTCCCCCACCTGGCGCTCGGCCTGGATGACGTAGAGGCCGTACTCGTCCGCCCGCCGGTCGCCGCTCGTGAAGTAGCCGGCCTCCCCCTTCAGCGTGAACCAGCGCAGCGGCCACGCGGCGTCCCCGCCGTACATCCTGATCCTCGGGAACACCTGGACGATCTCGATGCGCGGCGGGATCGGCTTGAACCTCGCGTCGAACAGCGGCAGATGGTTGTAGCCGTCGTAGAACGACACCGAGTACTCGAAGCCGGCCAGCGTGTGGTTCCAGCGCACGCCGAACTGGGAGCCGCCGGGGTACTCGGCGCCGCCGTCCACCGTCGCGACGAATTCGGTGACGGGCCTGGCCACAGCCCAACGCCGCCCGGCGAGCGGGAGGCGGCTTGGCGTGAACCGCGGGACCCAGGCCAGGTCGATCGTGCCGCCCTTTCGCTCGTACGTCAGGCGCACGCCGGCCACCGCCAGGAAGTCGCTGGTCACGACGTCCATGAAGTCACGCGGCGCGAACCGGTCGGTCGGGTTGAGGATGTCGGCTCTGCCCCAGCGGATGAACTGCCGGCCAAGCGAGACGTTCAGGCCCCCGTGGTTGAGCGTAACGCTGAGGCGCCTGACGCTCAGCGCGGGCCGCAGCTTCGTCCGATCGAGCCAATCGATGCGCCAGCTCCGCTCGACCTGGCCGAGCGTGTCGATGCGCGCGTCGAAGGAGCCGGCAATGCTGAGCCACGGCGCCGGTCTCACTGACGGCTCGTACCGCACGAGCACATCGGCGCCGACACGCCGGTCGTCTTCCGGCGTCGTCTGGGGATAGACGAGGCCGCGGCCCTCGATGAACCCGCGTTGACTGAAGACCTGTGCGAGGCCGATCGACGGCGTCAGGAGCACGACGAACAGGCCGGCCAGTGCGCCCTTCACCGTTCCCGCCTGAGCGCCAGCAGGGTGAACTCCTCGTCCTTCATCGGCACGTTGTACTCGAGCTTCTCGAGCTTCAGGACCGTCCGGCTCTTGCGCCGGAGGTCGGTCATCTCGAGCAGCCGCGCCGTCCAGATGCCCTGCATCCGTTCGAGCTGGTCGTACGCCAGGCGCCGGACGATCTCGTTCCTCACGTCGTTCTCGACCCGGGCGTACGCGTAGTTGTCCTTCCGGACCCAGATGCGGGAGCGGGTGTACTGGGAGGTCTTCCTCTGCCTGGGCCTCGCCTCTATCCGCCAGCACGCAACGCCGTTCACCGCCTCCTCGCCGAGCAGCGAGAAGTCGTACTGGTCGACATCGCGCTCTTCGAGGTCCTCGAAGCTGAAGTCGGTGCCGAAGAATCGCGTCGAGCGGTCCTGGAGCGCGATCCGCCGGTCGCGCGCAATCGCCGGCGTCCACATCCACTGGTCGGAGGCGCGGTCGGGATGATTGATGATGAGCAGGGCGACGCCTTTCACTTCCGCGGGCGCCGTGAATCTAAGCACCGATTTGCTCGTGCCGTGCGACCCGAGGCGCGTGTATTCCCACCGCTTGTCAGTGACCTTGCCTCTCGCGTCGATCACCTGGAGCGTGCCCGCGTAGCGCTGGGACTCCGCCTCCGTCCGCCGCTGGGCTTCGCGCATGATCTCGCGCGCGTCCTGGCCGAACGCCGGAACGGCCACGCCTGCCATCAACAGAAGGACCGCAGCCGTTCGCCAGCTACTGGTTCTCATCGTCGTGACCCGCTCCGTGCCTGTCCTCTACCTCTCCGTGCGTGTCCCGTGCCAGGGCACAGCACGCTGTGCCCGTACGCCTTCCGCCCTCCGCCTTCCGCCTATTCGTATTCCAGCGCCTGGACCAGCGACCCGCGGGCCGCGGCCTCGGCCGGCCACAGCGCCGACACGAACGCGGCCGCCAGCATCACCGGGACGAGGAACGCGGCAATCCGCACCGGGTACCGGTACGGGAGCAGGACGCCGGCGACGTCGCGATGGCTCATCTCGAGCACGTAGTACAGGTTGACCGCGCCAAGCGCCAGCCCGAGGACAAGCCCGACCACGCCGATGCTCACCGCTTCCATCCAGATCGTGTGCCTGAGCTGGCGGCGAAGCGCCCCGACAGCCTGCAGCACTCCCAGCTCGCGCCGCCTGTCGATGATCGAGACCGTCAGCGTGTTGACGATGCCGAGGATGGCCACCAGGACCGCGACGACGATCTGCGAGTACGCCAGGCCCATCCACTGGTCGGTCAGCCTCAGGATATACCGCCGCACCTCGTCGTTCGTCAGGACGAAGAGACGGGACGTGCCCTCGAATCTTGCGAGGATCGCCTCCTTCACCGCGGGCACGGTGGCTCCTTCGGCCACGTACACGCGGAACGTGGTCACCGTGTCGTCGTTCCAGTAGCGAGTGTAGAGGGCCCAGTCGATGAAGATCGAGCCCGCCTGGTCCGACCAGTCCGAGACGATGCCGACGACAGGAAGGCGGAGCATCCCTCGGGGCGCTGCGAGTTCAAGCGTCGATCCGACCCGCAGATCGTGCAGGCCGGCCAGGTTGTCCGCAATGATGAAGCCCTCGCCAGCGGCCGCCCGCCGGTACATGTCGTCGGTGTCACCCTGAACCGCCTCGCGCCGTGCCCGCTTGCTCCAGCGGTCCACCGACAGCACCACGAGCGTCACGGGCCGCTGCCTGAACACGACGCGCCCGACGTGGATCGGTTGCACCTCGTCAACGCCCTGGATTGCTCGGAGCCCTTCCGCCATCGATCCCGGAAACCGGAACTGCCGCTCGATGAGGGTCGCCGACGGCGTCACGAACAGGTCGGGATTGAGCGCCGTATCGACCCAGTTCACGATGGACGCGTAGCTGGCGCCGGCCAGCCCGCCGAGGGCGATGACGAGGGCGAGCGACAGCATCAGGGCAGCCACGGTGCCGGAGGTCCGCCGCGGCGCCTGAATGAGGCTGTCGGCGGCCAGGGCTCCCTCGACGGGCCGCAGTCCTTTGAGGAGCGGGCGGAGCGTGCGTGCGAGCCACAGGGCCAGTGTTGGCGTCAGCAGCAGGCCCGCCAGGATGGCCAGGACGTACCCCGTGTAGAACGCGGCTTGACCGCGCCCGAGCAGAGCCAGGCCCGCCGCCAGCAGCGCCGCCGCTCCCGCGGCGAGCCGCCGCAGCCGGTTCTCGCCGGCCGACAGGACCTGGTACTTGCCCTTCTGGAGGGCCTGGATGGGATCCACGCGGGACGCGTTGCGCGCCGGGATGAACCCGGCGACGAGACTGGTGGCGACACCCATGGCGAGCGCCAGTCCCATCACGTAGGGGTCGCCGCTCACTTCGTCGGCCCGCTCCACGATGCCGTAGACGCCCGCGAACAGGGTGCTGATGTAGCCGGTCATCCCGCGCGCCAGCAGGTGGCCGAAGCCGAGGCCACCCACCGATCCGAAGAGACCCGCAATCGCGCTCTCCCCGAGGAACAGCGTCAGGACGCGCCGGCGGGTCGCGCCGAGCGCCCGCAGGATGCCGATCTCCGCGCGGCGCTGGGTCACGGCGATCGCGAACGAGTTGTAGATGATGAACATCCCGATGAAGAGGGCGAACGTGCTCGTCATGCCCATCGAGATGGTGTAGACCCGCATCACGGACTCGAACTGCTGACCACGGGAGGCCGGCGGCTCCACCTGGAAGCCCGGCCCGAGCAGGCGCTCGACGGCGGCCCGGCCCCGGTCGAGCGTGACGCCGGCGGCGAGCGCCAGGTCGATCCGGTCGAACCGCCGCCCGCGGCCGAACACCATCTGGGCCGCGTAGACGTCCATCACCGCGAGGTTCCCGCCGAATGCGGTGGCCAGGCCGCCTGACTTCATGATGCCGCGCACCGTGAACGTCTTCTCGCCGGCCATCGTGCCGAGCGGGATCGCGCTGTTGACGGCGAGGCCATTCCGCTCGGCGAACTCCCTCGTGACAATGAGCGAGTCCGGCTGGGCGAGAAAGACGAGCGGGTCGTCGATGATCGCCTCGTCGCCGCTGTCGAAGTCGTACTCCCGCAGGCTGCGGTCGCCCGTGAAGTCGACGGCGAGGATGAGCAGGCTTCCCTGTCCGCGCAGCCCCGTGTCGACGACCGCCTCGATGACCGGGACGGCCACGCGCACCTCGGGCAGCGTCTGGACCCGCTCCAGCACCTCCTCGTCGAATCCCGTCTCGCCGGCCGCGACCTGGAGCTCGGTTGCCCCGGCGATGCGATCGACCGTGCGGTAGAGCGCGCGGAGGACGGCCGCGCTGGCGGTGTGCATGCCGACGAACACCGCCACGCCCAGCATGATCCCGGTCGTCGTCAGCACCGATCGCAGGAAGTGCTGGCGCACGTACGGCCACGAGATCAGGCGGAACAGGTTCATCGCCGCTCGTCTCCGACGACGCGCCCATCGGTGAGCGTGATTGTGCGGGAGCACGCGCGCGCAACGGTCTGATCGTGCGTGACGACGAGGATGGTCGTTCCAAGGCGCGTGTGGAGGTCCTGAAGCAGCCTGAGGATTTCGGCGCCTGTGTGCGTGTCGAGATTGCCCGTCGGCTCGTCGGCCAGCAGGATCGGCGGGTCGTTGGCGAGCGCGCGCGCGATCGCGACGCGCTGGCGCTCGCCGCCCGACAGCTCCTCGGGCAGATGGTCCACCCTCGCGCCGAGCTGGACCAGCTCGAGCAGCTCGCGCGACCGCTGCCGGCTCTTCCGCCGCGCCAGTCCGCGCAGGTGGAGCGGGAGCGAGACGTTCTCGAGCGCCGAGAGCGACGGCAGCAGGTTGAAGAACTGGAAGACGAATCCGATCTTGTCCCGCCGCACCAGCGTGCGCTCGTCGTCCGACAGCCCGCTGAGCCTCCGGCCGTCGATGTCGACCTCGCCGGCGCTGGGCCGATCGAGCCCGCCGATGAGGTTGAGCAGCGTGGACTTGCCCGAGCCGGACGGCCCGACGATGGAGACCATCTCGCCGCGCTCGATCCGGAGGCTGATGCCGGCAAGCGCGGTCACCTGCTTCTTGCCTTCGAAGTGTTTTGAGACCGTGGATAGCTGGATCATGAGGAAGGTGCTCTCGAGAGGAACCTCTAGTTCTCAGGTCTCAGTCCCCGGTTCCCAGGGACTCACGCGTGATTCGCTGTGAGCTGAGAGCTTACAAGTCAATCCCGTTTCTGCATCGCGATGGGCCATTCCGCCCGCGCCTCCGGTTCGGCAGACCTCACAGTCGGCGCTTGGCGAAACGGCCCACCGCGCGCTGGAGTGGATTGGTCCACAGACTCTGAGAACGAGGGACCGAGAACGACAGTCGCAGGAGGTCCCCCGGGGATTCGGCTGCCGACCGCAGCCGCCCGTCAGACCTCTCAGGTGCCTCCGAACCCAATCGCGATCTTGTCCTCGTCGACAATCACGGGCACTTCACAACGGCCCTTTGAATAGCCCAGCATCCGTTCGAGGTCCGTGCGGCTCTTCTTCACGTTCACGTACTCGAACGGCACGCGCCGCCTGCCGTAGTCTTCACGGGCGGCCTCGGTATAGGGTCAGCCGTCCTTCCCGAAGATGTAGATCATGTCACGCCTCCCCGGCGATCGATCCTACCTCAGCTTCCAGTCAATCCCTGGCCCAGTACTTGGCGTACTCCTCCAGGAACGTCAGCGTCCCCAGCGATTCCATGCGATCCACGAAGAGGACGCCGTCCAGATGATCGGCCTCGTGCTGGACGACGCGCGCGGGGTAGCCATGGAGGGTCATCTCGACCCGGCTGGCGTTGCGGTCGAGCGCCACGAGCCTCACGTCGTTCGGGCGCCTCACGCGGCCGCGCAGGCCCGGCACGCTCAGGCATCCTTCCCAGTCTTCTCCGGTCTCGCGGCCGACCGTCGTGATTTTGGGGTTGATGAGGGCCATCACGGGCACGGACGCCCGGTCGCTGGCGCTGCCCTGTCGCGCCTCGTCGATCCCGACCAGCATCAGGCGCACGCCGTGATGGACCTGCGGCGCCGCGAGGCCGATGCCGTCGTGCGCGTCCATGGTCTCGAACATGTCGTCGATCAGCCGCTGGAACTCCGCCGTGGCGATTGTGGACGCCTCGACGCGTCGCGCACGCTCGCGCAGCACGGGATGCCCCATGCGGGCCACCTTGAGAATGGACATCTCTTCCGATTATACGTGACGTCGATCGCCGGACGCGGCTAGTCCGCCAGCCCCTCCGCCTTCTTCTCGGCGGCAGACCCCGCGCCGCCGGCGGCGGCAACTTCGGCCGCGCGATCGAAGTGGATCTCCCGAGGCTTCACGTACCTGGCAACCACAGACGCTGTGCCGGGCACCTGGAGCTTCTGCATGAGGAGCGTGAACCGCTCCTCGAGGGACTGGCCAATGCTGTCGCGCACGGCGGGCGAGAGGTCCCACAGCCGGTCCTTGAACGGGCCGAGCGCCTTCTTGCGCGCCTTGTAGATGAACTGGTCCTCGGTGTCCTTCGGCTTGCGCTCCTCCGCCGCATGCTCGCGGATCCAGGCGTACATCTCCCCCTTCAGGCCTTCCGGGAACATCGGATGGTCGTACATCATGTTCTGGAAGTCGGTCGCCAGATGAATCTCACAGGCGCCCACCCTGGGGAACGCGTCGAACGCATCGAGCGGGAGCGTCGACGCGCCGTGCTGGACGGCCCCGCCGATGCCGAACTCGCGGCGGCCGACCCGCGAGAGCTCCCCGAGCGTCTCGATGTCGATCTTGACGTCCTTTTTGACCGACCCGTCGGGCATCACAAACCCGCCGTGGGCCGTGCCTGTCTGCACGCTGATCTTGCTGAGGCCGACCATGCCCTTCCGGAGGCTGGCGTTGTAGCCGTTCATGAATGCCCGGAGCTCGTGAACGTCCGAGTTCTTTCCCCCGACCTCGCCAATCTCGCCGCCGACCGAGATCGTGATCCCCTTCGGCTCGTGCGTCCGGATGTGCTCGGTGAAGTTGGCGGCCAGCTCGAAGTTCGTGCGCTGCTGCTCCTCCACCGTCGGGTGGTTCAGGTCGACCAGCGTCGAGGTGTCGATGTCGATGTTGTAGAAGCCCGCGGCAATCTCCTCCGCGATGAGCGCCTTCAGTGTCTTCAGCTCTTTGTCCCTGTCCGGGCTGCTGTACTTCTTCGCAGCCACCTGCACGTGATCGCCCTGGAGAAAGAGGGGGCCGCTCACGCCCTCCCGCAAGGCCGCAGCCGTCATGACGGCCGCGTACTCGTGAGGCCTCTGCGCGGTGTAGCCAACCTCCGAGCGCGCGATCTCGAAGATGACGGCACCTGCGTCGAGCTTCTTCATCGCGCGGAACACGGCGCGGCCCGTCGTGTACGCCATCGCCCTGACGTTGATGGCCGGGACGGTGAAGCCGGTCACCTCACCGCGGCCCATGGCCATGTAGAGGTCGTGGATGGACGACGGCTGGATGCCGGCCCCGGCGCCAAGGCTCCGGATCAACCACCTGGCCGTGCCGCGGATTTCCGGCGTCGCGCCGAAAACCGCCGAGGCCGCCAGCCGGTCCACCAGTTCACGGGGTACGCCTTCAGGCCGCGATACCGTGACACGATCGCCGGCAACAGCGGCCACCGGCCTCATCGTTTCGAGCATTTCGGTGACAGAGTTGAAAGTCATGGACACACCTTCCAAGAAAAGCAGGGGTCAACGAGTGAAGAGCCCGGACGCCTCATGGTCGCTCACTCCTGCCGCAAAGGCGCTGCAGGGTACTTGAACTGCTCGATCACGGCCTCTCGGACCGCCCCGTTCACGAAGTCGTCGATGGGCAGCACGGCCTCCGCCGCCTCGACGTCGCTCAATCGCGCCCGGGTCGCCGGATTGCGCGGCGTGAACAGCTGGCAGCAATCCTGATCCGGCACAATCGAAATCAGGTACGTGCCGATCGCCTCCGCCTGGGCCACGATCTCGGCCTTGTCCATCCCCACGAGCGGCCTGAGCACCGGCATCGACGCGGCCGCGTCGATCACCGTCAGGTTGTCCAGCGTCTGTGAGGCCACCTGCCCGATGACCTCGCCGGTGGCCAGGGCGCTGGCGCCTGCCGCCCGCGCCAGGCGCTCGGCGATCCTGATCATCAGGCGCCGGTAGACGATCACGCGATACGCCGCCGGCACCGCCAGCACCACCTGGCGCTGGATCTCGCCCAGCGCGACGAGGTACAGCTTCGTGTATAGCTGGTAGCGCGTCAACAGCTCGGCCAGCTCGCGGACCTTCTCTTGCGACACCCGCGGAAGAAACGGGTAGCTGTGGAAGTGCACGAGTCGGACCGAGCAGCCGCGTTTCATCATCCGGTAGGCCGCAACAGGCGAGTCGATGCCCCCTGACAGCAGGCACACGACGCGGCCGCTCGCGCCGGTCGGCAGCCCGCCGGCACCGCGCTCCTTGCCGAACGAGTAGAACGCCTCGTCGGTCAGGAACTCCACGCGGATGTCGAGCTCCGGCTGCTCCAGGTCGACGCGCCATCCCTTGGCCAGCTTGATGCGCCCGCCCACCTCGCGCTCGATCTGCGGCGACGGCAGCGGGAAGCGCTTGTCGGCGCGTCTCGCGGACACGCGGAAGCTCCCGACCTCGCGGTCACCCAGGTCGCGCAGGACAGCAGCCGCCACCATCTCGATGTCGGCCGCCGTGCGCCCGGCCCTTGCGAAGTTGGCGACGCCGAACACGCGCCGCAGGCGCTCGCCCACCTGCTCGAACGTGGCCGTTGGGCCGAGCACGACCTCGAAACGCCCCATCAGGACGCGGACTCCCGACACGTCGAGATCCGCTATCGCCGCGCGGAGGTTCTGCGCCAGCCGCGCGATGAACCACGGCCGGTTCTTCCCCTTGAGCGCGATCTCCTGGTAGTGGACGACGATGGAGTTCATGGCGAAGCCCTCCACCGAAACGCCCGCCAGAGGAGGAGCGGCAGATCGACAAGCCCCAGGGAGGGCCTGGACCCGAAGACGTCGAAGCCCGACCGTTCCAGGCGGTTCAACACCGTCATGCCCCCCAGCCAGCTCACGCGCAGCTGATGGCGGAACCGGCCCTGCACGCCGTCGCACACAGGCCGCCCCTCCGCGAAGAGCGCGCGGGTCCGGCCGGCCACGGTCGCGAGCGCCGCGCGCCAGGCGGCGTTGATCACGCCCGCATCGAGGTCGGCCTCGCGCACCCCGCAGGCGTCGAGGACTTCCTGCGGCGCGTAGAGGCGCCCCTTGCGCCAGTCGCGCGCCAGATCCTGCCAGAGGCCCGTCAGCCGGAGCGCCGTGCACATCGCGTCCGAGGCGCGGTCGAGCGCCGGGTCGTTGGAGCCGCCGATGCGGAGCATCAGGCGGCCTACAGGGTTCGCCGAGCGGCGGCAGTAGTCCAGAAGCTCGTCCCACGAGGCGTAGCGCTTCTTGAGCACGTCCTGCCGGAACGCCCCGACGAGATCCTCGAACAGCGACGCAGGAAGCTCGCAGGCGCGCAGCGTGTGGCCAATGGCCGCAAACGGCGACGCCGGGTCGTCGCCCGGCTCGCCTCTCACGGCCGCCCGCAGCCGGTGGAGCCAGTCGTCGAGCAGGCACTCGCGCTCGGCGTCGGAGTGGCTGCCCTCGCTGCCGAAACCCTCAGCCGTGCGCGCGAACGCATAGATGGCCGCGACATGCGGGCGCATCGACGGCGGCAGCAGGCGCGACGTCACCCGGAAATACTCGTCGTGCTGCCGGGCCAGCCGGGCGCAGGCCGCGTAGGCCTCGGCCAGCGGCGTGTCGGCCGGCTCGGCAGCCGCCCAGGAAAAGGGACTCACCACTCGCTCTCAATCTCGCCCGCGCGGCGATTGGCGGCCCTCGCCATCACAAACAGCAGGTCGGAGAGACGATTGATGTAGGCGAAGAGCACCGGCTCGACGGCGTCAGGGCCGAGGGCCACCATCCGCCGCTCGGCCCGCCGGCACACCGTCCGCGCCAGATGGAGGGCTGCGCCCCCGCGCACCCCTCCCGGCAGGAGAAAGCGGTGCAGGGGCGGCAGCTCGATCTCGAGCTGATCTATCCAGGTCTCCAGGCGGCGCACGTCGGCTTCGCCGAGCGCGGCCTTCGGCACGCGATCCGCGATCTTGCCCGCAGGATCGGCCAGCCGCCCCGCGAGCGCCAGCAGGTCCCGCTGCACGGCCGCCACCTGTTCCGCCAGATCGGGATCGACGCCAGCCGCAAGCACCATCCCCAACACGGCGTTCAGCTCGTCGACGTCGCCGCAGGCATCGACGCGCGGATCGGCCTTCGGCACGCGGCGGCCGTCGATGAGACTGGTCTCCCCGTGATCGCCCGAGCGTGTGTAGATCGTCACGTACCGGGACTGTGCGACAATGCCGCGTTGGTGTCAAGTTACAGGCGTAAGGCGTAGGGCGGTCCGCATCGTAGGGGCGCACGGC
>Ga0299915_10001443_pt1 | contig 17671 bp, 18 predicted proteins | sample RVTome_13_FD_200263 | JGI IMG/M metagenome (GOLD analysis project Ga0299915, IMG submission 200263) | Soil microbial communities from uranium-contaminated site in the Upper Colorado River Basin, Wyoming, United States - RVT92D227 (version 2) ... | reverse complement strand
AGGTGGCTCTGCCTCCAGCGCTGCCCTCACCCGTCCCAGCGCGCGCTGGATCTCCTCCGCCGTCGCCTCACCTCGATACAGATGATCCAGGGCCGACCGCACGACATCTCTCGCCTGGACTCCCCCCACCATCCAACCTTCCAGCACCGGATCCGTTCCACGCACCTGACTCATCGGCTCCTCCCATGACCCGGCTCCGCAGCAAAACGCGAGCGCAATTTGCGGACTGCCTGGTAAACATGCGCGCGAGCCGTCTCCGAGCTGCAGCCCAACGCTTCCGCCACGACGTCATACTCCAGACCTTGAAACATGCGCAGCAGCAAGGCTGCCCGCTGTTGCTGCGGGAGCGCCTCGACTGCCTGGTAGACGGCCGCCATCAGATCACCCTGCATGTGCTGATCCTCCGGAGTGTTCTCCTCTCCGGCGAGGTCGTCGAGCGCCTCCGGCGGGAGGCTCTCCGGCCGGCGGCGCCCGAGCTGGGTGCGCGCCGTGTTGATCGCGATTCGATACAACCAACCTCGGTGATGGGCATCCGCGTTCAGGCGCGGAAACGCGCGATAGGCCCGTAGAAACGACTCCTGGAGCACGTCCTCCGCCTCCTGGCGGTCCTGAAGCATGCGCTGGAGGAATCCCAGCAGCTCTCCTGCATGGGCCTCCACCAGTCCGTCAAAGGATATTTCCACCACGGCGACTGCTCCTCTGACCTCTTTAACTAGTCACAACCACCGGCGTGAAAGGCAATTCCGCTGGCGAAAGACCGCCCTCGGCGGGCGCGGTATGCTGGGCAGGCCCCGGCGGCCTGCCCGTGTGGGCGCAAAGTTGAGGAGGAGATGTGCGAAGGCGTCGATCGGCAAGCCGATCAGGCCGCCCCGGTGGCTCTTCCCGCCAATCCGTGTGCGGGCCCTTCCCCGCCGCTCTGCCCCAGGCAGCTGGGGCGGCACGCCACCCCCTCCGACTCGGTGCCGTAGATGGTGCACCCGGTCCGAGCCATCTTCGCCGCGCAGACTGCCAGACTGCCGGGGAATCGTGCTCTGCCTGACGTGTCGGGCGCGCTGGCCGCGGATTCCCGGCTTACGGACACATGGGTCATCGCCTCCATCGGCCGATTCCTCTGCAGGACTAGCGGGGGAGGCTCAGGCATGCGGCAGGCACCAAACGCGCAAGAGATCTCATACGCCTGTGCCATTCAGGCGAGCGATGCAACCTTCCACCTCAGGGAGCGTGCCGGCTTCACATTCCGGGATCACGACCCCGGACAAGGCGCGGTTCCCCGGGGTATCGGCTTCCGCGGACATCCAGACCTGGTGCAAATGAACCCGCTGCGCCCCGAGAATATCCTCGCCCAGCGTGTCTCCTACCATGACCAGATCAGTCGGCGGAATCTCCCAGGCCTGCAGCACATGGCCGAAGATACGCGGATGCGGCTTGCGTACTCCGACAGCCGCCGAAATGATGATCGGGTCAAACCAGGCTCGCAGCGAAGCCTGGTCGATCAGGCGCTGGACATTCTCCTCGTCCGCCGCATTCGACACGATCGCCAATCGCAGACCCTCTTGGCGAAGCGTATCCAGCAGGGCATGCGCCCCCGGCATGATCTGCCAATAGGCTTCGGTGACTCGGTAGAAAGCCTCGAGCGCCCGCGCTTCCTCGGCGCCGCCGGGAGGCCGCAAACCCATGGCCTGCAGCGCGCGGCGCAAGACCAATCCCATCGTGCGTTCCAGGTGATCCACCTGGCGCTCTCGCTGATAGACCTCCATCGCCTGCCGGAAGCCATCGCCCAGGCGCCTGCCCTCCACCAGCAGGCCGGCGCGCTGCAACTCGAGGCACAGCGCCTGAATGCCTTCCTCGAGCACCACCTCCCAATCGCCGGTGAAGCGGATGAGAGTTGATCCCAGGTCAAACAACACACCACGAATCATGGATGGACGATCCTGCCAGCTGGAGTCAGTACCCGCGACGGGGATCGAACCGGTTGAGCAGCGGCTGATCCGCCAGGTAGCGGCGCAGGTTTTCTGCAAAGACGGCCGTGGCGCGTTCGAAGTAGGCTCCGGAGGCGCCGGCGACATGCGGGGAGAGGAGAACGTTGGGCATCTCCCACAACGGGCTGTCTTCGGGCAGAGGCTCGACGGGGTAGACGTCCAACGCCGCGCCGGCCAGGCGCTGCTCGCGCAGGGCGTCGATCAGGGCTGCCTGATCCACCACCTCCCCGCGCGAGATGTCGATCAGATAGGCCGTCGCCTTCATCCGCTTAAACACCTCCGGCCCGATCATGTCGCGCGTTTCGGGCGTTAGGGGGACCGTCACAACCAGGAAGTCGCATTGCTCCGCCATCGAGCCGACGGCCTGCGGGGGATACAGCCGGTCCACCTGTGTAGCGTCCGGGTCCCCGGTTCCATCAAGCCGGTAGCCGTCATCCTCCAGGTGCATCAAATCCCGTTTGACCGCCAGCACGTTGGCTCCGAAGGCGCGGGCCAGTCGGCCCACTTCGCGCCCGATGCTCCCATAGCCGACAATGCCGACGGTGCTGCCCCGCAGCTCCACCGGCCGAAAGCGACGGAAGCGGTCTTCATCCCAGTGATGGTTCGCCTGATCGCGCAGCATGCCCGGCAGATGACGACCGAGCGCCAGGATGGCCATCCACGCGAACTCGGCCATCTGGGGCACGGCTGCCCCGCTCATCGTCGTCACCGTGACGCCGGCCTGAACCAGCGGATGATCGAGGGCGTGGTCAATCCCCGCGTAGTGAAATTGCACCCAGCGCAAGCGGGGTGCCTGGGCTGGGAGAGGCAGGGCCGAGAGGGTGTAGAGGATTTCCACCTCCGGCAGCAGGTGCGCCGGAAGATCCTCGGCACGCCGCGCGGGATGTGTGTGCAGGGAAAGCCGAGGAGAGACGGCTCGCAGGCGGTCCAGCATGGCTTCCGGGAAGGGGACCGTCATGAGGACCTGGATCTCGCCCATGCGGGCGATTGTACATCAGGCGCCTTGCCCTTCTCCCGGCCCGCAGGTGCTGCGCCGAGCGTAGGCCGGGCGTAGGGTTGGCGTCAGGCAGCAGACCAGCAGCCGACCCCCCGGAGGGTATAGCCTAAAACCGGAAGGGCGGAATCTCTTCTTCTCCTCCTTACACGAGAGCCGGGGTCGGCGTCCCCGGCTCTCCCGATTCCCCCCCCAGGCTCGGGGAACCTTCCGGTCCAGGTTGACGTCTGGCAGAGAAGAAGGGCGGCCAAGCCGGATTCGGCCTTGTCAGGCCGGTTGTGGCCGCCTATACTCAAGTTTCTTCGAAGAGCCCGTCTCATCGGCAAGGAGGCTCCACCATGGTACGGATCCGCAGGATCGTCCCGGCCCTCGCCGCCCTCGCATTGGTCCTGGGGGCATGCTCGGCATGGCCGGGTCAGTCGAAGACGCCTAACACCATCGCCGTTACCGGCATTGGCAAGGTCAGCATCCCCCCTGATCTGGCAATCACCACGCTGGGTGTTCAGACTCAGGGGATGGACATCGCTCAGGCGGTGGAGGACAACAACCGCCGATCCGCCCAGGTTCGTTCCGCGCTGGGGGAGGCCGGGGTGGCCGATCAGGATATGCAGACCACCTACTTCAATGTGTCGACGCAGCCGAAGTATGACGAGTTTGGCAACCCGACGGGCGAAACGTTGTACTACGTGGACAACACAATCACCGTCAAGATACGCCAGGTCGACAGCCTGAGCGCTACGCTCCAGGCGGCCCTGAGCGCCGGCGCCAACAGTGTTCAAGGAGTCTCCTATACGCTGGAGAACCCGTCGCAGGCGCTGGATCAGGCCCGTCAGCTGGCGATCGCTGACGCGCAGAGCCAGGCGGAGCTGCTGGCCGCCTCGGCCGGCGTCAAGCTGGCGGGGTTGTATTCGCTGGCCGACAACGGCGGCTATGCCGTCTCTCCGACAGACACGATCTACGGCAAGGGCGGCGCAGCCGCCAGTGTCCCGACGACGCCCGGCGCGCTCCTGTACCAGGCGCAGGTCTACGCCACCTACGAGATTCAGTAGCCGAGGCAGGTGTGACAATGAAACGCAGCATCCTCTTCACCGCTCTTCTTGTGGCAGCCGTTCTGCTGGCTGCCTGCAGCGCCTCCGCCCCGGCAACCGGCTATCCGACGCAGACGCTCTCGGTCTCCGGATCCGGCAAAGTATCGGCCGAGCCCGACAAGGTCACGATCTCGGTCGGGGTGCAGACGCAAGGTGACGATGTCGTTCTGGCGGTGGCCGACAACAACCGCCAATCCAGTGCCGTCCATGACGCCCTCCTCCAGGCAGGCGTCTCCCCGGCCGACCTTCAGACAACCTTCTTCAGCGTGTGGAATACGCCGGTCTACGACCCGAACGGCAGCCCGACCGGGCTTGTGACCTACTACGTCGACAACACGCTGACAGCTACCCTGCGCGATCCATCCCGGCTCGGCGCCATGCTGCAGGCCGCACTCGGCGCCGGGGCCAACAACATCCAAGGAATCGGCTTCGGCGTCAGCGACACCAAGCCGTTCGAAGATCAAGCCCGCCAGAAGGCGATGACGGATGCGCAGGCGCGCGCCCAGATGATGGCGACGGCCGCCGGCGTTCGACTCGGCAAGCTGACCAGCATCAACACCTCCGTCTCTTCCGCTCCGCCGATTCCTTATTACGCCTACCGCGACGGAATGGGCGGGGGCGGAGGCGGTGCACCGCCAATCTCCTCAGGCCTGGCCGAGATCGAGGCTTCCGTCAACCTGGTCTACGAACTCGCCCACTAGGCTCCCCAGCCTGTTCGCACGCAAGAGCCGGGTTCCTCACGGAACCCGGCTCTTTGGTTCAACCATCCGGCAAACTCCTGGCGCAGTGGAGGAGGGCGATGGCGAGGATCCGCCGCTGGACGCCAGGTCAGCCTCGGCTTCGTCTCACCGGCATCGAGTGCAGTGTCAGGAGGCGCTAGGAAAGCAGCCCGGGCCAGACGGAGGTCACCACCAACACGGCGGTCAGCCCGATGAGCAAGATCACAAAGACCCAGGTCAGCAAGTTGAAGAGGCGGCCATTCACCATGCGGCCCATCAAGCGCCGGTCGTTGATCAAGCGCAGCATGACGACCAGGATGATCGGGAGCAAGATGCCGTTGAGGGTCTGGCTGGCCAGCATCGTCTGGATGAGAGACTGGATTGGCAGCAGGATGATGCTCGCCCCCAGGACGATCAGCGCGGTGAAGATGGTAAAGAAAATCGGGGCCTGGCGCAGACTGCGGTCGACACCCGCCTCCCAGCCGAAGGCCTCGCACATGACATAGGCCGTCGAGAGCGGCAGGATGGCCGCCGAGAACACCGAGGCGTTCAACAGCCCAAACGCGAACAGGCCTGCGGCATACTGCCCTGCCAGCGGCCGCAAGGCCAGCGCCGCGTCCTGCGCCGATTCGATCGTGATGCCCTCCCGGTGGAGGGTTGCGGCGCAGGCGATGACGATGAAGCCAGCCACCACCACAGCGAAGATCGAACCCACCACGACGTCGATGCGCTCGTAGGCATAGTCGGCGCGCTCCAGCCCTTTGTCGACAATCGAGGCCTGCTGATAGAACTGCATCCAGGGGGCGATCGTCGTCCCGATGACCGTGATGAACAAAGTGATGTACATCGGCTCGAACTGGAAGCTCGGCGTGACCATCGCCCGGCCGACCTCCCCCCAATCGGGCCGCGCCATGATGCCGGAGGCGACATACGCCAGGTACAACAGACTGGCCACCAGGAAGACCCGTTCAACCACCTTGTAGTTGGCTCGCACGATCAGCAGCCAGACCACAACGGCTGCCACCGGGACGGAAAGATACTTCGAGATCCCGAAGATCTCCATGCTGGCGGCCACCCCGGCGAACTCGCTGACCGTGTTCGCCAGATTGGCAAAGAGCAGGATCCCCAGAATCACGGCGGTGATCCGCACCCCCAGACTCTCGCGGATCAGGTCGGCCAGACCCTTGCCGGTCGCCACGCCCAGCCGGGCGCTCATTTCCTGGACGATGATCAGCGCCAGCGCCACCAGGGGCAGCATCCACAGCATGCCGTAGCCGTAACGTGCGCCCACGACCGAGTAGGTGGTGATCCCGCCGGCATCGTTGTCGACGTTGGCCGTGATAATGCCTGGCCCAACTACAGCCAGCAAGACCAGTAGCCGGGCGCGGATGGGTCGCAGGCGCTGCCAGAGAGTCATCGGACCTTTGACCTTGGGGCGAGCATCTCGCTATTCGCTCCCGTTGGGATTCACATCGTGCGGACTTGGGTGCAGGCGTCGGCCTACCCGGCGGGGGGTGGCATGCCGCCGAGCCCCTAGTGATACAAGCGCGGCAAACGTTTCTTCCACCTGGTTGGCAGGATCTTGTCGAGGGCGTCGTCGGCTGTCACGATGCCGTGCAGCCGCTTCTGTCCATCGAGCACCGGGATGGCCCGCAGGTCGTACTTGGCGATCAGGTGAGCCACTTCGTTCTGGCTCTCCTGCAGTTGGACGCTGACATAGCGTCGGTGCATGATGTCGCGCAGCCCCTGGGTGGGGTTGGCCAGCACCAACTCATGCAGGGAGAGCACCCCGAGCATCCTCTCGTCGGCATCCGTCACGTACAGGTAGTCGATGCTTTCCAGCTCAGCGGCATTCTGTCGCAGGTACGCCATGGCCGCTTCCACCGTCAGCTCGGGGCGGATGGAGACGTAATCGGTCGTCATGATGCCGCCGGCCGATTCCTCCGGGAAGGCTAGAAGCCGCCGGACGTCGGCCGCTTCCTCGCCTTCCATCAGCTCGAGCAGTTCCTGGCTGCGTTCCTGCGGCAGCTCGGCCAACAGGTCGGCCGCCTCGTCCGGCGCCATCTCCTCCAGGACATCGGCGACTTTCTCGTCTGGCATCGAGCGCACCAGGCTGGCCTGGAACTCCGGCTCGACTTCTTCAAGGGTATCGGCCAGGGTCTTCACGTCCAGGCTGGCAAGCAGTTTGCTGCTCTCCTCCTGGCTCAGGTCACTGATGATCTCCGCCAGGTCGGCCGGGTGCAATTCGGCGAGCTTATCACCCGGGACCTTCAGGCGAATCGGCTGGTCGCCCCTCAGCAGTTCCACTTCGTGCCACGAAACCATGCCGCCGGCCGGGCTGCTGCGTCCGAGCAACTTGGCCAGCCTGTCCAATCCGATGCGCCGCAGCAAGCCGGCGCCGCCAAAATCCACATTGGCTACCAGGAAGTGATGATTGACGCGCGCCAGCTCCAGGTCGTTGACCCGCACCACGCGCACGCCATTCGTGTCGATGATCTGCTTGTCCAGGACATCGCGCACCAGGTAGAGGTCCTGGTCGCCTGGGATGTACGCTGGGACGTCCTCGAGGCGGCACCACAGCGAGATCGCCGGGGCCACGAGCACCGCCACGGACGAGAACGGCACGATCAGCCGTCCGCGCTTCCGTTCGACCACGATGGCCACCACTTCCGGATGAGGCACGGCGGGCTTGGGCGTGGCGATCAGGTCGTCCAGCCGCCCCACCCGGGCGCCGTCGACATCCGTGACCGGTCGGCCAATCAGGTTGCTGACAAACGGCATCGGACCCTCAGTCGGACCTCGAAAAGATACGCGAGGCCCGTCGTGCCGGCCTCGGACTTCTCGAGCATTATACAACCGCAATCCTGCTTCGCAGCCTCTCTCCCTGGTCAGGATCCGCTTGGCACCTCCGCCTCGCGCAGAATTCGCAGCCCTTCCGAGAGCCACAATGGAATCATGAGTCCCTCGTAGACCAACGCGCTCTCAATGGGCTCGCGATTCCCGCGCCCTCCGGCAGACCGGACTCCCCGGCCCGAGTCCAATCTGGCGCGGCTCAGCCTTTTCGCCCTTCGGGCGCCCGCCGCTCGCCGGCCAAACCGCGGGCCGCACAGGCATTCGCGTTCTCCTTCCACCAGCACCAGCCGACTGCGCACCTCGCCCTCGCTTCACCTGGTCAGGGTGACCGGAAAAATCCTCCACCTGCAGCCCCACCAGCCGGCCGACTCAGACCTGTGGATGACCCTGCCGGCCATGATCGTGTAGCTATCCTTGCCCGGAATGGGATGGACGCCTCCCTTGGCCGCGCGGGACGATCGCGATCTCGTACTCTCGCTCGTCCGTCCTTGACCGGGCGGCCGGCCTGCAGCCTCATGACTTGACAAACACACGCGGGACGGAGGTGATCCTGCGGCCTTGCTTGTCTGTCGTTGACCGCGCTGTCGGCCTGCCGACGCGCGGCGTGGCAAACGCGCGCCAGTCGCGCCGCCTTCCCGCGGCCGGCGGCGCACACTTACAGCCAGCGTTGACGTCGCAGCCAAAGGAAGATGCCGAGCGGCACCAGCAAGGTCAATCCCAGGGTGATGTAGAACGACGGCCGGCCGGTCCAGGCCCCCAAGGGAGCCGAGGGACCGAAGAAGTTCATCCCGAAGAAGCTGGCGAGGAACGAAATCGGCATGAAGAGGGTGGTGATAGCGGTCAGGGTCTTCATGATGTCGTTCATTCGATTGTTGATGACCGAGAGATACGTGTCGAGCGCCCCGCTCACCTGATCACGCATGGATTCATTGATGTCGGAGAGCCGCACCAAATGGTCGTAAACGTCACGGAAATAGATCCGGTCACGCGGGTCGATCACGGCGAAACTGTCACGCGCCAGCTTGTTGAAGACCTCGCGCTGCGGCCCCAGCGTCCGCCGCAACCCCAAAATGGCTCGTTTCAGCCGGAAGACGCGCTCGAGTGTGTGCGGATCCGGGCGGCCGAAGACCTCCGTCTCCACTATGTCCAGGGCGTCGTCCATCTCCTCGAACACCTGCATGTAGGCGTTGACCACCTCATCTGCCACCAGGTAGAGGAGGTGGTCAGCCCCGCTGGCCAGGTGACGCGGGTCTCGCTGGCAACGGCTCCAGACCACGTCAAGTGCCGGGATCGGATCATCGTGATGCGTGACGAGGTAGTGCTGCGACAGGAAGAAATCGAGTTCGCGATGGGCCAGATGCTCTTCGGCGTGGTCCTCGAAGACCGCCGAATGCATGGCAATGTACAGGTAGGACTCCCAATCATCCAGCTTCGGGATGTGGGTCTCCTGCAGTGCATCGTCGATCGCCAGGGGATGGAATCCGAAGTGCTGGCGCAGGATCGGTTCGCAGGCCTCGGGAGGCTCCGCTTCGAAATCCACCCAGAGCAATCCCCGGCGATCTCGCAGCAGACCGGGAATCTCCGCCGGTGAGATGTCGGTGCGCAGTTTCCCGTCACGCGCCCGGTGGAGAATCCGTATCATGCCTCACCTCGCCACTCGATCATAAGGGATGCGCCGATTGTACGCCCACCGCCGTCCCCCTGCATTGCTATAATCCTTGGGACATGCAGGATTCGATCGCGCAGGCCAACTGGCGCATCGCTCGCGCCGCAATCGTCGTCATGGCCGGCATGGCACTCTCCAGCCTGGCCGGTTTGGCGACCACTGTCCTCGTCTCGCGAGCCTTCGGAACCAGCGCCGAACTGGATGCCTTCTACGCCGCCAACCGCCTGCCGGAGATCCTGTTCAACCTGATGGCCGGCGGGGCATTGGCCTCCGCCTTCGTCCCAACCTTCACCGGTCTGCTCACACGGGAAAACCAACCCGGCGCTTGGAGACTGGCTTCCGCGGTTGGCAATACCCTGTTCCTGCTGCTCTCCGCGGCGGCCGCCCTGGCATGGGCCGCCGCGCCCTGGCTGGTCGGTCATCTGCTTGCCCCCGGCTTCCGGGATCCCGGCCAGACGGCTGCCACGGTCCAACTTCTGCGAATCATGTTGCTCTCCCCGGTCATCTTTGGGGTGAGCGGGCTGCTGATGGGGATCCTCAACGCCCATCAACGATTCCTTCTGCCGGCGCTGGCCCCGGCCTCCTACCGGCTCGGCTGGATTCTCGGAATCGTCTTCCTGGTGCCGCGCTGGGGAATCGAGGGGCTGGCCTGGGGCGTCGTCCTCGGCGCCGTCCTCCATCTCCTCGTGCAGCTTCCCGGCCTGCGCGGCCTGACCCCGCACTATCGCCCTCTGCTCGGCTGGCGCGAAGCAGATGTCCGGCACGTGGGACGCTTGATGCTCCCCCGCCTGCTCGGCGTGGCGGTTGTCCAGATCAACTTCCTGGTCAACACAATTCTGGCCTCCGCCATGGCGGAGGGCAGCCTGACCTCACTGACGCTGGCTTTCTCGCTGATGATCGTGCCGCAGGCAGTCATCGCCCAGGCAACGGGCATCGCCGCGCTGCCGACGTTCTCGGCGCAAGTGGCACGTGGAGCCCTGAGTGAGATGCGCAGCACGCTGGCGACGACGCTGCGCGGGGTGCTCTTCCTGGCGATGCCCGCCAGTCTGGGGATCATCCTGCTGCGGCGGCCGCTCGTTGCTCTGGCCCTGCAGCGCGGCGCGTTTACGGCGGAGTCAACCGGGATGGTGGCCTGGGCCCTGCTGTGGTTCGGCGCCGGCCTGGTCGGCCACGCACTCCTGGAAGTTGTCGTACGAGCCTTCTACGCCATGCACGATACGCGCACGCCGGTCATCGTTGGCGCCGTGGCCATGGGCCTGAATGTGGTTCTCAGCCTGTGGCTATGGGGGGTCTTCGTGCATCTGGGATGGATGCCACACGGCGCGCTGGCCCTCGCCAACTCACTGGCCACGGCCCTGGAGGCCTTCACCCTGCTCGTGTTGGCCTCGCGCCGCCTCAGCGGGCTGGACCTGGCCCAGCGACGTCGCGGCATCCTCGCCGGCCTCGGCGCCGGCGCCGTGATGGCCTCCGCCCTGGCCCTCTGGATTCCTGCCACCCGGGGTCTCTCCCCGTGGGCCTCCGGCCTGGGAGGCGTGGCTCTCGGCGCAGGGGTCTATGCACTGAGCGCCTTCGCTCTGGGCGCTCCCGAGGCGCGCCAGGCTGCCGCCCGCCTGGCGGCGCGTCTGCGCCGCTAGCTTCGCCAATCTGCGCTCTGCCTCCCTGTCACTCTGGAGACATCTTGCCTTGGCGGTTCACCGCCCTCGCCTGCCATCCATCATGCCGCCCACAATCGGATCTCCCGCGTTGACCGGCCGTCTACTCACCAGAGCCGGGACCTACTCCATGGGCTGGCGGATGGCCAAGACCTCTGCCGCATGCCAACGCGGGCGCCAACTTCCGCCTCCCCCATGGGGAGCCCGGCGGTATCGCGCGCCCGATCGGAGACAAACTCAGCTGCCCGACGAGCCCTCGGCCGCGGTCAACGCCCCAAGGGGTCTCCGCCTTGCTCGACGACGCGGGGCAGGGGAAAATACCTTATCCGGGGGCGCCACGCACCGTGCGGTCCCTCTGAGGGCCCACCCCTCGGTCCTCCAGGTCACACACCGCCGAAAGCCTGCCGCGCCAAGGGGACCAGAGTCAATCACCGTCATCCAGGTGGAGACGATGCAGGACGCGGTGGGCAATAGGCGCGACAAGGATCCCGGCCACGGCTAGGAAGGCAACCCCAGAGAAGAGCGCATAGGCCGAGGCGAAGAGCTTACCGCCCTCGGTGTGCATGATGTCCACGGGCCCCATGCCCCCCAGGATCATCGAGGCGTTGAGCAGCGCGTCGAGCCAGGACAGGTGCTCGAAGGAGCGATAACCCAGCACGCCCAGGCCGAGGGAGAGGAAGAGGACGGCCAGGGCAACCAGGACGTGCCGCAGCACGCGCCGCAGGAACAGGCCGCGCGGCAGGAGGGGCTGCTTGTGGTGTTCGTACATGACTCACTCCTTCCTCTCCCGTTTGCTGGACCGCGCTTGCGGGCCTTTCCAGGGAGAGTGATCAGGCGGCGTCAGGCGCCATGCTGCATTCCTGCAGCGACCTCGGATGTGCACAACGCGCGCGGGCGCGCACCTATCACCGAAAGCCCCTGGGGGGCGCGGCAGGCGGCCACCGCCAGGCTCCGTCGCAGCGATTCACTGTCCGACGGTGCATGACACCGACGACCTGGGACGGTGATCGGCCCATTGTGCCGCGCCGCAGCAGTCACACTCCCTGGACTCTCCCCAGGAGCCCATCGACAGGGGGAGCAGTTGCAGGCCTATCGCGATCCCGCGGCCAAGACTTGCACGGCGCAGCAAGGACCTCGGCCCACAATGACCAACCGTGGACTTCGTCCGGCCGCCTCCCCTACGCCCGCCGCCATCCCTGAATCGTGCTTTCAATCCCGCGCCTGCCGCACCGCAGACAAGAAACCGGCTTTGGCGCCTCGGGTTTCTTGCCAACCATCGTAGAGACGCAAGGCGACGACCCCCGACAGGATCAAGAGACTCCCTGCCGCCTGTGCAGCGCCGAGTCGTTCGCCCAGCACGAGGTAAGCCAGGAGAGTCGTGAATGCCGGCTCGGTCGTCAGGATCAAGTTTGCCACGCTGGAAGGCAGGAGGCTGAGGCTGACGTTGTACAGGCCAAAACCAAAGAGGGTTGGCCCCGCCGCAAGCAGGAACAGGATCGCCCATCCGGCTGGCGGGATGGCCGGCCGCAAGGCGCCCAGCGGCCCGGCGGCTGTCCCCGGGAGCCATCCGCCCGGCAGCAGGTTGAAGAGCAACAGCCACAGTGTGGCGAAGCCGAAGGTGAAGAAAAGGGTCGTCCAGGGATTCAGGCCGCGCTGGGATGCCGAACGCCCCATCAGGCTGTACACAGCATACGCCAGGCCGGTGAGCACGCCGGCCAGAATGCCGGGCAGGTTCGTCTGCCAGGCCAGGGGGTTCAGCGCGCCGGCGACCAGGGCGCATCCCACCAGGCTCATAGCAACCGCCAGGATCTTTACCCCATGCAGACTCTCCTTGAGCAACCACCAGCCGAGCAGGGCCGTGAACGCCGCGGAGCTGTAGGCCAGGACCGTGGAGACAGCCGCCCCATTCAGCGAGACCGACAGGGTCCACAGGGCATTGAAAATCGCCAGCACCAGTCCGTAGAGCACGAGGTAGAGCAGGTGCTGACGCGTGATTCGCAGCAGCCCCGGGCGGATCACCGCAAGCATGGGCAGGAGCGTGAGCCCGGCCAACGCATCGCGCCATAGGGCCAATACCAGCGCCGGGATGGAGTAGTTCTGTGTGAGATAGCGGATGAGGATGGCGGTGGTCGAGAGGATCGCCGCGCTCAGCAAGGCAACGCCATACCCGCGGGCCGTTCTGGTGGTTGAAGGAGGAGCTGACATGGCCTGGCCCTGGCGGTGCGAGAGGTTTGTGCCTCGTCCGGGTGGACGTCGGTGGCGAAACACGTCGGCGATCTGCCCGGCCGGTTCCGGCGCCTCTCCGGGCACTGCCCGGTTAAGTCTAGCGGGGCCAGAAAGGAACGATGGCCGTCGGAACCGCCAAGCCCAGGATGAAACCAATGATCGCTTCCAGAGGCGAATGCCCAAGCACCTCGCGCAGCTTTTCTTCCTGCAGCGGGTGCCCCTGCATCAGGTCTTCGATCATGGTGTTGATCGCCTCGGCGTGCAAGCCGGCCTGGCGCCGGATGTCCGTCGCATCATAGATCACGACCATCGCCAGGACCATCCCGACGGCAAAGACCGGCGAGTCGAAACCCAGCCACAGGCCGGCGCCGTGAGCAGCGGCCGTCACCAGCGCCGTATGCGACGACGGCATCCCGCCGGCGCGAAAGAGCAGCGCCCAATTCCAGCGGCGCGTGCGCAGGTATTCGATCGGCACTTTGACCGACTGCGCGATCCCCCAGGCGAACAACGCACTGATCAAGACCGGGTTGCTGAGAACGCCGAGCAGGCTCATGCTCACCCCTCGTCGTCCGACTCAGACTCAGCCGGCCGCCCCGCGTCGTTCGGGGCGAGAGTCCGCAATCGAAGCTCGGCGTGTTCCAGCAATTCCGAACAGCGCGCCGCCAGCGCCTGGCCGCGCTCGAAGAGCTTCAGCGTTTGTTCGAGGGCCTGGTCGCCCGTCTCGAGTTGATGAACGATCTCCCCCAATTCCTGGAAGGCTTGCTCGTAGCTCAGATCCTGGGAGGCTTTTATCTTCGCCATGCCGCGTTGCCTTTCACCGCAGGCGGCCTCCGCCCCTGGTCGGCCGCTGCGTGCTTCCCGGTCCGAGCGACTCGGCTGCAAAGCTGCCGTCCCGGACTTGCACCTTCAACTGTGTCCCACTCCCTGCCTGGCGCACAGAGCGCACGATCTCACCGGAGGCCAGGCACACCAGGGCATAGCCGCGTTCTAGCACGGCCAGCGGGCTGAACGCCGCCAGCGCCTGGTTCAACCCAGTCAGCCCGCTGTGACGCAGGCGCAATGAGGTCCAAAGGCTCGAGACGGCGCGGCGGGTGAGGTCATCCAGCCGTTGCCGGGCATTGGCCAGCTGTGCCCGCGGCGAGGCCAGCCGCAATCCGACCTGCCGTTCGCGCAGCGCCGCCCGCTCGCCTTGGATTCGGCGGCTTGTCAATCGCGCCAGCCCGCGTCGTACGGCCTCCAGATCGGCCAGCAGCGTTCGGCGGTCGGGCGTGGCGATCTCCGCCGCCGCCGAAGGAGTCGCCGCGCGGACGTCGGCCACGAAGTCAGCGATCGTCACATCCGTCTCATGCCCGACGCCGCTGATGACCGGAGCCGGCGATGCGGCAATCGCCCTGGCGACGGCCTCCTGATTGAAGGCCTGCAGGTCCTCGATCGAACCGCCGCCGCGCACCAACAGGATGACATCCGGGTGGGCCGCTCGATTCACGGCGCGCAGCGCCCGGACAATCCCGGCCGGCGCCTCCGACCCCTGGACGGCTGTCGGTGCCAGGATCACCTCCAACGGCGGGGCACGGCGCCCCAGAACCGTCAAGACATCCTGCCAGGCCGCCGCATCGGGCGAGGTGACTACACCGATCCGGCGCGGCCACGCCGGCAGCTTCCGTTTGCGCTGGGGAGAGAACAGCCCTTCCGCCTCCAGTCGCTCCTTGAGCTGCAGGAACTCCTGATAGAGGGCGCCCTCACCCCCGCGTCGAATCTCGTCGGCGTACAGCTGATACTGGCCACCGGCTTCATAGACACTGACCTGCCCGTGGACCTCCAGGGCTTCGCCTTCGCGCGGCAGAGGGCGCAGGCGCAGGACATCCGGACGCCACATGACACAGCGCAGCGCCGCCTGATGATCTTTCAATGTGAAGTACAGATGGCCGGAAGCCGGCCGTGAGAGATTCGAGACCTCTCCGCTGACCCACACTTCCTGCAGCAGGAGGTCTTCTTCGAGCAAGGCGCGCACATGGCGGTTGATCTCGCTGACGGAATAGACGCGCAGCGGCAGCGAGAAGAGGGCCAACTGATCCATCCGGGTTAGCATACCCTTGCGCGTAGGGGCTGTCAATCAGCGTATAATCCCGGCGCTGATTTCGCCGCGCTCCTGGAGGACCACGTGATCACCGAATCCCTCCCAGTCCGCGTCGGCCGGGCCTTGCGCGCCATCGGGCGCACGCTGGCACTGGCCGAGTCGTGCACCGGCGGCCTGCTCGGGCATTGGCTGACAGATATCCCCGGCTCCTCCGAGTACTTTCTCGGCGGAATCGTCGCCTACTCGTACGACGCCAAAGAGCGCCTGCTGGGTGTGCATCACGACACACTCTACGGGCACGGGGCCGTCAGCCGCGAGACGGCGCTGGAGATGGCCCTGGGCGCCCGTCGTGCCCTGGGCGCCGACTACGGCCTGGCGATCACCGGAATTGCCGGACCGGGCGGGGGCCTGCCCGACAAGCCCGTCGGCCTGACTTGGCTGGCGCTCAGCGGGCGTGACCTGGAGCTGGCCGAGAGCCGCATCTGGCCGGGCGACCGCGCGGCCGTCAAACACCAGTCGGCCGAGGCGGCGCTGATGCTCCTGCTGCGGATCATCGAACCCCCCGCATGACCGAGCCCATCACCGTCGAAGCCCGCCGCACGAGTGACGGCCACCTGCGGCCGGTGGCCTTCGACTGGCACGGCCAACGCCTGGCGGTGCACGCTTACGGCCGGGAATGGCGCAGCGGCGAGACCGAGCACATGTTGGTACAGGTGATGGGCGAGCGTGTCTTCGAGCTGGCTTACCGGCCCGCCGACGGTACCTGGCACCTCATCCGAGCCCCACAGGATTTCGGTCCCCCGCGCGCACGCGCCTGACGACCCACCACCCGGCCGCCCCATGCTCGAAAGACAATCCGGGGTGCGATCGTCGATCGCACCCCGGCCGAGAAGACGCAGGTCGATGTCGCCTCAGGTGAGGTAATCGCGCAGTTGTCGGGCCCGGCGCGGATGGCGCAGGCGGCGCAGGGCCTTGCCTTCGATCTGACGGATGCGCTCACGCGTCAAACCAAATTTCTGCCCCACCTCTTCCAGCGTATACGACCGCCCGTTGTGCAATCCGAAGCGCAGACGCAGAATGCGCGCCTCGCGCGGGCTGAGCGTCGAGAGCACGTCCTCGATCTTCTCGCGCAGCAGATTCGAGAAAGCGCTCTGCGTCGGCGTGGGGGTCGTCTCGTCCTCGACGAAAGAACCCAGCTCCGAGTCTTCCTCTTCCCCGACCGGGGTCTCGAGCGACAGCGGCCGCCAGGACACGCGCATCATCCATTGCACTTTGCGCGAGTCGGTCTGCATGACGCCGGCGATTTCTTCCGGCGTCGGCTTGCGGCCGATATCCTGTTCCAGCTCGCGCGCCACCCGGTACAACCGCCGGATGCGGTCCGACATGTGGACCGGGACGCGGATCGTGCGCCCCTGATCGGCGATCGCCCGGGTGATCGTCTGGCGGATCCACCAGGTGGCGTAGGTGCTGAAGCGAAAGCCGCGGTGGTAGTCGAACTTCTCCACCGCTTTCATCAGCCCCAGGTTGCCTTCCTGAATCAGATCGAGGAAAGGCACACCCCGACCCATGTACTTCTTGGCGATGCTGACCACCAGGCGGGTGTTGGCCTTGATCAGGTGATCGCGCGCCGCCCGTGCGTCCTGGATATGCCCGTGCAGCTGTGCCCGCTTCTTCGGAGGACAATTGCCATCCAGACGCGCCAGCCGATTCTCGGCGAAGTGCCCGCGCTCGATGCGCGTTGCCAGATCGACCTCGTCTTCGGTGGAGAGCAGCGGGACGCGCGCCATTTCCTTGAGGTACAGCCCGACGGTGTCGTCGCTGGAAATGGCGCTCAGATCGAAGGTTTCCGCCTCGGCCACCGCCGGATCGACGTGGGCAATCACAGGGACTTGCGTCGGGTCGTCATAGACCTCGATGCCGGCCCCGCGAAAGAGCACCTTCAGGCGTTCCATGCGGTCATCGGAGTCCTCCGCCTCGGGGAAAACGCCGATGATGTCTTCGCTGGTGACGTAACCCTGATAGTCGCCCTTTTCGAGCAGGGCGGCGAATGCCTCGCGCTTCTGCCAGCGATCCTTGGGTACGCCCATCCAGGCCCTCCTGGCGACTCCGGCTCGGGAAGAGCTCCGAGCCCCGGCGCTATGAATTGGTCAACAGGTTCTTCAAGCTTGCCAGCCGCGGATCGATGTCTAGCTCCGGGTGCTGGCACAGGGCCTCGTTGCGGTTGTTGCCGCACTCCGGACACAGGCCCAAGCACTCCGGTCGGCAGACCGGCTGCAGCGGGAGGTCGAGAAGCAGGTACTCCCGCACGATCGGACTCAGGTCGAGAAGCCCAGTCTCTGGCACTGCCAGCAGAGGATCGGCCGCCAGATCGGGCGGATAGACGAACAACTCCGAGATTTGTATGTGCAGGGGCTGCT
>Ga0299915_10001442_pt1 | contig 17674 bp, 13 predicted proteins | sample RVTome_13_FD_200263 | JGI IMG/M metagenome (GOLD analysis project Ga0299915, IMG submission 200263) | Soil microbial communities from uranium-contaminated site in the Upper Colorado River Basin, Wyoming, United States - RVT92D227 (version 2) ... | reverse complement strand
GAACTCGAAAGACGCTCAGCTTCGTCAAACCTGTAAAGTGAACGGTACTTGCGATAGTTCTTAAAGGGGCTTTTCAGGAAGTCGATCATCGCTCCGCCGATACTGTCGTGGATGTTTTCCTTCGAGCCGATGCGGTAACATTTACTTATGTTTTTTACTATTATTGCTGAATCGTCAGAAACCATTTTATGCCTTCAGTATATCCTGTTCTCAGATAACATCAACGAAAATACGTTCCATGCGTTTGAAATAAAGTGCCCCTGTTACTAATAGAAATGCCGTCGTGATCATTCCAGGCCATATGTAAGGCCATGGGACTGACAAACCGAGAAGACATGCCCGAAACCCTTCTATAACACCCACCAGAGGATTTAAGGAATATATGATCCGATATGCACCGGGAATGGACTGAGCCGAATAGACTATGGGAGCTGTGTATATAAGCATGCGAACGGCAAACTGTATGGCAAATTTCACGTCCCGAAATCTTACGGCAAGGGATGACAGCCATATGCCGACGGCTGCTGGTATGCACATCATGAAGACGATGAAAAGGGGCAGAAGAAGCAGATTCCATGTGGGAGTTATGCGGTAATAGACCCCGATACACAATAGAATGATGAGGGAAATCCCGAAGTCGACCATCTTGGATAATACGCCCGTGAGAGGAAATATCAGTCTCGGGAAATAGATCTTATCAAGCATAGCCTGCCCCGTGATGAGACTCTGACTGGAGATGATCATCGACTCCGACATATAGGTCCATGGGATAACCGCGACGCTGGAAAAGAGAACATAGGGGATGCCGTCAGTCGATATCCTCGCAAGTCTCCCGAAAACGATGGTAAAAATGACAATCTGTGTGAGAGGATTCAGGATCGCCCAGGCAAAGCCAAGAATTGTCTGGGCATAAAGCACTTTCACGTCGCGCCATACAAGGAAAAAGAAGAGATCACGGTATTCTCTGAGTTCTCTAAAGTCGGCGATTCGCCAGCCGGATTCAGGTCTGATCACTTTAACGCATTCCTCTCTCAAATCGGCCTCCCTCATACCTTGTTCTCATTCGAGTTCAAATTCGATATCCATGCCGGGACGAATACGACACCTGATGTGCATAACCGGACATACATTCAACCCTTTAAATACTATTCAAGAAACCCACTATCCCCCTATAAATAAATCAATTACGGTGAGGAGCACAAAGCAGGCCGTTGTTATAATCGTCGAGTGTCCCGCTCAGCGATTCACCCGTTTGCTTCCAGGGCAAGCTTGAACCTGCAACCGTCTTCACCCCGTCCATGTAAAAATCAAAAGGCTCATTCACGCACCATTGATTCATCCAGGCATCCGCATTCACTATCTTTGCATCTATGCAGGCAGATGGGTTGCCCACAAGGACATTCAGCTTCGCCGACACAAGGGCATCGAACATCGTGAAGCACTTGTCACCGCTGCCGGATGTCTTCATGATCTGTATGGCGAGGTCCTTCGAATAAATTTTTCCGCCGATGGTCAAACTGGCCACTGGCCAAGCATCGGGATGGTTCTTCCAGAAGCCGGGTGTCCCCGTACCGGGTGGAGGCGTGGTAGGCACCGATAAGGCGCCTACGACCCACTCCAGAGAGGCAGGGAGCAAACCGGAGTATAAGTCATCCCTCGAGAAGACCTGAACCGTCAGACCTGAGGCACCACCGGGAATCAAAATGGGAAGGGTCAGCGTATCCCAGTAGAGACCATCGAAGCTCCCGAGGGCATTACTGAAAATCATGGGGCTTCCACTTCCATTGAAGGTAACCAAGACCTCTATCGAATTAGGACGGTCGGTCGTTTCTGTCTGTCTGTCGTCATGCACACTTCCCACAAAAAGCGATAGGGTGGCTATGCGGTCGACGCCTGAGGGAGCAAAGTTGAATGTTTGCGGCACGGTACTCTTCCGCGGTTCGGGGAAGCCTACAAATGCCAGATCCAGCCCATCCCTCACCTGGATTTCGGAAACATTCGCACCATCATCATAGATAACCAGAATCCCGGCTCCATTATTAGCATGATTGAAAGACATACCGGCCACCGACAGTGTGTTCGGGCCCGATTTAACGAGATTGAGGGACGTTATATCGGCGCGATAGCTGGAATTCTGAATGGACGTGAGGCAGCATCCAGTCGAACACGTGCAAATATCGAAGAAAAAGGCCGGACCTCCCGTCAGGTCACCCATTATCTCTGTTCCATTCACTTCGATGGTATCGTCTCCGCCATCCGGAACGACACTCTGCCCGTCCCAGTAAAGCAGTACCTGTTTCACAGTAGCACCCGAAGGGATTTCCAAAGTTATCATGCCCGGTTGTGCGACCATCCCGGTGCCCGCCGCTAAGATTCCTGACCCGTCAGCTAATGAAACTCCAAGGGGTGGTCCGAGTGTCTCGGTACCATTGGCAAAAACATCACTTACAATCAAACCCATCAAGAAACCTAACGTACACAGCGTCACAAAAGAAAGTATTTTTTTCATTTTTCCCTCCTTGTCCCCGCCTTTTGCAGGAACACTATTTATTTAAGCATTTCAAAAAATGTCAAGTTAATCTCTTGCAGTGCAGAATCATGTTTCTTACTTTGTTGATACTATAAGGAATGCATAAACAAGGCATCATTATTAAAAAAATCTCCACTTTCCCCGCTTTGCCAAAGAGGGGAAAATTCCCTCCCTTTGGCAAAGGGAGGGAAGAAGGGATTTTCTAATCAACGTATTCATACTAATGACCTATTAGTAATTGATAAATAATCCTGATACCTTGAGATACTGTAACTATTTTCTCCAATCATCAAACTTATTATTGTTTCCTTTCGATACACTTATTAGCCAAAAATAAAGAGGAGAACAAATTAACAAGCTGGCTCCTCTTGTTGTTCTTTTTGTTCAAAGAAAATCAAATTCGGAAGCTAAACTCCTTTAGGCGTTTATAAAAAGCTTTTCTCGATATGCCCAGGATCTTTGCAGCCTTTGACTTATTCCCCTGGCTTTCTCTGATTGCATCACGTATTGCCTGTATCTCCATTTCTTTAAGAGTCTTTAATGAATGATTTAATATTTTATTATTATCAGACAGAACTTCTTCAGGCAATTCCCTTATAGTTATGTTATTGCCGCTTGCAAGGACTATTGCCCTCTCAATGACATTTCTCAGTTGCCTTATATTGCCGGGCCATGAATAGTCCTGCAAGATTTGTATTGCCTGATCAGATACGGCAACGTTTTTGTTTTCCCTTATACAAAATTCCTTTGCGAATTCTGAAACAAGCAGGGGTATGTCTTCTTTTCTCTCCCGGAGCGGAGGCAACTGTATTTCTATGATATTAATCCGGTAGAGGAGGTCTTCCCTGAATCTTCCCTCCCTGACTTCCTTTTTAAAGTCACGATTTGTAGAGGATATGAGTCTGAAATCCACCTTGATTTTCTTATTGCTTCCGAGTCTTTCAATCTCTCTTTCCTGGAGCACTCTGAGGAATTTCGTCTGCAATGACATTTCCAGTTCACCTATTTCATCAAGGAACAGGGTACCTCCGGAAGCCTCTTCAAGCTTTCCTGTCCTTCTTGAATTTGCACCGGTAAATGCTCCCTTTTCGTAACCAAAGAGTTCAGACTCCAGAAGTTCCTTAGGGATGGCGGCACAGTTTATCGGTACGAATGGCATATGATTTTTCTTGCTACTATAATGCAGTGCTTTTGCCACAAGCTCTTTCCCTGTGCCTGTTTCACCCTTGATGAAAATACTGCTTGAAGAGTCCTTCACTGATTCAATGGTTTCCAGTATTTTACACATCTCATGATTATTTCCGATAATACGGGGATGGTTGTCTCTGAAGGCGAGCTTTTTCCTCAGTAATTGAATTTCTCTTTTCAGAAATCGCTGCTCAACTGCCCTTGCAATGATACCTTTGAGTTTCATGTAATCCGGTGGTTTGATAAAGTAATAAAACGCTCCCTGAGTGATGGCAGAAACTGCGGACTCAACCGTACCATAAGCCGTCAGAAAGATCACAGGGATATCGGAAAAATTCTTGTTAACGTATTTGAATAACTCCATCCCGTCTCTGCCTGTCATTCTGAGATCTGTTATTACAGCATCAAGATCTTGCTTAAGAATTAAATTAATGGCGTTTTCGACGTTGACGGAATCAAAGACCTTATATCCTTCTTCTGACAGAATCGCAGAGAGTACCCTGAGCGCATTCGGCTCGTCGTCAACTATTAAAATATTTCCTTTGTTATGCATCTCTATCATAGTCAAGAGTTCTTTGGTTATATCAAATGAGGTAACGCTTATCTCTCTGTATAAACATTAATTAATTGAGAATCCATCGAATTGGTATAATCCTGTTTACTATAATTAGGAACGATTTTCTGTATTATTGAAACTGCGTCATTGACAGAATGACACTGTATGCAACGTTCAAGGTTCATGATGTGTTGAGCCAGTGAGGTCATCGGAGGAACTTCAGGAACTGCTATGAAGAGTTTTTTATGAGATGTTGAGATGGTTTTTTCTGATACATCAAAGAGTTCTTCATGCAGCTTTTCTCCCGGTCTGAGGCCTATGAACTCTATCTTAATTTCCTTGTGAGGAATAAACCCTGAGAGCCGTATGAAGTTTTCTGCCATGTCGATAATCTTGACTCGTTCACCCATATCAAGTACAAAAATCTCGCCACCTTTTCCTGAGGCAGCTGCTATTAAAACAAGGTGCACTGCTTCAGGTATGAGCATAAAGAACCTTTCCGCATCAGGATGAGTTACCGTAAGCGGTCCTCCTTTTTTTAGCTGTTCTTTGAAAATCGGTACAACGCTGCCGTTGGTTCCGAGCACATTTCCAAACCGGACGGTTGTAAATTTAGTTTCGGATAAAGCATCCATATTGACTGTAAGAAATTCAGCGACTCGTTTTGTCGCCCCCATGATATTTGTCGGATTTACGGCCTTATCTGTCGATATCAGAACAAAGTTTTCTGCTCTATACTTCGAGGCAATTTCAATGATATTTTTCGTACCGAAGATATTATTTTTAACTGCCTCAATAGGATGATGTTCCATCAGGGGAACATGCTTGTATGCGGCTGCATGGAAAACAATCTGAGGCTTATAATTTGCAAAGATACGCTCCAGACTCAATAAATCCTGAATATCTCCGATTATTGTTGATAAGTCAGTTCCATTCTCCTTTGTTCTCAATTCCATATCTATATCAAACAGGCTGTTTTCATACCTGTCCAGAAGCACAAGATGAGTGGGATTATAGGTCAATATCTGTCTTGAGAGTTCAGAGCCAATAGAGCCACCGGCACCCGTTACCATGACAGATTTGCCCTTAATAAATTCTCTCAGTGAAGAGATATCGGTATTGACGGGTTCTCTCTGGAGCAGATCTTCAAGGGAAATGGGTCTTATATGAGAAATGCCATAATGTTTATTGAGAAAGGATACTAGTTTATTCTCAGTAATATAGCCAAGCTTAATGAGCTTTGCACCAAGCCTTCCTCCCTCTTTTTTCTGCAGTGACAGAGCCTGCTGTATCTGATTTTCTGTTACAAGTTTTGCATTTACGAGGAGTTGCCCTATCTTTGTCGTCACTGAGATATTGCCACCAATGATGTCTTTTATGCCCGGAAGCTTTTTGATGAGTATATTATGCGGTTTGCATATTTCATAAATATCCCGGACGGTCTTCCGCAAATCAGTGGAAGTGATCAGGACTTCATCCGGATTATATTTCTTGATTATATCGGGGAGCATATCACTGTTCCCCAGAATAGGTATCCCGTGTATGGTACCCCCCTTTTTCTGGATATCATCGTCGATAAATCCAATGGGACTATAGGCACTTTCGCGTTTATTTTTCATTTCACGGACAATCATCTCACCCACATCGCCGGCTCCGATTATGAGTATATTTTTTCTGGAGGGTTCTTCGATCATATATTCTCTGAAAACCCTTATGAAAAGTCTATTCCCGCCTGATATTGCAATAAATATTAACCAGTCAAGGACATAGATGGAACGGGGATAATCCGGGTCACCGAGCAGGTATTTCACTATCAGCAGGAATAGAACACTTCCAATTGTTGTAGAGTTGATGATTTTTATTAAGTCGCTGATGCTCGCATATCGCCATAAGCCTCTGTGAAGACCTGTTTGCAGGATACAGACAAGACGTATGAGAAGTAGCAAAGGCAGATAAGTAAGGAAATTCCGGAGATGAACAGGTGACAGCAGTGACTCAAAACGGATAATGAATGCCAGATAGTTTGATACAACTGCCTGAATCAGGAGGACGAGAACGATAAACAGTCGACGGTGCCTTATTATCAGGTCTTTGGTATCCTCATATATTCTGCTAAATCTTTTGCTCATCTTATCTTTAATTATTTAGTGTCTGTTTATAAATGCCACTTTCAACTCAAGTGCGTCATTCCCGTGAAAACGGGAATCCAGTGTTTTCAAGAGGTTCTGGATCCCCCGGTCAAGCCGGAGGATGACGAAACCTGAGTTTATAAACAGACTCTATTTAGTATTATGAAGCCCGATCAAGATATTTTTAAGATAGTTTTGACAATAAGTCTCAGATCAGTAATGACGTTATGGTTATCAACATAATGCAGGGATAGTTTGATTTTCTCCGGCAGGATATTTTTTCTGTATTCTTCTTCCCAGTTATCTGCCACCGCAAGAATTTTCTCCTCATTTGAATACCTTATCGATGCAGGATCAGTGATGCCCGGGCGTATTCTGAGCAACCTCTTATAATCCGATTTAAAGATATTCACATATTCTTTTACTTCAGGTCTGGGACCGACAAAGCTCATTTCACCCCTTAAGACATTAAATAATTGCGGCAGCTCATCAAGCTTGTATTTTCTTAAATAATTTCCTATTCTCGTGATACGGTTGTCCTTTGCAGACGTAATCTTAGGCCCGTTTTTTTCAGCGTTATCTTCCATTGTCCTGAATTTATAGATCTTGAATGATTTAAAATCTTTGCCGATTCTTTCCTGTTTGAAGAAGACAGGGCCGGCGCTGTCGAGTTTTATGAGTACAGCAATAATGGCAAAGAGCGGTAAACATACAATAATTCCAAATAGAGAAAAAACAAAGTCGAAGAAACGTTTCACTTTCTAAATTTTCTTGCAACGTCTGAAACCGTATCTATAACAAATTGAACATTTTCATCTGTCATGCCGGGATAAATCGGAAGGGAGATAACCCTTTCATAAAACCATTCTGATGCAGAAAACCCGTCCACTGTATAACCGAGAATATCCCTGTAATATGGATGTCTATACAGAGGAATAAAATGGACGGAGGTCAGGATCCCTCTGTTCTTCAATTCTTCGATGAATTGATTCCTGTCTATTTTTAGCATTTCGAGATTCAGCCTGATAACATACAGATGCCATGCGCTTTCCCTGTCAGCTTTTACATATGGTGTCGTCAATTCCTCAAAAGGCTTTAAGGCTTCTGTGTACTGTATAGATATTGCTTTGCGCTTCTGCCACATCCAGTCAACTTTCTTGAGTTGTGCGAGACCAATAGCGGCCTGGAGATCAGTCAGATTATATTTGTAACCAGCCTCGATAACTTCGTAATACCATGACCCTTCTTTCGTATATCTCTTCCAAGCATCTCGCGAGATTCCATGAAGTCTCAACATCTTTATTCTGTCTGCCCATTTATCGTTTTCGGTAGTAACCATCCCGCCTTCACCTGTCGTTATGGGTTTAGTTGCATAAAAACTGAAACAGGTCATGTCAGCGAGTGTTCCGATTTTTCTCTTCTTATACCAGGCCGGAATGGCGTGTGCAGCATCCTCGATGACTGACAGGTTATATTTTCTTGCCAAATTGAGAATTTCGTCTAAATCACATGGCTGACCTCCATAATGCACTGGGATGATAGCCCTTGTCCTCTTTGTTATCTTTTCTTCAATTTTTGATATATCAATATTTCCTGTCTCTCTCTCGATATCAACAAAAACAGGTTTTGCTCGAAAATAGGTAATCACTTCAGCAGTTGCTGTAAAGGTAACAGAGGGGACGATAACCTCGTCCTGCTCTCTGAGGTCGATAGCTTTTAGAGCAAGATGAAGACAAGCAGTGCAGGAGTTCATCGAAACTGCATTTTTCGTCCCGATATATTCTTTGAAGTTATTCTCAAAGGCTACAGTAGTAGGCCCCATCGTTATCCACCCTGACCTCAAAGCATCTACGACCCCGGATATTTCGTCTTCAGTTATATACGGTTTATGAAACGGTATTTCCATCTGCTATGAACGTATTATCGTTGACAAGAATATATTTCCTCAGCACTGTTATGGCTCAAAATCATTGAAAATATTTCCCTTTTTATGGCTGCCCTGCAATGAAGAAAGCTGGTGCATATGTTTTTTCATTTCCTCCATCACATTTTCACTTTCCAGAGGACACATCTTTGTGCATAAATAAGGGCATTTCAGACAGAAAAACCAGTCTTTAAGCCCTTTGCATATTTCCATTAAAATTGTCCCTGCGGGTTTAACAGAAAATTTAGAAATCCTTCTGCGAACATATTACATTAGAGCCATTTGAGCGTTATTTCTGAATGATAAAGAATGCTATGCTGAGAATGGCCAAAGATATAGCAATAATTAATATAGCTGCCGGCAGATATTTCAGATATTTTAAATTATAAGATCTGATAGCATGGAGATGAAGATTTTTCCCGGAAGGAAATGTATTGATCTTTACCCCCGATTTATCCCTATGATTATTCGGATTTATTTGATGCTGGAAGTTGTTTTCCCCCAGATTTTCTATCTCTCGATATGCCTGATTTATTTTCTTCGTCAGTTCCTCACTTATTTTGAGGGACGGTGACCTGTCGGGGTGATAAAGCATGAGGAGTCTTTTCCATCTTTTTTTTGCGTCCCTGACAGTTGCATCATCGGATAACCCGAGAGAAAGGAAAGGATTATTCTCCCTATTGAACAACAGAAGATTAATTATTTTCATCGCAGCAGACTTTACTTTTACAGGAGGTAATTTTATGAGCCCGGAAAGCTTATCAGCTCCTTCTGCGTTTTCGATCAGATAGAGCAGAATGTCATAATAACGGACACCCTTATCATAGATTTCGTTTAAAGGACAACCTTCGTAAAACCTGTTGATGAGACCTGCAGCAGAAAATATTTCCAGCTTCCTTTCTCCATTTTTATAGACCCTATGCATATGTTCATGCTCTGTCTTAATTTCAGCTTGATAATTACAAAAATAGAATGAGCACTACTTTTCCTTGTCATGGAAATATGATGAATAATATGCAGAATGATAGTAGTTATAAGAGCCATATTTGAGATCGCTCTCTCTTACCCCATTGAGTACCACGCCGAGGATTTTCGCATCGATTCCAGAAAAGACTTTTTTTGTTTCCTGAAGAACTTTTAAAGGTGTCTCATTAGCTTTTACAACCAGCACAGTGCCGTCAACGATCTTGCTGAGAAAAATCGCATCCGGTAATCCCATAACAGGAGGAGAATCGATAATGACAAATTCAAAGAATGGCTGCAGGGCATAGATTAAATCCTGCATTCTTGATGATCCCACCAGCTCGGATGGATTGGGCGGGATGGGACCAGATGTCAAAACGCTGAGCCCCCTTATGGGTGCAGGTTTTATAAGTCCGTTATTGGTAACATCAAAATCAATATTGCCAGAAAGAAATGATGAAAGGCCGATTGCATTATCCAGACCGAAAGAACGGTGGAGCATCGGTCTTCTCATATCTGCATCTATAATTATTCCCTTCCCGAGAGACTCTAATAATACATTTGCAATATTAATGCAAACTGAAGTTTTGCCCATCCTTGCTCCAGGTCCTGTAATGAGTATTGTTTTCGGAGGCTTCGATGAAGAAGAAAGCAGGATGAAAGCGCCTATGGACCGGAACGCCTCCAGGACAGGACTCACCTGGTTTTTACTGACGACCATCGGTGCGTTCGAAGGAGGAGATTCTTGCTGTAACTTGATCATTTTTGAATTCGAAGTGTTAACAGCCAGCTTCATGTCATTAATTTCTGGAATCACTCCGAGAATTGGAAGATTGACCTTTCTTTCAATATCATCTGTATCTTTTATGCTGCTGTCAAAATATTCAGCCAAAAAAGCCAGACCGATGCCTCCTGCCAGCCCGAATATAATTGAAAGAACCATATTAAAGGGAATGTTCGGTTTGAAAGGTGTTTTTGGATACGTGGCCTTATCAAGCATCTGTATGTTTGTCGCCCTGTTACTCGCAGCTACACTTACTTCATTTAGTCTTTGAAGTAAACTGTTATATAATCCTTTATTAACGTCGACGTCCCTTTTCAGTACCTCGTACTCGGCTGCTGCATCCTGAGACCCCAGAACTATCCTTTTCTGTGTGTTAAACGCCCTTGTGAGATTCCCCTCCTTTTTTACAGCATTTCGATAATCTAACTCTACCGAGTTAATAATTTTTGCTGTCTCCTGTGAAATTCTATTCTGTATGGCATCCATCTGACTTTTCAGACTCTTCATTTTCGGATATTCAGGAGTGTATATTTTTAAAAGATTATAGTACTCAGCTTCGAGAGTGGCATGTTCTCTCATCAAACTCTGTATCATTGGATTGTTCAAAATGATAGGATTATTTGCGCCGGATTCCTTTACCGCTTTATATAATGCTTCTTTCTGTATCCTTTCGGTTGAGACACTATTTAATGCTGCGGAAAAGTCCGTCAGTTTTTGTGTTACCAGACTCTCTTTATTGCTATTGAGAATTATCTCCTTCCGCGAGGCATACTGATTGAGTTTCTGTTCAGAATCTTCCATCTTCTTTTTCATGAGGTCAATCTGTCCTTCAAGGAAATCCCCTGCCTCCTTGCTTGCATAAAATTTGCTTTCCAGATCAAACGCAATGTATGTTTGAACAACTGCGTTAGCAATATCCATGGACAGTTGGGGATTGTGTGATAAGAAACTCACTTTGACGAGCTGCGAGTTTTTTACGGGAGTGACCTCAATTCTTGAGATAAGAGAGTTTATGAGATAATCGGGGATTTCTTTCTTTTCAGGTTGACCACTGTTTGCATGGTCGCCCTTTTCGAAATCCTTCTGGGTAATAAACCTGAAGAAATTCAAAAACATACCGACTGTATTGTCAAACAGTATATTTTTCATCCTGGTTAGCATGTCTGTGGGAGGCAAAAAATCATTGTTTTTATCAAGATTAAGATATGTGATGATCCTTTCTGCAAGGCTTCTGCTCTTCAGAATCTCAAATTGGGTCTGATAATAATCTGCGCCTGGTGATGCAATCTCTACACCCCTAAATGAAAGGACATTTGGATCTTGACGTTCAATTTTTAACACAGCCGTAGCTTGATAAAGCGGGATCATCATGAGTGATAAAATAGTAGTAATGACGACAACAGAGGCAAGGAAAATCAGGACCATCGATTTTCTCTTCAGGATAACATTGAGATAATCTCTCAGATGAAACTCTTCCTTTTCCTTCTCATGGAGATATTCTATATAGGTGGAAAGCGAAAGGTCCTTCTGCTCATACTTTTTTATTTCATACCTATTGTCCATTACGCTACCCTAACTTTAAATTTATTGATACCTTTAAAATAATATCTTATCTTGATTGCAAGACTGCCATTCCGTCCGTCATCCGTCTTAAGTACTGACGGACGTCCGACGGATGTCCGGAATCTTTCTTTTAGCCTCTGTTGATCCGTAGTGCCGACAAAGATGGACTCCCGCCAAGCGTGAGTGACGGACAAAGAAACTATATTGGAACAGGCCATTTATTTACAGTTTTCAAGACTTAAAACCCAGCACCAGGCCGTACACCGCCAAAACCAAAGTAACCGAAATTGAAGTATCCTATAAGCCCACCTATAAATCTTTTAAAATTGCTGCTCGATACAATAATAACATCCTTATCTTTCACTTCGATATCCGGGACTTTCCTGTCCAGGACTTCATCATAATCAATGGTAATAACATCTCTTTCCTGTTTGCCAGTGTCCCGATATATCTTGATATCTGATTTCATCGCATCAAGCCCCAGTCCTTTAGCCATACTGATGGCCTGTGTAAAAGTAATTTTTCCCTTCAACGGAAATGATCCAGGACTCTTTACTGCACCGTCAATAAAGAATATGCCGCTCTTCGGAACAAGTATAACGTCCCCTGCATTCATCGCTATATTAAATGCAACTTGTCCCTTTATTAACAGCTGGTCTAAGTCAACAACGATGTTGTCGGTTGACTGGTTTTCCCGGGGATTTGCTATTGAACTCCTCTGAACTATACAGATATCACCTGCATCTCCGCTTAAACCTCCGGCCAGAGAAAGCAGTTCCAAAAGTGATCTCTGACCTGAAACATAATACACTCCAGGCTTTTGAACAGAGCCAAGAACCGTAATCTGCTGGCTTCTGTATTCTTTAATGAATATCCCGACTACCGGTTCTGAAAGATAGGTCTTTAATTTCTCTGCGATGACAGATTCCATCTCTGATGTGGTCCGGCCGGAAGCTTCTATTTTTTCAATCAGCGGTAATTTAATGAAACCTGAAGCGCTGACACGTGCAACGGTATCCAATTCCTTTGCCTGAAAGACAGTGATTTCCAGTAGGTCTTCAGGACCAATTTTATAATCAGCTGCAGAGGACATCTTTTGAAATGCTATGCTTTTCTGTGTTATCTCTTTATTCAGTATGTCAGTTTTTGTCTCTGAGGCATGCTGGGCGATCACTGCTTCGGGGCGTATATCCCGGCCTGCACAGGATGTCAAAAGCAGGAGAAGAAATATCGATAATGAAAGAATAGTCTGTATCATTTCATTGTTCAGTGGTCTGATCATTTCTCATTTTTCCTTATTTAGCAATGGATTTATCAGAAAATAGAATATCCCTCTATTGCGGAAGCGCCATTCATTACTATTTCATTTACCAACGACCTGAACTTCTGATAATCAAGGGGTTTTATCATACAGAAAGATTGAGAAAGATTATTAAGCATATGCAGAATTCCCCTGTTTATATGGTCGGTCAGGATAATCGTTGGAAGGTTTATTTTTTTTATCTTCTCAAACATGGTGTAATCGAGAGGATAGTTCGTTATCAGCAGACCAAAGGTGCTGTAATCAAACTTTTTTGGTAAATATTCAGTACTGCCAAAGCTCTTCGTCTTGTACCCTTCGAGTTCAAGTATCGCAGAACAGATGCGTGAAAAGATGCTTTCATCGATTATCAGTATTTTTTTTATATTATATTTGATTAATGTATTTGCCATAAACTCTTAAGATTAATAGTGAGGAAATTTCAGATATATCATTATCAGGTCAAGATACTATACAACTCAATTGTCCGGGCGGTGCTCCGCCCCCTCAGTTACATAAACAGAACTGAGAAGGCAAAAATAACACTAAAATAAAGTTATTGAGATTGATTTATAAAAAAATAAAGGCTGCCCGAATATCAGGCGTCTTCTACATCGTCAGAATAAATTCTTAATCCTATACTTCTGCCCAAAAGGTTAATATTTACAACGAACATATGCTGGTTTTCTTTTCTTATGAGCATTCCTTCTGCTCCCTTAAGCGGTCCTCTTTTAACCCTTACGCGACTTCCTTCTTTGAGGTGTGGATATAAATCGAGTTCTTTCCCGCTCTCTATCATAAGTTTTAAGGAATTAAGCTCCTCGGAATATACCGGTGTTGGAATACCCGAGTCCAGTGAGATAAAAGTGACGGCCCCTTTTGTTTTGAGCACTTTGAGGAATTCAACAGGATAAGGTTGCAGATGAACAAAAAGATAACCGGGAAAAAGAGGAAAATGAACCAGCTTATGTCTGTCTTTCCACTGTCTCCTTTTAAATACGGAAGGGAGGAATGTCTCTACATTTTTTTCCCTCAGAGCACTATTGGTAACAAATTCATGTTTTGATTTAACGTATAAAGCAAACCATTCTTGCATTGTTTCCCCCATTGTTTCCCCCCGGAGCTTTCTTTATATAAAGCACATTTAATGCCAGATAGATAATTTATATAAAAGTAAGGAATATTATTTCTAAACAAAATACTTAAAGAACACAAGACAACTACATACATTTAAATGAATATCCAGAAAGAAATCCTGTTATTATCCAGCACGGTCAATGCTTTCTTGATGGAAGTTTTTGAAGAAGATAAAAAGAATAACTGTATCTAAAGTAAACACTTAATCAGAAAACTGTGTCTATTTGATACAATCTATTCTATAGAATACCCACTGAGTCTTTTATAAAAAGTTTTTCTCGAAATTCCGAGCATCTTTGCGGCTTTTGATTTATTGCCATTACATTCATGCAGGGTTTTCTTTATGGCATGAAGCTCTAAATGCTTTAAGGTTTTCTTTGAACCAATCTCAGCTGATTCTGTCAACGATATAATGTCTTCAGGCAACTCCTTTGGGGTTATCATGTTCTCTTTTGCAAGTATCGTTGCTCTTTCCATGATATTTTTTAATTGTCTGATATTTCCCGGCCAGTGATAATCCTGAAAGATCTTTATTACTTCATCCGTAATGGTTAACGATTTTTTCTCCCTGTTACAGAACTCCTTAAGAAATTCTGTCGCGAGCAGAGGGATGTCAGATACCCTGTCTCTCAGAGGTGGCAGACTTATCTGTATGACATTAATCCTGTAGAAAAGATCTTCCCTGAATTTCCCTGAACCAACCATCTTTTTTAGATCGCGATTCGTAGAAGAAACGAGGCGGAATTCCACTTTTATTTTTTTATTGCTTCCAAGACGTTCTATTGTATTTTCCTGAAGCACTCGCAGCAATTTTGCCTGAAGTGAAAGTTCCAGGTCCCCTATCTCATCGAGGAAGAGGGTTCCACCTGAAGCCTCTTCGATCTTTCCAATCCTCCTCGACATGGCCCCGGTAAAAGCACCTTTTTCAAAGCCGAAGAATTCTGATTCAATGAGTTCCCGGGGGATGGCGGCGCAATTTACCGCAATAAAAGGTTTGTCTTTCTTGTTGCTCGTATAATGCAGTGCTCGGGCTACTAATTCCTTTCCCGTGCCTGTTTCTCCATAAAGAAGGACGCTGCTAGAAGAATCGCGTATTATCTCAATTATATTATAAATTTTTTTCATTTGTGCAGTATTTCCGGTTAGCTGAACTTGGTTATTTTCTTCATGGAGTCTATTCTTCTGAAATTTCAATTCCTTTTTCAGATATCGCTGCTCTAATGCTCTCTCTATCGTGCTCTTGAGTTTTATATAATCTGGAGGTTTAATGAAGTAATAAGAGGCACCTTCTGTCATTGCAGTAACGGCGGATTCGACCGTACCGTAGGCAGTGAGAAAGATTACCGGGATATCAGAATGTTTTTTGGTAATATTATGAAAGAGCTGCATGCCGTCCATCCCAGGCATTTTTACATCTGTAATGATTAAATCTATATCTCCCCTTGAGATTCGTTTTATGGCTTTTTCAGCATCTATGGATTCAATAACGCGATAACCGGCATCTGAGAGAATTGCCGAAAGAACTTTTCTGGCATTCGGCTCATCGTCAACAACTAGAATATTTTTTTTTTCGATCATCATTGAATTACAGGGAGATAAAGCTTTGCGGTAGTCCCTATCCCTTTTTGACTTTCTATTTCGAGATGACCTCCGCTTGACCTGAGGATCTCTCGAGTGATAAAAAGACCTAACCCTTTTCCTTTGCTTCTTGATGATACAGGAACAGTCTGAGATAGGCCTTCAGGCATACCTCCACCGGTATCGGAAATCTCAATTAAAGAAAATTCATTATTTGACCGGACTGCAGGGTTGGATCTCACCAGCAACCTTCCACCCGATGGCATGGCCTCTATCGCGTTGTTGATAATATTCAGAATGGCATGCTCAAAATAGAAAGGGTTTATCATTACCGGTGAAATGTTCCCGTATTCAAAAATAGACTCTATCCCATGGGATTGAGCTGTGAGCGATATCATAATCGCGATCTTTTTCAAAACCGAGTTAAGGTCTGTTTTGTGCAGCCCTTTATCCACAATGGAGGTGCTGAGAAAATTAGCAATAAATTGGTCGAGACGCGATATCTCGTCTTCAATGATTTGTGTGAACTCTGTGAGTTTTTTTTCTCGGGCATATTTTTCTCTTATATATATAACCGCTCCCTTTATTGCATTTAAAGGGTTTCTTACACCATGTGCAAGGGTTGCCGCAACCTTGCCGATTTCTGTAAATCTGTCATATTGTTCAAAGTTTTGGTACGTGTCACAACTGAGACGGGGTTTGATTATTATTTGTGCACTGGTGATGTTGCCATTTTTGTCTTTGAGGGGAGAAATCTGAATATCTGCATAAGCTTTCTCACATAGACAGCACAACTGTTGTCCTTGAATTTTAACTGGTTTACCGCTTTTCAATACCAGTTTTACCGCATCCTCACCAGATTTGATTATAAGCGGCATTATCGCGTTATATCGGACACGCCTGTTTTTCGATAAAAGATCTTTATGTAATTTTTCAAACTCTTTATTCCACGATGTAATCCTGAGTTTATCATCTACAGTTAAAGCAAGACGTTCACTCTTTAACTTTTGCATAAGTATTTCGTTTTTCCCTTCTAAATTTACAAATTTACCTTATTATTATTATTTTAATGTTTTTTCTTAAAGAGTCAAGGGTAAATTATCGATTTTACAGTAAAAAAGACTATCGGGTATTTGATGCGCTCTGATGTTCAGACAATTATGTCGTAATAATTAAGAGAGTTATTATTAAGCGATTCACTTAAAAGTCATGTAGAAAGTGTTTCTTATAGAAACAGATTCATCATGGAATTAACTCAATGCATGGCACATACTAAGGAGTTCATAAGTAAAACCACATCATATGCGAATGTTGTCATTATCCGGCTTGACCGGATAATCTAGTCTTCTTCTGGATTCCCCGATCGGGTCGGGGAATGACGACTATGTGGCCTTAGTTATGAACTTATTAGTATATTCTTCTCCAAGATCTTCAGATTGATATTCAGTCTGGTTATAGACCAAGGAAAAATGCTTTTATTTCAATTTCTCTCACAGGAAAGTTACAGATACTCCTCTATTCCAGTCTGTGATCTCAGTCTCTGATAGATGATCTCGGCTATTTTACGGAGATTGACAGTGTCTTCCCTGTTATATGTTTTGAGCAGCTCAAGCGCCTCGTAGCTTCCCCTCTGACCATGTTCCCAGAGTTTTACCGCATCATATCCATCCATGTCCCTGACAGCCTCATCCCTTGTGATTCCGAGTTCTGCTTCGAGTTTCTTCAGTCCACCTTTGAAGCCGATTCTTTTCGCACCAAAGCAGATATCAAAATGGGGGATGTCAAACTTCAAGTTGGGCATAGACCTCATGAGAAATGGGATGTCAAATCCGGCACCATAAAATGTTATGAGATACTTATATTCGGAAAATTCTTTTTCGAGGCTCTCCGGGGTTAGGTTTTCATTCTTCAAAAAACATTTGTAGTCAAATCCGTCGTACATGCCGACCATTGTTACATAACCGCCGCTTCCGGGCATCAGACCGTTTGTTTCTATGTCAAGGCAGACGGCCTCTCCCTTGA
>Ga0299915_10001441_pt1 | contig 17681 bp, 18 predicted proteins | sample RVTome_13_FD_200263 | JGI IMG/M metagenome (GOLD analysis project Ga0299915, IMG submission 200263) | Soil microbial communities from uranium-contaminated site in the Upper Colorado River Basin, Wyoming, United States - RVT92D227 (version 2) ... | reverse complement strand
GGATTTATGCCGCCAACGTGTCCTCTTTGTGCTCCGCGGTCGCGGTTGCCTTGGGCAAGTCGCAGGTGGTCCTGACGGTTTCATTCGTCGGCGCGCGCGCCATGCGAGCACTGAACCGCAACTACCGGGGCAGGGATCACACCACCGACGTCCTGAGCTTTGCCTACGCAGACGAAGTTGTGGACGGCATGACTTTTTTGGGTGAGATTGTCATATGTCCGAATATCGCCTGGGAGCAGGCCCGGCGCTGGGGCGCTACGCCACAGCGCGAGGTGCGCAGATTGCTGATCCACGGCATCCTGCACCTTCTAGGCCATGATCATGAAACGGATGATGGCGAGATGCGGCTCCTGGAACGAAGAATCCTGCGCCGTCGCTTCGCGGCCGAGGCAGGGCCGCTGTTGCAGTTGAAGAGATAAACCATGGTGATTCTATACGGCGAACTGGCGGTCATGGTGTTTTTCCTCGGTTTGGTGTTTTTCCTCTCCACCGTGGAGGCGGCCGTCAACCAGGCAAGCCCGCTCACCCTGCGCATGATGTTCGAGCGTGGTGAGGAGAGACCGACGCCGTTGATGGCAGTGGCGCTGGAGGACCGCCCGCAGCTGCTCATGCCGCTTCACCTGGGCATCCAGACATCCTTTATTATCATCAGCATCCTCACGGTCCGCCTCTGCCTGACGCGCTGGCCCGCTTGGGGCGTAGCCTATTCATTCGCCGTTATTTTGCCGCTGGCCTTCGTTTTCCGGCAGCTATTGCCGCGCCTGCTGACGGTAAATAATCCGGAGAAAAAGCTGCTGGTCCTGCTTCGCCTTGTGCGGCCTGTGTATCAGCTGTTCCGCTTGCTGGCTCTTCCGTTATCCGCCGCATTGAACCTCTTCAAACGCATGCACCAGGAGACCCAGCCCCACGAGGTCAAGTCCGGTTCCGAAGCCTCCGGGGAGGAAATTCAGGCCTACCTCGACATCGGTGAGGACGAGGGAATCCTGGAGGAAGAGGACAGCGAGCTCATCCAGTCCGTGGTGGAATTCGGCGATACGCTCGCGCGCGAAGTGATGACGCCCCGGACGCGCATCGTCGCCTGCAGCGAGAGCGCCACTATCGGCGAACTTCGCGACATCATGGTTAACTGCCGCCATTCCCGCATACCGGTCTATCGCGGGGATGTCGATCACATCATCGGGGTGGCTTACATCCGGCAATTGCTGGCCCACTTTGCTCATGGCAGGGAGTCGGAATCTATCGGGAGCCTGGTTCAGGCGGCTTTGTTCGTGCCGGAGACGAAACGGGTTTCCGAACTCTTGAAAGAGCTTCAGGAACGCGGCACCCATGTGGCGATCGTGATTGATGAGTTCGGAGGAGTTGCCGGCCTGATCACCATCGAGGATTTGCTGGAGGAAATCGTGGGCGAGATCCGGGACGAGGACCAGGCCAAAGCGGGAGACGTCGTCGAGGAGGGAGCCGGGGTCTTCGTATTTCACGGCAGCACAGAGATCTACAGGCTCGAAGAAGTGAGCGGCAGGAAATTCGACGGCATGAGCTGCTCGACCGTGGGCGGGCTGGTCACATCTTTTCTGGGTCGGGTTCCTTCTCCCGGAGAGGATTTCGAACTCAAGGGGCTGAGGGTGCAGATTCTCGACGCCGACCGAAAGCGTGTACGCCGGATCCGGCTTCACCTGAACAAATAGGAGCCGGCCGGCAGCGGGTCGCCGGGATCCTAATCGGGATGAGCCGTAAAGAAAGGTATTACAGACACGGCACGAATGCCAGCTGCGCAAATGGCCAAGCTTTCAGCCGTCAGCATTCAGCTCGCCCTGATGGAGGCGAAGCTGGGCCCTCTTATCGAAGATCTGATAACTGATTGCTGACGGCTGACAGCTTGGCACATTCTTCTGGTTGATATTCGTGTTGCATTTGAACGGTCTTTTTTTGTTTCCGGCTTGTCCGGGTTAGGGATTCGCTCGATTCCACCATGGCAGAGACGAAAGACCTTCGCCACATGCGCCGAGCGCTGGAACTTGCCGAAAAGTCCACCGGCTTGGCCAGTCCCAATCCGCCCGTGGGTTGCGTGATTGTGAAAAATGGCAGAATCGTGGGCGAGGGGTGGCACGAATTTGCGCAGCGGGACCATGCCGAGGTCCAGGCGCTGAGGGCCGCTGGAAATAGCGCCCGGGGCGCCACAGTCTATCTTACGCTGGAGCCCTGCGTGCATATCGGACGGACGCCCCCATGCACCCCGCTGCTGGTATCCTCGGGCATCCGCCGAGCCTTTGTTGCGCGAGGCGATCCGAATCCGATAGTTGCCGGAAAAGGTCTGGAGGCCCTCCGGGCTGCCGGAATCGAGGTGCACCTCGGCCTCCTCGAAGAGGATGCGGGTAGACTCATAGAAGCCTTCGCATGCCATGTCACATCAGGGCGCCCGCTGGTTGTTTCGAAGGTGGCCATGTCGCTGGACGGCCGGATCGCCGGCGCGCGGACTCGGGACGGAAGGATATCCTGTCCGGAGGCCCTGGAATTCGGACAATCCCTGCGGCTGCAAATGGATGTAATCCTGGTGGGCTCCGGCACGGTGCTCGCGGACGATCCGCACCTAACCTACCGGGGGCGCAGACCGAAAGCAAGGCCCCTGCACCGCGCGATTCTGGACAGCATGTTGAAAACTCCACCTCGGGCGCGACTACTGCGGGGAGCTCCGGAGATACCCACGTTGATTTTCTGCAGCCCCTCGGCGCCCGCTCGCCGCCGCTTGAACCTGGAGGCACGGGGAGCGGAAGTGATCCCGGTGCCGAGGGGCCCCGGCGGCCTGAGCCTGAAGCGGGTTCTGCGGGTTCTGGGAAAGAGACAACTCCTTGGTGTTCTCGTCGAGGGCGGCAGCCAGGTGCACGGATCGTTTGTGGCCGGGCAGCTGATCGACAAGTTCTACTTTATGGTGGCCCCTCTCATCATCGGAGGCGAAAAATCACCTCCGTCTGTCGGAGGGACAGCATGCGGGAGCATTGCCGGCTCACCTCGTTTTGCCATCGTGCGCACCATTCAGGCGGGGAGCGACCTGATCCTTGAAGCCTACCCGCGCAGCTCCCGCTCCATCCTGTCGCCCTGGCGGCCGCTGCAGCAGAAGGAAGACAAAGCTATCAGCCATCAGCCTTCAGCTCGCCCTGCTGGCGGTGAAGCGGAGCTCCCTCATCGAAGATCTCAGAGCTGATGCCGACGGCCGACAGCTTGGGGCATTCGCCCGGCTGGGACTTGCGCCGCGTCCGCAAAGCCCTTCTCTGGTTAAAGTCCGTTCGGGTTGGGGAATTTCACATCTGAGCTAACGCCGTGGCAGCCTTGAGGAGTCTTTCCATCTGACGGGCGATGTTATTAGAATTCATGATGGCGGATATGACGCCGGCGCTGGCGGCGCCCGCCCGCAGCACATCCGCTATTTGAGGAGGGTCGATGCCGCCGATGGCGACCACCGGCTTGCGCGAGGCCGCGCACGCGCGTTTGAGCCCCATCAGGCCGACGACCCGGCCGGGATTATCCTTGGTGGCCGTGGCGAAAATCGGGCCGAACCCGATGTAGTCGACCGGCAGGCGCTGGGCTTTGCGGACCTGGGCCGGCGTGTGGGTCGAATAGCCGATGATCATGTCGGGTCCCAGGATCCGCCGCGCGGCCGCAGGCGGCAGGTCGAGTTGACCCAGGTGCACTCCCGCGGCGCCTGAACTCATAACGAGGTCGCAGCGGTCGTCAATGATAAGCACGATCCTGTTTTTCGCCGCGTAGTCGACACAGTGCAGCAGGTCGGCGAGCAACTCGCGCACCGGCGTCGTCTTGTCGCGAATCTGCACCCAGCACGCGCCGCCGCGCGCGAGCTCCCTCAAAATGGCTAAATGGCTGGCCTTGTCGGACAGAGTCTTGTCCGTGATGGGATACACGGGGGGGAGGTGCAGATGCATGGAAGGCATGCTACTTGGACGGGAAGCGCTCCATGAAGCGGGTGCTGAGGCGGCCGGCGACGAAATCGGGATCTTCCACGATGCGCTGATGCAAAGGGATCGTGGTCTTCACGCCCTCGATCACCGTCATTTCCAGGGCGCGCTGCATGCGCCGGATGGCTTCGTTGCGGTTCCTTCCGTGAGAAATCAGTTTCGCAATCAGCGAATCATAGTGAGGCGAGATCACGCATTCATGGTGGGCGGCCGTATCCATGCGCACACCGAACCCGGTCGCCTGGTGAAAGACCGTGATCCTGCCGGGCGACGGGAGCATGCTCTGAGGGCACTCGGCATTGATCCGGCACTCGATCGCATGGCCGCGAAACTCAATCTCCTGCTGCGTCATGGGCAGTTCCTCGCCGGCCGCAATCAGGATCTGTTTTTTTACCAGATCGATCCCGGTGATCATCTCGGTGACGGGGTGCTCGACCTGGATGCGGGTGTTCATTTCCATGAAGTAGTAATTGCCGTTCTCATCAAAGAGAAACTCGAGCGTGCCGGCATTGGAGTAGTTCACGCTGCGAACCGCCTTGACCACCAGAGCGCCGATCTTCTCCCTCAGCTCCGAGCCGAGGTATGGCGAGGGGGCTTCCTCGACGAGCTTCTGATAGCGCCGCTGGATGGAACATTCGCGCTCTCCCAGGTGCACTACATTGCCATGCTTGTCCGCCAGCACCTGAAATTCGATGTGACGCACGCTGGGCATGTATTTTTCAAGATAAACTTCAGCGGAGCCGAAGGCGGACTGGGATTCGTTCTGGGCGACTTCCAGGGCGCCGGGCAGTTCCGACGGAGAGTTCACAATCCGCATGCCCTTGCCGCCGCCGCCGGCAGCCGCTTTGATGATCAACGGGTAGCCGATCTCTTCGCACACGGGCAGTATGTCGGCAACCGCGCCCTGGACCTTGTCCGTCCCGGGGATGATCGGGAGCCCCGCTTCCTTCATGGCCTTTCGGGCCTGGTCCTTGTCTCCCATCAGCCGAATGACTTCCGGAGAGGGGCCGATAAAAATCAGACCGCAGGCCTCGCAGAGCTCGGCGAAGCGGGGATTTTCCGACAGAAATCCGTAGCCGGGATGAATGGCGTCCGCGTTCGAAATCTCTGCCGCGCTAATGATTTCCAGGATGTTCAGATAGCTTTGGCTGCTCGCTGGCGGGCCGATGCACACTGCCTCGTCCGCGAACCGGACATGAAGGGAGTTCTGGTCAGCCTGCGAGTATACGGCGACGGTCGGAATGCCCATCTCCTTGCAGGCACAGATAATCCTCAGTGCTATCTCACCCCGATTGGCAATCAGGACTTTGCGGAACATGGGGTTTTCGGGTCTCTATTTGTGCGGTCGGATGCTGAAGAGCTTCTGGCCGTACTCTACCGGCCGGCCGTTTTCCACATGAATAGTGACGATTTCCCCGGCGATATCGGAGGGAATTTCGTTCATGAGTTTCATCGCTTCCACGATGCACAGGACAGATCCCTCGTTGACTATGGATCCGGTCCGCACGTATAGTTCCGCCCCGGGAGTCGGAGCGCGGTAGAAAGTGCCGACGATCGGCGAGGTGATTAAATGTAATCCGTCTTCCACTGCGCTCGCCGCAGCCTTCGAGGCGCTAGACTGATCGATTACCGCGGCGTTATTGGGGATAGCCGGCAGGAACTCAAGGCTCGCGGCCGATAGCGATGCCGCCTGGGCAGGAACGGTCATCAGTCCTCGCCGAAGCTTCACCCGCGTACCGGTGTGTTCCAGCTCGAACTCGCTGATATCGCTCCGGAGAATATCCTGTATCAAATCCTTAACTTCCTTAATATCCATGGGATCCGCCCCCCCCAATTGGCAAATTTATCGAGTGCGGCCGGGTGACCGGCTATATGGGTCCGTGCAACGCCCGCCCGTTATTGCGATTCGGTGCCGACGCTCGAGCCGTCATTATCTGGTGGTCCGCCTTCCAGCCGGGGTGCGGGCAGCCGGCCCAAGATATGGGAATCCGTTTAGATTCAATAAGTTTCCGGAATCGCGAGCGTGGGGCATAGTGGATGTCTGGTTCATCGATCCTTGTCTTGGACGGCCGGGATGATAGCACCTGCAACCCATGATGTCAAACAAGTGTTCAGCCCCAGGAGGCGCGTTGCAGAGGCAGATGCGGGCTAATACGCGAGTTCGCCGATGATGCTTTCCCTTGCGCGGGTGATTTCGAACTGGGCTTTGCCGGCCAGCGCGGAGGAGTCTAAATATATCAGCAGAAAATATTCGGGAGTCAGGACTTGCAGCAGCAATCGGCCTTTTTCCGCTGCGAGCGTGATAGCCTTGGGATGCCCGCAAGCGGTCTGACCGGCAACCTTTCTGCAGGCCCTCAGAATCGCAGCGTACTCTGCAGCCAGAGAGTCCGCCTCGGGCGGGTCGTCCGAGCAGTAGCATTCCAGCAGGACCCCGTCCTCGCCGGCGACCATGGCCCACCGGATTCCGCCAACGCGGGCCGCCAGATCGGCGAGGATTGCCTGAAACATGGAGCCCCTACTTGATGATCCTCGGGGTAATGAAGAAGAGGACTTCCTGCGTGCTCCTGGAAGTCAGGGTGCGCTTGAAGAGGTTTCCGACAAGCGGGATGGAGGCCAGGCCCGGGACTCGCTCCTCCTGGGTTTGTTCGTTATCGATGAGAATCCCCCCGATGACCGTGGTTCCGCCGTCGGTCACCAATACCCGCGTCTCGGACTCGCTCGTGCGAATGGACGGGATTCCCTGAACCTGACGCGCGAAGTCGGGCGTGTTGTTTTCCACCTTGAGGTACAGGACGATATTTCCGTCATAGGTGATCTGCGGGGTAGCGGTCAATGTCAGGGCGGCGTTCTGGAATTGCACGGTCACGGTATTGTTGGCGATGACCTGAACCGGGAAGCGCAGGCCCTGAGTAATTGTGCCCGGGCTGTTGTTCTGCACGGTCAGTTTCGGCTGGGAGATCAGCTTTGCCAATCCTTTCGACTCGCCGGCGGTTATGGCGGCGTCCAGGAGGAAGGTGTCGAAAATGTTGCCGACGGATATGCCGAGACCGCCGAATGCACGCTGGGCCGGGAGGTTAACGTTGAAATTGCCGCGATCGTTCAGGACGTTGCCGGTGCTCACACTGGCCGATTCGGTTGAAGTTCCTTCTGAAGCGCCGCGGCCGGTGTTAGGATTCCCTGCGGCGTACGTATTCTTGGGAGTGGCTGCCGGCCTGGTTCCACCGATGGTGCCGAAGGTGTTCGGCCCGCCTACCGTGACTCTTTGCAGGTTCCCTTCAACGAACCCGAACTGGACGCCGATGTCGCGCGCGAAGTCACGCGTAGCCGAGACGATGCGCGCCTCGATTTCAACCTGAGGTTGCGGGGTATCGAGGGACTCGACCATTTTCAGAATTCTGTCGAGCGAGCTTGGGATGTCCGTGAGAATAAGCGCGTTCGTGCGCTCGTCGACCACCACGGTGCCGCGGACGCTGATTTGATCCTTCAGCGGATCGACAAAGTCCTTGGCCTTGGCATAGTTTAGCCGCTTGACGCGCGTCTCCAGGTCTGCGGCGAGCAGGTTGGCCCGCTTGAGGGCCTCTTCCTGTTTGGCCTCACTCTGGAGTGTTGCCTTGGAGGCAATGCGGATGAGATTTCCATCGACGCGTTTGTCAAGCCCGTTGTTGCCGAGCACTGCCTCGAAGATCTGATCCCAGGGCACCTGTACGACTTTGATCGACACGGATCCCTTGATCTCCGGGTCGAGTACGATGTTAACGCCCCCTTCCTCGGACATCAGCCTGAAGAAATCCACCAGCGAAATATTGATCAGATCCAGGGTCAGAGGATCGCCGGAATATTTCGAGTCGAAGGAAGGAGTCATCCGCAGGGCGGGTGCCGGAAGAGCCGGCGCCGGGGGCGGCGGCGGTATGGCATCCGCTTTTTTTACGGGCTGCGGGACGGGCATCGGGTTGCCTGCCTGTGCCGCCGCCGACAGTGCGCTGCGCGGGACTTCGGCCATTGCCAGGTCGCTGATCACGGGAGCGCCGTTGTCCGTCAGGTCCACCGATTCCAAAGCCCTTTCGGCAGAGGCCCGTGGCGGGGCCGGAGGGGCTTTTGCCGGCTGATGTGCCGGTACCGGAGGCTTTTGCTGGCGGGCCGGGGCGGCCCCGGCAATCGTGCCGGCTGCTGACTTGGCGGCGCCGCGGAACACGATCCGCACCGAGTCGTCTCCCGCCGATATTTCTGTGTGAGGCCGGTCTTCCGCCAGGTCGATCACCATGCGCGCGATCTTGGGATTCTGGCCGTTAAACTGCCGGACACGGAGGCTCCTGACACCTGCGGTTTCAATGGGCAGGTTCAGAAAAGGGATCCGGTTTTCGACGTTGAGAAAGTCGATCACAAGCCGGGCAGGATTCTCGAGCCGGAAATCCTGATAGACGAGCCGGCCGCTGGTGGTCACCCGCACGACCAGGTCTTCTTTTTCCGGCGCGGCTTGGACATCGGTGATGTAACCAACAGGAGCCTTGGCCAGAGCCGCCTGCAGTGTCGCGGCGTATGGAACCGAACCGAGACCGGCCGCTGCCGGCTGGTTAGACGCCTGTTGGGCCTGATCGGACTGCCGAGCCGTTCCGACCTGTGGGATTGCGATCAGCAATAGCAATAACGGGATTGCTGATCCGGCCCCCGCCAGGGTCTTTCTCGTCGCATTGTTATCGTTGCTGATTCGCATTCTCATAGTGACAGATCCCTATGGTGTTCGAAGACGCTTGGTGACTTCCTCGGTCAAGATTCGACCGGACCTGAGGTGGGTTTCGCGGACCAATACGACATGATCCGCCGCGATCGTCTTGATGTAGCCGTCGAATAGCCGATCACGGTTGCGCAGGAAATAAACACGCTGGTCCTTTCCCAGGAAGACTGCCGTCTGGGTTCCCTCTCCGACGGAGGTTCCGACCAGGTTCACCTGGGCGATATACATTCCTGCGATACCCGGAGGGGCTGGGCCTCGGGGCGTTTCCTCGAGCGGATTCTCGCTCTTTTTCAGCAGTAGAGGATTCAGGAACGGGTCCCGCCGGTTGATGGGTTGATATCGGGCTTCCCGATAAAGAGCCGGGGATTCCGCAGGGGCGGCACTCGGCTTATCGGCGGCGGCCTGGCCCCAGGCGATCAAGGGGAGCAGCAGAACCCCGCACAAGATTGCAATGAGGCTTCGTATGGATCTCTTTTTCATGTCTGCCCTAATTGCCATTGTTGACGACCACCTGGTCTTCCCTGAATACGAAGGTTGTTGCCGTGCAGTTGGATACCAGAGTTTTGGCGGGATCGGTCGCGCCGTCGATCCCCTTCAGCGAAATGTTGTCCACGTTGATGATGCGGCCGAAGCGGCCGATTTTTTCGAAGAACGCTCCCAGCGCGTTGTATGAACCCTGGACCTCGATCGTGATCGGCCAGTCGGAATAGAAGTCGTGCGGAACCACGGGCTGAGGATTGAACTTGAGGATCTTCAGGTTGCTGCCGGCCGCCATCTCCTGTACGCTCCGGAGCACGGTCGGGGTTTCCTTGTTGTCCGGGAGTATGCGCCGCAGCTGTATCAGGCGCCGGTCCAGAGCTGCCAGCTCTTCCTTAAAGCGGCTGATCTGACTCTCGACTGCGGTGGCCTGGGCGACCGCGATTTCCAACTTGCGGATTTCGCCCTGCAGCATGTTCCGCTGCTGCTGCATGCCTTTGATGTAAAGCACATAACCCGCAGACAAGATACCCAAAGCCACGGCCGCAAAAACCACCAGTTGTGTCGTGCGTGACAGGTTTTCCAGCTTGAAGTCTTTGAGAACCATATCCCCTCACTCTCCAGGCGACTTGAGGAAAGTCATGCAGACCAGCCTGAACCTCGCCGCGGCATTCGTTTCCTTGTCCTTGAGCTGATCTTCGTAGAGTTCGAGATCCACGGTCCGGAAATGTCCGGTCGCAGCCAGGTTGCTCATGAAATCGGGGACCGACTCGCCCCGAACCGTAAATCCCGTGATTTGGATACGGTCGCCCTTCTGTTCCAGGTTGGTCAGCCATACCGTGGCGTTGGTGGGCAGGCTCTGGATCACGGCGTTGAGCAGCAGTACGGGCCCGGTCTGATTCTTGCGCAGCGTCTCGATGATGTTGATGCGGCTCTCCCGCTCCTGCTTCATCTTCTCATACTGCGCTAGCTGCTTCTTCAAGGCTTGCAGTCGCTGGTTCTCGGCCTTCAATTCATCGCGCCGGATGTTGAGCGTGCCGATCTCGCTCTTCAGAGAGAACCACCAGCCCGTCAGGCCCGCGATGGGCAGCAGGATGACGGCCAGTAGTATGGGAGCGGCCCGCGGCAGGGATTTTTTGGGCAATGCCGGACCCCGTTTGGCGCCGGCCTGTGCGCGGAGCAGATTGACCTTGATCATGGCTGCTCTAGTCCTCGGTCGTTCGCAACGCCAGTCCTAACGCGACCGCGAAGTCCGGCGCTCGATCTTTGACAATGGATGGAGGGATGCGCTTCGGATCGTACGAGATGTTCTTGAAGGCGTCAAATTTCTCCGCCGGTATGCCGAACTTGCGCGACAGCGCTTCGATCAGGCCCGGCGTGTGTGCGGCGCCCCCGCTGACCAGCATGCGGTCGATGCGGTCCACCGTGGTGGTCGATTTGAAAAAGTCAAACGTCTTCTGAATCTCCAGGCAGATGATCTCCGATACCGATTCGACCACGTGCCTGGCCTCGACCGGGTCCAGGCCGTCGACCGGTTCTCCGTGCTTGAGACTCTGCGCCTGGTCGAAGTCGAGATTGAATTCCTTCTGGATGAAGTCGGTGTACTGCCTGCCGCCGACGCTGACGTCGCGCGTAAAAAGGAACTCGCTGCCGCAGATGATGTTGATGGTCATCGTGCTCGCGCCGATGTCGAGCAGGGCGACCGTATTGCGAGTCATGGGATCGTAGTTCACATCGTATGCGTTCTGCAGCGCAAAGGCGTCCACCTCAACGATCGACGGATTCACTCCGGCCATGGAAATGACGCTGGTGTGTTCCGTGATTTTTTCCTTCTTTACCGCAACGAGCAGAACGTCGAGGTTTCCGGAGTTGGCGTTCTCGCCCAGGACCTGGTAGTCCAGGTTGACATCCGCGATGTCGAACGGGATGTACTGCTCGGCTTCCCAGCGGATCGACTCGGCCAGGTCCTCGTCGCTCTGCATCGGCAAGGAGATCTTTTTGACGATCACCGAGTGGCCGGAGACCGATGTGGCCACCCGCCTGTTCCTTATGTGGGATTGGTTAAAGATGCGCTGGATCGCGTCGCAGACCGGATTCTTGGATATGATCACTCCGTCGACGATGCAGTCATGCGCGAGCGGCTCGATCCCGGCGCTAACCAGCTCGTACCCGCTCTTGCGCAGCGGCCGCAGCTCAACTGCCTTGATGCAGCTCGACCCGATGTCCAGGCCGACCACCTGCTTGTTTAGCTTTAGTATGCTCAGTGCCATGTGAGATCAGTTCGGAATTGTTGTTGTCATTCGCGACATGTCATCAGGGGGATGACTCTCAACTCACGTGCCCTAAATTACCTGCCGGTTCCGACAGGCACGCAGCAGACCCGGCCGTTACAACCTTCCTTATCGTACGGATTGTGTCGGAACCTTCCCTTTTTTTTCACAGGACTTTGCCGGGACCGCAGCCGTCCCTCATTCCATATCTCCGGAATCACCTGGAGCGGCATAGCCGCAACCAAAGAAAAAGCAAACCGCAGCGGCGCAGAGCGCGCCGCGGGAACACAGAGATTTGGGACACGGAAAAACGCGGGTGGATTGCACGAGCTTTTGCTGCCCTTCGGCGGCAGCAAAAGCTCGTACAATCCACTCGCCGACCTTGCGGCGCCAGCAGAATCCGCGTTCGTCGGCGTTTTTCCGCGTCCCGATTTCCTCGGTGCGCTTCGTGAAACTGCGTCTTGGCGGTGAAAAAATCCTTTCCCGGCGGGCAAGGATTTGACTGTTAGTAGTATGGCGGGCCCGCTCTTCTCACCATGTTTCATCGCGAGGCGGCGCAGACGCGCATGGAACCAAGGGGTGCGACCGAGGGCCCGCAGTTCGTAGCCGACAGTGCGTCGAGGAGCCCAAAGGAGCACAGCGCAGCCGACATGCCCGGATCCCCCGCCGCCGCGGAAAGGCGTGGAGAAATGCGGTTAAGTCGTTGATTCTTACGTCTCTCCACGTGTCTTTCGGCTCAGCAGGGCAATTCAATCCGCTTGACAGCCAAAGCCATCTCCATTAGTCTAAACGATTAATTTTGGCTATATTTTTGGGGTTAGAGATGAGTACATTCGTGCCTCCGGTGAGGGAGATTGAAAAGAGCTGGCATGTGGTAAATGCCGAGGGGCGGACGCTCGGCCGGCTGGCGACGCGCGTCGCCAGGCTGCTGGTGGGCAAGGATAAGGCTATCTATACGCCGTTTCTGGATACCGGAGACCACGTGATTGTGATCAACGCGGAAAAAGTGCGGCTGACCGGCAAGAAACTAAAAGACAAGTTTTACCGTCGCCACAGCGGCTATCCTGGAGGCCTGCGCGAAGTTGCGGCGGAAAAACTGCTGGCGAAGAATCCGGAAAAACTGGTGCAGGAAGCCGTATTCGGCATGCTGCCGAAAACCAAGCTCGGACGGAAGATGAGGAAGAAGCTGCGGGTTTACCGCGGCGGTCAACACCCCCACCAGGCCCAGAGGCCCCAGGAACTCATCCCATAAGATGCAGGGAACTGTCCCCGGGAATGGCGACTTCCAACCGCCACAACACTGATAAAGGAGAAGCAGCGTGGATTTGGCTGTAGATCGTTACTACGGGACTGGGAAGCGAAAATCTTCAACAGCCCGGGTTTATCTTGTGCCTGGTTCCGGCGAGATCATAGTGAACAGGCGGGCGCTGGCTGACTATTTTGCCAGCGAGTCTCAACGGACTCTCATCCGACACCCGCTGGCTTTAACCGACAGTGTGGGTAAATTCGACGTGCGCGTCACCGTGGACGGCGGTGGATTGGCGGGGCAGGCGGGAGCGATCCGCCTCGGCATCGCCAAGGCGCTTCTCGACTTCAACGCCGAACTCCGTCCCCGCCTCAAAAAAGCAGGCCTCTTGACGCGTGACTCCAGAATCAAGGAGAGAAAGAAGTACGGTCAAAAAGGCGCCCGCAAGAGATTCCAGTTCTCCAAGCGATAATCTCAAGGAGGTATTACTTGGTTTCGATCACTATGAAGCAATTGCTGGAGGCTGGCGTTCATTTCGGCCACCAGACCAGGCGCTGGAATCCGAAGATGAAGGAGTACATCTTCGGGGAGCGGAACGGGATCTATATCATCGACCTGCAAAAGAGCCTGAAGCTCTTTAAGGATGCGATATCCTTTGTGCATCAGCTCGGCGCGCAGGGAAAAACGATGCTCTTTCTGGGGACCAAGAGACAGGCCCAGGAGGTCATCCAGGAAGAAGCTCTGCGCTGCGGGCTCTATTATGTCAATCAGCGCTGGCTGGGCGGCCTGCTTACCAACTTTGTTACCATCCAGAAGAGCATCAAGCGGTACCGTGAACTGGAAGCAATGCGTGCCAACGGGCAATATGACTTGTTTTCGAAGAAGGAAGTGGCCCGCTATGAGCGGGAGCGCAAGAAGCTCGAGAAGAACCTGATCGGAATCAAAGAAATGGGCAAACTGCCCGATGCGATGTTCGTCATCGACACCCGGAAGGAGACGATCGCGGTGCGGGAGGCCAAGAAACTCGGCATTCCCGTCATCGGCGTGGCCGACACCAACTGCGATCCCGACGACATCGATTATGTGATTCCGGGGAACGACGATGCACTGCGGGCGATCCGGTTGATTGCCAGTACCATTTCCCAGGCGTTTATCGACGGCCGCGCGCTTTACGAAGCGCGGCAAAAGGAGTTGGCGGAGGAGGCGGAGAGGCAGCGCCAGCTTCAGGCCCAGCAGGCTGCCGCTGCGCGGGAGGCCGCGGCGCGCGCCGCGGCGGAAGCGGCCGCGCGGCGAGCCGCCGAGACCAAGAAAGCCGGAGAGCCCGGTGCGGCCGGCGTGGAAGAAGCGGTCGCCCTGGGTGAGGCTCCGGCCAAGCCGCGCACCACGGTCCGAAAAACACTCCAGCGCAAGGCCAAACCGAAGCGGCGCGAGAGCGAAAGCTCTGCGCAGACGCCGGCAGAGCCTGCGGCGGCCGAAGAATCCTCCGCGGCCACCGCGGAGCCGGCAGTGCCGCAAGCGCCGGAGGATGCGCCGGCTTCCCTGGATTTGGAGACTCAGAATCCAGCGACGGAGGTTCGTGCCGGCGAAATCGAGACTCCGCCAGACGGGGCAAATTCCGGCCAGCCGGACGGACCGGGAGCGCCGGGCGCATAACCGGTGTCTGGTGGGCTGGCCGCGCGGAGTGACTTAAATACCGGTCGGCCCAGCCGGAAAATGCGGAACATTCACCCGAAAACCCGTGCATGTGACCGTCAGCCAGAGTTGCAGGCGCCGGCTGAAGGCCTTGGGCTATCGGCACGTTCCCATGTTCTGCGGCAGTGAGGGTGGGTTGCATCGGTCGCTTTTTTGACAGGATGACACGAGCCACCACCATCATGCCCAGGCGATTATCCTGTCCGACACTTCGAGGGCTTCTCGCGGAGCCGGCGCACCAACATCCGAATCACACCACTGTGAGGAACATGAAATGACAGTGACGGCTGAACAGGTAAAGGAGCTGCGACTCAAGACCGGCGTCGGCTTCATGGAATGCAAGAGCGCGCTTCAGGAGGCCAAGGGCGACCTGGAAAGCGCCATTGCCATCCTGCGCAAGCGGGGTCTGGCCTCGGTGGCCAAAAAGGCCGGCCGGGAAACAAAGGAAGGGCTCATCGGGGCATACGTGCACAACGGCAAGATCGGCGTCCTGGTCGAGGTCAACTGCGAAACCGATTTCGTGGCGCGCAACGCCGAATTCCAGGCCCTGGTCAAAGACATCGCCATGCAGATTGCCGCCAGTGATCCACGTTTTGTGCGCCGGGAGGATGTAACCGAGGACGTACTGGCCGGAGAACGCGAGATCTATCGGGAGCAGGCCCGCACGACCGGCAAGCCGGAAAGCGTCCTGGATAAGATCGTCGAGGGGCGCATGGAAAAGTTTTTCGCGGAGGTTTGCCTGCTCGAACAGCCCTTCATCAAGAACCCCGACCTGGCGGTGAAGGATCACCTGGCGGGCCACATTCAGAAAATCGGCGAGAACATACAGGTGCGGCGCTTCGTCCGCTATCGCGTGGGCGAATAGCGGCCCTGGGCTTGCGCTCGGAGGGCTCATGGATTCCCAAATGCCTGGCAGACCTCGCTTCAGCAGAGTATTGCTCAAACTCAGCGGTGAAGCCCTGATCGGGGGACAGGGGTTCGGGGTCGATCCCGCGATGGCCAGTCGGATCGCCGAGGAGATCAGGGAGATCCACGAAATTGGGGTGCAGGTGGCGGCCACCATCGGCGGAGGCAACATTATCCGCGGCATCTCCGTCAGCGCGGCGGGCATGGATCGGGTCAGCGGCGATTACATGGGGATGCTGGCAACCGTCATCAACGCCCTCGCCTTGCAGAACTCTCTGGAAAAGCTTGGTGTTTTTACACGCGTCCAGTCGGCGATCGAAATGAAGGAGGTGGCCGAACCATTCATCCGGCGCCGCGCGATCCGTCATCTGGAGAAGGGAAGAGTGGTGATATTCGCAGCCGGAACAGGCAACCCCTACTTTTCAACCGATACCGCCGCAGCATTGCGAGCGATTGAGGTCGGAGCCGAAGTCATCCTGAAGGCCACCAAGGTGGACGGCATCTATGATTCGGATCCGGCAAACAATTCCTCAGCGCAGCTTCTGAAAGAACTCACGTATCTCGAAGTCCTCGACAAGGGACTTCGGGTGATGGATACCACGGCCATTGCACTGTGCATGGAAAATAAGCTCCCGATCGTGGTCTTTAACCTGCTGCGTCGTGGTAATATCAAAAACGTGGTCATGGGTTGCAGCGAAGGTTCGATCATCCATGCCTAGCCCGCTTTTCTTGCCGGATTTCTACTGGGACGGCGGATCCGGGCATGGATGCACTGCGCGCGACCGAGTGACCAGCAGGTGTACTTGACAATACGTCGAGGAGCCCGCGGGAGCGCAGCGCGGCCGACATGCCCGCATCCGCCGCCGCGAACAGCATATGAGCGGGCTGGATCTGCGGCCGTAAACACGTCGAATGCCATCATAGGAGGCAGCCGCGATGATTCGTCAGGTGCTCGAGAGCACGCGCGAACGGATGATGAAGTGCGTTGAAGATATGCAGCAGACGCTGGCCGGCATCCGCACCGGCCGCGCCTCCATCGCCATCCTCGACCATATCCAGGCGAATTACTACGGCGCGGTCACGCCGCTCAACCAGATGGCCTCGCTGACCACGCCGGATCCGACCCTGATCGTCATTCAGCCGTGGGATCCCTCCACGATCCCTGCAATCGAGAAGGCAATTCTGGCCTCCGATCTCGGCCTGACTCCGATAAATGACGGCAAGGTGGTCCGTCTGCCGATCCCGCCCCTGACCGAAGAGCGGCGCAGGCAGCTGGCCAAGTCGATAGGGCACACGGCCGAGATGCACCGCGTCGCTGTGCGCCAGGTCCGGCACGATGCCAACGACCAGGTAAAAGCGCTGCTGAAGGACAAGAAAGTCTCCGAGGACGAGGAAAAGGACGCGCTCAAGAAGATTCAGGATCTGACCAACGAGTTCATCGGCAAGGTGGACGCGTTGCTGAAACAGAAGGAAGCGGAGATACTCGAGATCCGCTAGCGACGCAACCAACCGAGGTGGATTGAGATGATAGCGGCGACACAACTCAAAAAGGGGATGACCATCAAGCACAATGGAGAGCTCTATCAGGTGTTCTCTACGATGCACATCACGCCCGGCAACTGGCGCGGCATGGTGCAGACCAAACTGAAGTCGCTGAAGTCCGGGGCGATCATCGAGCACCGCTTCCGCTCGGAGGACCGGGTCGATCAGGCGTACCTTGAAACTCACGAAATTGAATACCTGTACTCCGACGGCTCGGACTACTATTTCATGAACACCCAGAATTTCGAACAGTTTCACCTGCCGGCCGAATTGCTGGAGGATTCGATCCCCTATCTGATTCCGAACATACGCCTGCAGGTGGTGTTCTACGAAGGCAGGCCCATCGGCGCGCAGCTCCCCTCTTCCGTGGAGCTGAAGGTCATCTCGACCGAGCCGGCGCTCAAGGGCGCCACCGTCAGCAACGTGAACAAGCCCGCAACTCTGGAAACCGGCCTGGTGATCCAGGTCCCGCCCTTCATTAACGAAGGGGAAGTGGTGCGCGTGGACACGGGTGACGGCAAATACGTCGAGCGCGTAAAGGCATAACCCGGACAACCGGAACCAAAGAAACGCGTTATACAGAGGCATGAATATCAGCCAGGCAGATGGCCCGAGATGTCAGCCATCAGATCCGTCATGAAAGGGCACGGCATTCCTCCGATTACGGTGAGCTGAACGCTGCCGGCCGAGAGCGCCGTGCCATTTGATGCTGATTGATCTCGGAAACAGTGCCTTGCGGCATACATAACGTGCCGTAAGGGTCTGTCAGGAAATAAGTGGTGCACTTCGCTGCAGGCTCCCAGGCCCGCTGGCGCGGCGCGAGCGACGAGCATACCCTTTGGTATGTA
>Ga0299915_10001440_pt1 | contig 17694 bp, 18 predicted proteins | sample RVTome_13_FD_200263 | JGI IMG/M metagenome (GOLD analysis project Ga0299915, IMG submission 200263) | Soil microbial communities from uranium-contaminated site in the Upper Colorado River Basin, Wyoming, United States - RVT92D227 (version 2) ... | reverse complement strand
GGCGGACGATTTCAGGGGTAATGGCGGGGATACCGGCGGAAACGTTGAGGTAGTCGAACCCAGCCTTCTCCACGAGCCGGGCGAAGGCCAAAGGTTCAGATAAATCTTCGATAACTTCTTCCGGACCTAGTGTACCAAAGCCCCCTGGAATCCCTTCGTATACGGAGAAACGCACTCCCAGGAGAAAAGAATTATTTCCCACGGCGCTTATCATCTTCTTCGCGGTCTCGGTAAAAAAATAGGTTCGATTTTCAAAGCTGCCGCCGAACCGATCCTTGCGGGTGTTGGCCGGACGCAACATTTCGGCGCATAAGTACCCGTGGCACTGTTTGAAGTCAATTCCATCTGCTCCTACCTGTTGAGCAATCACCGCAGCCTTTACGAAATCATCGCTGATTTTTTCGATCTCGTCCGCAGAAAGAACATGAGCCTTGGGATTTCCTGTGGGATAGATGGTTACCAACCTGGAAAAGTCCGCCGCGCTCAGTCTCCCGGAATGAGTAATTTGCAAAAGGATCAGAGATTCAGAGTTAAGGCCTTTCATCTCCTTGATGAGTTTTTCCAGGCGGGGGGCAGTCTTTTCGTAAATTCCTAATTGATTTTTCCTGGCCCGGCTTTCCTGGGTTATGGTCAGGGCTTCGAGGAAGATGATTCCCGCTCCGCCTTCGGCCAGGTTCCGGTATCGTTCGCAGGTTAACTCTGTGGGATTCCCGACCTCATCCGCATCATTGCCTTCCATGGGTTGATTGACGATCCGGTTGGGAGCCACCCTTTTTCCAATTTTTAGCGGTGACAACAAAATTTCCATTTAATCCCTCATAATTCTAAATTTTTTTCCTTGCCTTGCACCCTGCACCCTAAACCTTGAGCCTTTTTTAATCCTTGTCCCTTGAGCCATTTTTATGCCTTACGCCTTGCACCTTGGGTCGTATGCCCAATGGTTGGGTAAGGGAATCGTGAAATCAAGTGGTTAAAGGAGGTCTCTTTTCAAGCTCAACCCGTATACCTTTTTCTGCTGACAGGTAGGCGGCATAAATGGCCTCTACGGTCTGGAAAGCCAGTTCTAACCCGGAATCGGGTTCCCGGCCCGTGAGGAGACATTCCACAAAATCCTCCAACTCTTGCGGATACCCCCGCACCCAGTCTTCATCCGGGCTGGCAAAATTCCATCCGGCTTTGGTCTCTAATTTTTCGGCGATATACTCTTCACCGAAGATATGCGGGGATGGAGCGTAGGCCATGACCGTATCATTCGGGTTGATATTCACCTGGACCACGGCGTTGGACAGATAAACGGTCATGGTATTGCGTACCCCCCCGAGGACTCCATCCGAGGCGGTGATCACTGCCTGGGAGCCGTCCTTAAAATTCATGATCATGGTAGCCCAGTCCTCAACGTCGTCCCAGGAGCTGACGATCCATTTTTGTGATTCCTTTTTAAAAGATTCGATCTTCGTATGCTGGCCCACTTCGGCGGTGACGGATTGGAGTTGAACCCCGCGCCCCGTCTTCAGCATTCCCTCATAATGTTTAAGGTGCAAAACGGCCGATACGGGATGCGCTCCCAGTCTCAACAGGGCGCCACCGCCGGAAGTTTTCCATTGGCGGGAGTAGGCCGCGTGCGAACCGGAGTGGCTCTCTTCGGCCCGGATGTCCAAGATCGTTCCCGCACTGACCTGGATCAATTTTTTCAGCTTGGCCACAGGGGGAGCATAAACCCAGTTTTCAGCGTAGCAAAACTTGACTTTGCTCTCCTTGAGCGCTGCCGCCACTGCCTCACAGTTCGCCAAGGCTTCATTCAACATGGTCGTCCGGTCCACGGAAAACCCGATTCGTTCTTCAGGTCGGTCTTTTCCGAAATAACCAGTCAAAGGTTTTTCGCAGATCACATGTTTCCCGGCCTTGGCCGCTTGAATAATAAACTCATGGTGGAGATCGGTAGGTACGCAAAGGTCTACAACATCAATGTCCTTCCGATCCAGGAGGCGGCGGAAGTCATCGGCAACTTCGGGAATATGGTATTTTTTTGCCAATTCTTCCGCCCGTGTCCTGGTCCGGGAAGCCACTGCCGGGATGGTGATCTTCCATCCGCGTAAGCGAGCGTAATTTTGCATATGAAGGTGAGCAGCGAATTGAGCACCAACGATTCCGATACGCAGGGGGTCCATCAAGGTCTCCTTTTAAGGACGCAGATCGTAAATTCCTTCTCTCATGTTTTTATGAGATTTAAAGGGGTCTTTTACAAAATTATAATAAGTGGCCGGTTTGTCAAGCCTAAAATTGACCTTTGTGCCCCAGGAAAATGCCCCCCCCCTTTAAAAAAAGCATTTCCTTTTCATTCAATTCTCTTCTTTGATCTCTACGAAAAGCTGGCGCCAACTCGATCACCTAAACCTCTTTCAGATTACCCACTACCTCCAAGAACCGATTTAACCTTCATTCCAGCAAAAAATTTAGGAAAGGACCGAAAATTTTTCTTGACATCTTTTTCAAAATTTGATTTAAATGTTTCAAAATAAGAGTAATTTTGATACAAAAATTTCAATTTATCAGGAACCCATTCCGAGGAAGGAAGGCTCGATGCTGACCGAAAGACTGCAAAAGAGTTATCCTGCCCTTACCAAGCAGCAGAAAAAGGTTGCGGAGTTTTTTCTTTCCCAGGGCCCTGAAGCAGCTTTCCTATCCGTAGCCCGATTAGCCCAGCAAGTGAAAACCAGCCAGGCCACCATCATCCGGTTTTCTCGCTCCCTCGGCTTCCAGGGATACCCAGAACTTCAGCAAGAACTCCAGAATTGGATCAAACAAAAGATTTCTCCCTCTAAGGTTCTGCAAAAATTGATCAGTAAAGAGCCCCAGGAAAATGTATATGCCAAAATCTTCCAGATGGACCTACAAAACCTGAGCGAGACGCAGGAGGCCAACAGCGAAGAGAACCTGAATCGCGCGGTGAAAGAGATTATTCGGGCCAGAAGGATCGGCTTTGTCGGTTACCGCACTTCCCATGCCATTGCCTACCTCCTCTATTACTTCGTCAGCCGGGTAAGAAAAAATTGTGCACTCTTGGATATCGGTGGAAATTTAACGAATCAACTCATCAACTTCGGTGTTAGGGATCTCATTGTGGCCCTCAGCTTCCCTCGGTATGGCCGGCAGACCATAGAGATTTTAAAGTACGGAAAAAGGATCGGCTGCAAAATCATTGTCATCACCGATACGCTCATATCTCCTGCCAGCCAGGTCGCCGATATGGTCCTGCTGGCAGAGAGAAAATCGGCCACCTATTTCAATTCTTTCACCAGCGCTGTTACCCTGGTGAATTGCCTGGCGGCCGGCGTATCTCTGAAAAGCAAGCGTTCTCTGGAAATGCTCAAGTCTTTCGATCAAGTTGATAATGAATGGGAATATTTTTTAATTTAGCTAGTACCCTCTCTTGCCTCTGGGTGAAAAGAGGTTCTGGTCACCTAGGCCAAGGAGCACGCAAGAAATATTCATAAGGCTAAGCTGAGTCTTCTGGATACCTTATGCTGGGTTGGGATGAATATGGCTTTCCCACATATGGAAGGCTGGTGGAATTAAACATCGAATGGGCTGCAAAATATCTGCCCAGGACGGTGTAAATTGACCAATCCCCCTCGCCTATTCCCTCTCCCGAGGAGGGGGGGTGAGGGGACTGTGAGAAGGGGATATCTTCCATGCATTATGAAACTATCCTTTACGTCAAGGAAGAAGGATTGGGTATTGTTACCCTCAACAGGCCCCAGCAAGGCAACTCGATTAATGAACAACTGATAAAAGACTTCAACCAGGTGCTCGATGAAATCGAGATGGATGCTGAGGTGCGGGTAGTCGTTATTACCGGTGGAGAAAAATTTTTTTGCGCCGGGGCGGACTTGAAAGAAGTGCGCAAGCCTGGGCGTAGTCAGCGATCCAATCGGCTCTTTACGCGGCTGGAAAGGTTTGGCAAACTGACCATTGCAGCCATCAATGGATACGCCCTGGGGGGGGGCTGTGAAATGTCCTTGTGTTGTGACTTCCGGGTGGCCGCGGAAAACGCTAGTATCGGCACCCCGGAGGTGAAAGTAGGAATTATTCCTTCTGGAGGGGCCACCTTGCGTCTCCCCCGCTTGATCGGCCTGGCTAAGGCAAAGGAGTTGCTCTTCCTGGGAGACCCCGTAAACGGCCAGGAAGCTTTGACCATCGGCCTGGTGCACAGAGTATCCCCGCCGGGTGCGGCCATCGAGGAAGCGAAGAAATTAGCCCAGGGTCTCTTGGAAAGACCCCCCTTGTCTCTCAGGGCGGTCAAGGAGTGTATTCATGCCGGAATGCAAATCGATACCGAGAGTGCGGTAGAATATTTTATCAAAACAGCGGATCTTCTGCGCGGTACAGAAGATTATCAGGAAGGGCGCAGTGCTTTTCGGGAAAAACGGAAACCCGTTTGGAAGGGGAGATAGTCCGATAAAGGAGGAGAGAAATGGATTTAGGTTTAAAAGGCAGAGTGGCAATCGTTACAGGTTCCGGCGAAGGAATTGGGCGCAGAGTGATCCTGACCTTTGCGGAAGAAGGGGCCAATGTGGTGATCAATGACATCGTCGCCTCCAAGGCCGAGAAGGTGGCGGAAGAAGCCAGAGCCTTGGGGGTGAAAGCCTTAGTGCAGGTGGCCGATATAACCAAGACCGACCAGGCGAAAAAGATGGTGCAAGAAGTCCTGGCCGCATTGGGCAAGATCGACATTTTAGTCAACAATGCTTACGCCAGTGACCGGAAATTTTTCACCAAGTCCACCAGAGAAGACTGGGAAAGACCGATCAATGTCTGCCTCTACGGGACTCTCAATTGTACCCGGGCCGTCATTGACTCCATGATCGCCCAGAAATACGGGAAAATCATCAGTATGATTTCTGACGCCGCCAGGGTGGGCGAGCCCAATCTTCCGGTTTATGCCGCCGCCAAGGCTGCAGTCCTGGCCTTCAGCAAGAGCTTGGCCAAAGAAGTAGGCCGTTTTAACATCAATGTGAATTGCGTTTCTCCCGGGGCAACCTGGACCGAAAGAAGAATCCGGGAACATCAAGCTGCTTGGGAAAAAGCCACAGAGGAAGAACGGGAAAAAATCAAAAGAAGAGATGAAAAACAACTTAAACTTTACCCGATCGGCCATCTAGGTCAGCCTGAGGATGTGGCCAATGCCATCGTTTTTTTGGCCACAGAACGGGCCCGACAAATTACCGGTGAGGTCATCAGCGTAAACGGGGGGTATGCCATGATCTAAGGGACAGGGTTCGAGGGGCCAAGAGTTCTAAGGGTCAAGTGAAAAAATAAAAGATTAATAAAAGTGGAACCCTTGGCGCAAGGAATGGGAAGGTTAGCAATGATCGCAAAACAACAGAAGGAGGAAAATTGATAAGATGGTTTCTTTTAATCCTTCAATTTTAACTTTGAGTGCTCCGGAAGATGGCCAACCTCATCTCTTGGGCAGTTGTTGTAGTTCCTGCGGAAAAGTCTTCTTCCCTCCGCAAGAGCTATGCACAGAGTGCTTGCAAGAGGGCTCCATAAAAGAAAAAGCCCTTAACTCCAGAGGGAAAGTTTATTCTTTTACGATCGTAGCAAGGGAATCATTGGCCCCGCCGGGGTTTCAAGTTCCCTATGCCTATGGGTATATAGATCTTCCCGAAGGGGTCAGGGTCTTATCAAAAATCGTCGGTTGGACGCCGGAAACTTTGAAGTTAGATGTTCCCGGGGAGATGGTTTTAGAGGAAATTCGCCAGGATTCATTAGGCCAGAAAATTATGGGATTTCGCTTCAAGCTGGTTTGAAGCTTTTAGCCGAGAGAAGGAGGAAGGGTTCATGAGAAATGTAGTCGTGATAGGAGTCGGGATGACGAACTTTGGCAAGTTTCCCGACTTGACGGTGGAGCAACTGGGAAGAGAAGCAGCGTGGGCAGCCATGAAGGACGCAGGGGTCCGCCCCCAAGATATCCAGGTGGCTTATTTGGGGAATTTGACCGAGAGGCGGGAGACCGGACACATCAGCTGCGTCGCCCAGGAAGTTCTAATGGGAGTCGGGGTGCGGGGAATTCCTGTCACCCGGGTGGAGAATGCTTGCACCAGCGGGTCGACAGCTTTCCGGGAAGCATGGATCGCAGTTGGGTCAGGACTTTATGATATGGCCATGGCCGTCGGTGTAGAAAAATTAACTGGAAGGGGGGCAGGTCCGTTGACGCGCATCGGGGATACGATCGATGGGATTGCCGGGTTTTCCCCTCCCGGGATGTGGGCCATGCGGGCCAGGAGGCACATGGCTCAGTATGGAACCACGCTGGAGCAGATGGCCAAGGTCGCGGTTAAAAACCGGAAGCATGGCAAGCTGAACCCCCGGGCCCAGTATCCCAAGGAAGTAACTGTCGAGGAAGTTCGAAAATCTCCCATGATTTGCGACCCTTTGACTCTTCTTGACTCGTGCCCTACGACCGACGGCGGAGCTGCAGCCATTCTTTGCAGCGAAGAAGCAGCCAAACGCTACACCAGCAAGCTCATTTACGTGGGGGCAGCGGTTCTCAAATCAGGAACCTACGACAGTACACGCAACATCGCCATCAATGAAATCGAAAAGCGGGCCGCCCAGGAAGCCTACGAGTGGGCTGGGGTGGGTCCACAGGACCTGGATTTTGCCGAGGTTCACGACTGCTTCACCATCGCCGAAATCGTCCGCACCGAGAATCTGGGCTTCTGCAAAGAGGGAGAAGGCGGAAAGCTGGTGGAGGAAGGGACCACTCAATTGGGAGGGAAATTCCCGGTGAATCCCAGCGGGGGACTCCTCTGCAAAGGCCATCCCATCGGGGCCACAGGAGTTGCCCAGGTTGCTGAGTTAGTCTGGCAGTTGCGGGGGGAGGCTGGGGCTCGGCAAGTAAACGGAGCGAAGGTCGGCCTGGCCCACTGCTCCGGGGGTTTTATCGCCCAGGATACAGGCGCCTCCACGGTCATTATTTTGAAACGGTAATCGATTCTGTCTAAGGAAAGGAACAAGGATGGAGGCAAAAGAACAACCCCTTTCGGGCATTCGAGTCCTGGGCCTGGAGCAATATGTTGCGGGGCCATACTGTACCATGCTTCTAGCTGACGCCGGGGCAGAAGTCATCAAAATTGAAACCCCGGGAACTGGGGATCCAAGGCGGTACCTTGCTCCCTTCGCCACCAATGAGCGTGGAGAAAAGTCGAGCGGAGGATTCATGCGGTTTAACCGCAACAAAAAGAGTCTTACGCTGGACCTCAAACAAGAAGAGGGCAAGGAAATTTTTCGCGCCCTGGTAAAAAAATCCGATGTCATTTTGGAGAATTTTCGCCCGGGTACGATGGAACGATTGGGCTTTCCTTATGAGATCATCCAGCAGTTGAATCCAGCCTTGATCTATGCTTCACTCAGCGGCTTCGGAAAACTTGAAGACCTCCGTGGACCCTTTTGGGATCGACCGGGGTTCGATATCGTATTCCAGGCCATGGGGGGACTGATGCACAATGTTGGGGAAAAAGATGGACCCCCTTTGTTCTTAGGAGTCGTCTTGGCCGATTTATATACTCCTACGGTAACGGCCTATGCCATCCTGTTGGCTTTAAGGATGAGAGAAAAAACCGGCCTGGGGCAGTATGTAGATATCGCCATGTATGATTGCATGGCGGCGCTCAATGAAGGATCTGTGGCCATCTACTCCTACACCGGTGAGGTTCCGGGACGCGACCGACCCCGGTTTCAGGCTCCTTTGTGCGCTTTTAAAACGAAAGATAGCTACGTGGCCCTGATGGTCCCTACGGAAAATATGTGGGTTCGCTTCTGCCGGGCCATTGAACGGGAAGATTTAATCAAGCATCCTTTGTTGTCTTCTGGAATTCTACGGGGGAAAAATTTTGAGGATTTTTTGAAGCCTATCCTGGATGAATGGATGAGCCAGAGGACTAATGAAGAAGTTGTCCAGACCATGCTCAAACAGGGAGTACCGGTTGGGCCTTCCCAGACAGCCAAGGATTTAGTGAGGTGTCCGCAACTTGCAGCGAGGAAAATGATTCTGGAAATTCAAGATCCGGTCGGGGGCAAGAAAAAAATCGTCGGTTCTCCCGTGAAATTTTCCCGGGTTCCCGAGATAGAACCCCAGCCGGCTCCCCTTTTGGGGGAACATAACCAAAAGATCCTAAAAGACCTCCTGGGATTTAGCCAGGAAAAAATCGAAACCTTGCGGGCAAGGAATGTGATTTGAAAACAGCCCGAACCTTACCTGAAATGGAATGATTAAACTCCATTTCATAGTCCACGGACACGGAGGTGCAATATGAAAAAAAGGCTCCTGAGGTTGATGGGGACCATAAGCTTGGTCCTGGTTTTAGGGATTCCGGTGATGGCTGCGGAATATCCCAGCAAACCTATTTCCTTGGTCATTCCGTATCCGGCAGGTGGCTCTACCGACCTAACTTCCCGGGCCTTAGCCAATGCAGCTAAGAAATACTTAGGCCAGCCCATCATCATTGAAAACAAACCCGGAGGCGGAGCCACTGTGGGGGTCACTTTAGTTGTTACCAAGCCGCCGGATGGCTATACGATTGGCGTGACAACGAGCGCTACCACGAATGCTTTCCATATGGGAAAACTGCAATTCAACCCCATTGAAGATATGACCCACATCATTCGTTGGGGTGGCTACCTCTTCGGGATTGTAGTCAGGGCCGATGCGCAATGGAAGACGATCCAAGAATTTTTGCAATATTCTAAGCAAAATCCCCAGAAAGTTTCCTATGCCTCTGTAGGTGTGGGAACTTCTCCCCACTTGGACATGGAAGAGTTAGCCATTTCGGCTGGGGACATTCAATGGATCCATATTCCCTGCAAAGGGGGGGCTGAGACGAACACGGCCCTTCTGGGGGGCCACGTGGATGCGGTTTCTGGTTCCTCGGGTATGGGGTTGGTGGATGCCGGAAAGTTTCGATTGTTGGTCACCTATGGGGATCCGCGATCCGAGCGCTACTCAACTGTTCCTACTTTGAAAGAACTCGGATACAATATTGTCTCTACCAGTTCCCTGGGGATCATCGGCCCCAAGGGAGTTCCCAAGCCGATTGTTCAAAAAATTCAGGAGGCCTTCAAAAAAGCTATGGAAAACCCGGAATTCAAGGGCGTCATGAAAAAATTCGATATGCCTATAACGTATCTGAGTTCAGAAGATTATGAGAAATTTAATCATCAGGATTCTGAGCGCATCGGGAAACTCGTTAAAAGACTAGGGCTGAAAAAACAATAGAAAATGCCCCAACGTGTTTTCAAGATTCTCCAAAAACAGTTAAGGCAGGAGCCATGAAAAAAACTTACCTCATCAATGATCTGGTCTGGATGAGTTTGGCTTTTCTGGTGTGCCTCGGGGGGCTTAAACTCGGCTTCGGCACGTTTCAGCAACCCCAAGCCGGTTTCATGCCTTTCCTTTCCGGCCTTTTATTAGGCCTGCTGGCTTTAGCGGACTTGAGCTCTGGGTTCATTGACCAATGGAAGACCGAAAAAGGAGATAAAGAAATCTGGGCAGGAATCGACTGGAGGAAACTCCTTTTGACCATGATTGTGCTTTTCGGATACACCGCGCTTTTCTCTATCCTTGGGTTTATAATCGGGACGATCCTGCTTCTTCTGTTCCTTTTCCGGGTGATGGAGCCAAAGCCGTGGTGGTTGATCTTGATTGCTTCGTTGATCACCACAACTCTTCTCTACCTTATGTTCAAGGTCGGATTGGATAGCCAGTTGCCCCAGGGATTTTGGGGATTTTAACGCCGTTGGGAGGAAGCGTTGGACCTGTTTACTTATTTAATTATGGGTTTTCAGGTGGCCCTTCAACCATTAAACCTTTTCTACTGCTTCACGGGTGTGCTCATTGGAACCTTGGTGGGCGTCCTTCCCGGGATTGGCCCGGTAACGGCCATGTCGCTCCTTCTTCCCGCAACCTATCATATTACTCCCGTAGGTGCCATCATAATGCTTTCAGGGATTTATTATGGGGTCCAGTACGGTGGTTCGACCACTTCAATTTTGGTCAATATTCCGGGAGAAGCAGCCTCAGTTATGACATGCATAGACGGGTATCAAATGGCTCGTCAGGGTCGGGCTGGACGAGCACTGGGGATTTCAGCCTTCGGCTCTTTCATCGCCGGAACTATTGGAATTATCGGCCTCGTTCTTATTGCACCACCCCTAGTGGACTTTGCCCTCAAATTTGGCTTCCCGGAATATTTTTCCTTGATGGTTCTGGGCTTGACGGTTCTGAGTTTCATGACTTCAGGCTCAATAGTTCGCGCTTTGATGATGGCGGCCTTCGGCTTAATCCTGGGAACGATTGGGTTGGACTTCATATCCGGGCTGGCCCGCTTTACTTTTGACATTCCTGAATTGCTGGATGGGATTGGACTCGTTCCGGTGGTCATGGGACTATTCGGCATTTCCGAGGTCTTGCTGAATATCGAGGTAAAAATCAAAAGGGAGATTTTCACTACCAAAGTAAAAGGACTCCTGCCCACCCTGCAAGACTGGGCTCAGTCCATTTGGGCTATTCTCCGCGGCACGTTGATTGGATTCTTTCTGGGCATCCTTCCCGGTGGAGGGGCGGTAATCTCTTCTTTTGTTTCTTACGCAATCGAGAAGCGCGTTTCCAAACATCCGGAAAAGTTTGGTAAAGGAGCAATCGAGGGCGTAGCGGCCCCTGAATCAGCTAACAATTCTGCCGCTCAGGGAGCTTTCATTCCGCTGCTTACCCTGGGGATTCCAGGTAACGTTGCCACGGCCATGCTGCTGGGGGCATTGATCATCCATGGCATAACTCCGGGACCCCTTCTGCTTTCCCAGAATCCGGAACTCTTCTGGGGCGTAGTAGCCAGCATGTATGTGGGGAATGCCATGTTGCTTGCCCTGAACCTTCCCCTTATTGGAATATGGGTCCAGCTCTTAAAAGTTCCTTATCCGATTCTTTTCCCTCTTATTATTATTTTCTGCATGATTGGTTCTTACTCAATAAATAACAGTCCTATAGATGTGGCTATTATGCTCATTTTTGGAGGGATCGGTTACCTAATGAAGAAACTCTCCCTGGAAGCCGCCCCCGTGGTTCTGGCCTTTGTCCTCGGTCCTATGTTGGAAAATGCCCTCCGGCAATCACTGATCAAATCTCAGGGAAGTTTCTCCATCTTCTTCACCCGCCCGATCTCCGCAGCCTGCCTTTTTATTGCCATCGCTTTGGTCGTATTTCCTCTGCTACCCTGGTTTCGGCGCCGCCGGCCGGGAGTGGCGCTTGAGCGAGAGGATGTTACTTAAACATCTCAAATTCCTTGACATGGAAACCAGAGGTTGATATTTTAGGACGCCAAGGGAAGATACCAATTCTCCTACCAGTTTAGCCCTTTGAAAAATTGGCTAAACTTCAATGCAAAAAATTTAAATTGCCAATTTCAAAATGACGAGCATTTTCTTCTGAAATTTAGTGGTTCTTTTCAAAACGCTAAATTGATACCAATTCTCAAGGAGGAAACTAAGATGTACGGAAAGAAAAGCATAATCTTGGGACTGATGGCGTGTATCGGCCTGATCTTGGCCTTTGGGTTTCCTGCCATGGCAGCCGAATACCCCACCAAACCCATTACATTGGTCATTCCTTTTCCCGCAGGGGGCTCCACTGACTTAACCACCCGTGCCTTAGCAAATGCGGCCGAGAAATTTTTAGGTCAGCCCATCATCATTGAAAACAAACCCGGAGGCGGAGCCACTGTAGGCCCCACTTTAGTTCTTGCCAAGCCACCGGACGGCTATACCATTGGTATATTTACCGACGGATGCAAGATCGCCTATCATATGGGGAAGTTGAGATTCGACCCCATGGCAGATATGACACACATCACCCATGTGGGAAATTATCTATATGGCATTGCGGTTCGGGCTGATTCGCCACATAAGACTATCCAAGAGTTCATTCAATATTCCAAACAAAACCCCAAGAAAGTTTCCTATGCCTCTGTGGGCGTTGGGACATCTCCCCACTTTGCCATGGAAGAGCTGTCCATTGTAGCCGGGGGCATTGAGTGGATCCATATTCCCTGCAAAGGGGGTGCCGAGGTAAACACAGCTCTTCTGGGGGGTCACGTGGACGTGGGGGTAGGCTCCTCAATCTTGGGTTCTTTAGTGGAGGCTGAGAAGTTCAGGCTTCTGGTCATATATGCGTATCAGCGATCTGAAAAATACCCCCAGGTCCCAACCCTGAAAGAAGTCGGATATAAGTTGGTCAATACAAGTTCACTTGGAATTATCGGCCCCAAAGGAATGCCTAAGCCAATTGTTCAAAAACTGCACGATGCCTTCAAGAAGGGCATGGAGGATTCAGAATTTCAAAGTATTATGAAAAAATTCGATATGGTCCTGCTTTACCAGAATTCAGAGGACTACGAAAAATTTACTCTTCAGGATACGGAGCGCATCGGCAAACTCGTAAAAAAGCTGGGGTTGCAGAAAAAATAAAAAAAGAGGCGCTGCCCCATTAGAAAAAATTCACCCCATTCGCGATTCTAAGGAAAGCTCATTTTGAACTCGGCCGGGCTTCTTGCCAATACGGGTTTTCCCTCCGCTCCAAGGTTGGTCATGGGAACAAGCCTCCATCTTAAACCCGAGATTAAGAAACTAAAAGAAGAAAATATTATATGAAGGTAAGCTTTGCTAAGAATTGCCTCTCCAACAGAGGAGACCAAGCTGGGAAAAATGTCAAGAAGCAATGGGTAGCGCCATTTTAATATGGGTTTAAATTCCCGGAAATAAAAGGGGTATGGGTCATTTGGTCTTGGCGTATGCCCTCAGTCCTCTGCTCGAGAAAGCCTTGAGGCAATCCCTCATACTTGCCGGGGGCACCTTTACGATCTTCTTAACTCGTCCCATCTCCATCGGATGTTTGATCCTGACGGGCGTACTCCTGATCACATCAATCCTTCCGATGATCCGCAAAGTAATGGTAAGGATTATAACTGAATCAGAAAAAAATGGATGATCGATCGGGCTCTCTTCCGGGGTCCGAAAAAATGACAGAAAAGGAGGTTTAACGATGGGATCGATAGTAAAAAGGTTTGGAATATTCTTTGTGGCTGGCTTGATATGCACTTTACTCATTTCTTTTCCTGCCACAGCAATCGGCCAAGTTTATCCGGATAAACCAATCACCGTATATTGCGGTTTTGCGTCTGGAGCCACTACAGACTTGACGACCCGAGCCCTGGCGGCTGGAGCGGAAAAACTACTCGGCGTACCACTCGTCGTAGAGAATAAGCCTGGGGCCGGAGCTACAGTGGCCCCTGCCCTCCTGGCAAGCAAGAAACCCGACGGGTATACGATACAAGTTGGCACCTCAGGAGCGTTGGTCAACCGCCCTCATCTTTTAAAATTGGGCTATGATCCGTTGAAGGATTTTACTTATCTTGTTCAATATAGTCGATACATTGGGGGACTTTGTGTAAACAGTGATTCCCCCCTCAAGACCATTGATGAATTCATCGCTTATGCCAAAAAACATCCAGGCCTATCCTACGGCTCATCGGGTACGTATACCCAGCAGCAACTGGCCGTTGAACTCTTAGCGAAGTGCAAAGGGCTTACGTTCAAACATGTTCCTACCAAGGGAGGGGCGGAGTTCAATACCCTACTCCTTGGTAGGCACACGGATTTTGTAGCCGGATCTGGTTCACACATACCGTATGTTAAACAAGGGCTTTTCCGTATGCTCCTCGTTTATAACCAAGATGAACGGGACCCAAATTATCCAGATATTCCAACTCTCAAGGAACTGGGATGCCGGGACGTTCCCCCGCATTCTTATATAGTTTTAGGACCCAAAGGGATGCCCGCCGCCATCTCCAAAAAGCTCGTCGAGACTTTCAAAAAAGTCATCGAAGGGCCTGATTTTCAGAAGCTGCTGGCCAACAACAACCTGCCCCACGATTTCAAAGACCAGGCGCAATTGGAAAAAGATATTCCTGCCCAGTACGAATGGTATAAGAATTACTTTAAGGAAACCGGCGCCATAAAATGAATAGCCTTGTCCTGGCAAATGTCAGTTCTAATATTAGGAATAAAGAATCCGCTTCCAGAACCTCTTGTCGCTTTTCTCTATCTTGCCTCAATCTTGAAAAGGGGGAGGAATTGCAGAACCAGATATGAGGAGATGGTTCTACAGCAAGATGTAAGGAGATGTTCTTGTTAAGCTTCAAATTAGAGCAAAAAAGCATTAACCAAAGGGCAAAGAATGGAAAGGAAATTGTTGAGCACTTTGCTCCTTCTGATCGTGGTGGCTTTCTTGTCCGCCCCCTGACGTCGTTGGCCGAGGAGGCTGTCCAGGAATGGGAGCTTTTGAGCCCAGAGGGAGTCATTAAAGTCGAGCCGATGAAGGTCAACGCTCATCCAACTACCTTGGTTGGTAAGACCGTAGTGCTCCGGGCAAACGGGAAACATAATTCTGATAACTTTTTGGAAAGAGTTGCCCAATTGCTCGAAAAGGAAGCGAAAGATATCAAGGTTATTAAAACATGGGAGGCTGCTCCGGAGACTTATAGGTCTAGCCAGAACCCAGATTCAAGTAAAAAGTTTGCCGAAAAGGTTGCTTCCTTTAAGCCAGACCTCGTTATTGCCTCACAGTGTGACTGAGGATCCTGTACCTCATGGCTGGTAGTTGACCAGCTAAATCTGGAAAGATTGGGAATCCCAACCGTTACAATTGCTACCAGTGAGTTCATATCTCTGGCAAAAGAAACGGCATTAAGTCAAGGGGTTGCTGAAATGTCTTTGGTGATTGTGCCACATCCTATGGGCATGATCCCCCTTCCAGAGATTAGAAAGAAAGCGGATAATTCCTTTCCTGAGATCCTTAAGGCGGCGATTCAGTGGAATCCGATGGCTCAGTTGCCGCCCATGAAATCTCCTTATCCGGCAGCGAAGTTTAAGTTCAGAGGTCCAGGTGAGGATGTTAGCAGACTATTTTATGATAAAGGATGGTCAATGGGACTCCCCATCATCCCCCCGACTCCTGAGCGTGTAGCGAAGATATTGAAGAAGATAAGCCGCAAGCCCAGTGAAGTTATTGGCATCGTCCCTCCGAGGATGGGTGTCCTTACGGTTGAATTGGCTGCGATTCATGCCGCCATGGCTGACTGCAGGGCGGAGTATATGCCGGTGCTCATTGCTGCTCTGGAGGCTCTTCTCGCTCCTCAGGCGAATTGGCGGGGTGCGGGCACCACGACGGGCACAACCGCGATGCTGGTTATCATAAACGGGCCGATAGTGAAGGAAATCGGGATTGCTTACGGGCAAGGGGCGGCAGGAAAAGGCAACCATGCCAATGCTACTATAGGATATGCAATGAATTCCATAGCCTACTCCGTCGGAGGATCAAAGCCTCCTACGCCGGATAAGGGAACTCTGTCAGCTCCCTCAGACTTTACCGGCTGGATTTTTGGAGAGAATGAGGATGCCCTGCCAAAGGGTTGGGAGCCTTTTCATGTGGATCGGGGCTTCCAGAGAACCGACAGTGTAGTTACCGTAATGGGCATTTACCCACCGGTTGACAACATAGACCATTGGAGCGTAACACCGGAGGAACATATTAGCTGGTGGGCCCATCTCATAACTCCTATGATTAATATGGGGGGTCCTTGCGCCACAGGCATGATGGACCTGCCCAATATCATAGGCATGGGGCCAGAACATGCCCAGACATTGGCCGGAGCAGGTTGGACAAAGGACCAATTCGCCAAAGCCTTCTGGGAGCAAGCCCGCATTCCGCTTTCCGCATGGCCAAAAGGCTGCTCTCCGAAGATCCTGGAGCAAAAATTCGGGCCGGTTAACCGTAATACGCTGATACCCATTACTCTTAAACCAGAGTTATTCTACATCGTGATTGCTGGGGGTACAGGGAAACACTCACATTACTTTGCTCCGTTCCCGGGTTGCTTGCCGGTCAGCAAGAAGGTCAGCAAATAAACCCAATAAAAAAGATCGATCCATTTCTCCTTTCCTAAAACTCGGGCCTGCCTATGAATAGTGTTTTTCAAAAAGGCGGGTTTACCGACGCCATAAAAAGTGGAATAGCCGTATCCCGGCTAAGGGGAATTTGAGCATAATGATGAACAATCCGCGTTCCATTAAGATGATTCTTATCCTGATCAGATTAGAACCCCATCATCTGGATGCTATCCGCGCAGCAGCACCGGGGGCCCAAATTGTTGTTCTTTCTGACCCCAAGGAGATGGCGGAAAAAATCGGAAAATTCATTCCCGCCGTTGAGGTCATTTTAGCTAATCCCCATCAAGACCGAACCCTGCCCGCTCAATTTTTAAAGGGACCGCGCTTGCGTTGGATTCAACAGCGCAGCGCCGGGGCCAACTGGCTATTGGAGTACCCCGAAGTTGCAGAAAAGAATTTGATCATAACCAATGCCTCCGGAGTCCACGCCATACCGATCAGCGAACACATTCTGGCTTTTATGTTCTGTCTTGCCCGGGATATTCAGCGTTCCATACGGGATCAGGTGGGACACAGATGGAATCGGATTCACCAGGTGACTGAATTAGATGGCCAAACCATGTGCTTGATAGGCCTGGGAGCCGTGGGGGAAAGGACTGCGGAGAAGGCAAAGGGATTAAATATGCGGATCCTCGGAGTCCGCCGCCATCCGGAGCTCGCAACCCCTTGGGCAGATCAAGTGTACGGGCCTGAACACCTTATGGGAGTGCTCCCTCAATCTGATTGGGTGATCATCACGGCACCGCTGACCCGAGAAACAAAAGGAATGATTGGCGAAAGGGAGCTCAAGGCCATGAAAAAATTGGCCTATATAATTAACGTTTCCCGCGGTCCCATTATCCAGGAGCAGGCCTTGATTAAGGCTTTGCAGGAGGGATGGATTGCAGGAGCAGGATTGGACGTTTTCGAAGAAGAACCTCTCCCCGATTGCTCTCCCTTGTGGGATATGGAAAATGTTATCATCACCAGTCATTATGCCGGGCGTAATCCCTACTACTTAGACCGTTTGATAGGGATTTTTACGGAAAATCTCAGGCGCTACCAAGCTGGAAACCCATTGATCAAAGTGGTTGATAAGCGATTGGGTTATTGATTGTTTGCTGGTGTTGCCATAGAGGTATGAGGGTTTGCGGATGAACTTATGAAGACGGCGGAGGAAATGGCAGCTTAGAGAATCTGCCACAAAGTGAAGATTTCAAAGAGGGCGTTCGATCTTTCATGGAGAAAAGGAACCCTGTTTTCAAAGGGAAATAAACGAATTTTTCACTCAGATATTTCAATGCGGTTAAGATAAAATAGAAAGGTTGGATCAAGCTCCCTTCCGAGGCAAATAATTTTTTGTTTATTATTCTTGAAAATTAAAGCAGAGACCGCTATTTTATCATTTGATTTGAACCAGATTAGACGGTAGGGTTAAATGTTTTATGAAAATCTTTGGCGAGAGGAGCTGTTGAGATGGAAGAAAAAATGAGACCTCTCTCAGGTATTCGTGTATTGGGGTTGGAGCAATACATTACCGGCCCTTATTGCACCATGCTTCTTGCCGATGCCGGGGCAGAAGTCATCAAAATTGAGCCACCGGATTCTGGAGATCCCCGAAGATCCCTTCCCCCTTTCGCAGTTAACCAACGG
>Ga0299915_10001437_pt1 | contig 17708 bp, 9 predicted proteins | sample RVTome_13_FD_200263 | JGI IMG/M metagenome (GOLD analysis project Ga0299915, IMG submission 200263) | Soil microbial communities from uranium-contaminated site in the Upper Colorado River Basin, Wyoming, United States - RVT92D227 (version 2) ... | reverse complement strand
AAATGTATCCATGGCGTTGCTCCTTTGGAACGGTTGGTGTTTTTCTCATCCATACCGTACACCAAAAGACAACGCCTTTCATCTCTTTTGGTTGCGGCTGAGCAAAGCGAAGCCGCGCCAAGGTCAATGTTTTCAAAAGGCATGCGTCACTCCTTCGTTCAGGTGACTTATATTTCAACCGGCCCGGACGGCGATATCCAACGCCGGCTCTGTCTTATTGAAGCATCATTTTGCTGCAGAAGGACTCCCGTCTCAAGCATTTTCCTGCACTATCCGGGCTCAGCTCCCCCCGCCGAAGGGGCCTGGCGCTTGCCCCGTTAGAAATTGTCTGGTCGAGGTGGTGGCCCAGCAGGCTGTGATTTCTAACGGGGCTTGCGAATGACATAAGTTGTCATATCGCGGGTCTGCTCGGTGAAGGTCACGCCGATTTCGTCTTTGAACCATTTACGGGCCATTTCGGCGCCTTCGGGGCCGGCGAAGCAGGGACCTTCGAGGCTGACCTTATCTACCAGGCCGGTTTCGTCAACGACGATAATTCCGTCGGCTTTTGCGTTTCGGTTCTGGTCGTCCATAAAAGTGCGCAAAAGGTAGCTCAGGTCGAATCCTGCGTTTGCCATCGACGTCATCATTCCCGGCTTACGAGTCCCCGAATTGTCGTAGGGTATGGGCGCCTTGACCTGCTTGTAATCCTTCAATTCCCGCCCATCGTGCTGTGCTATCCAGACCAGCCGCGGCTCATTCACCTCGATAACTTCAAGCCCAAAGTGATCCAATACGAACTCGATTCTTTCAAGCTGCGTTGTCTCGATCTTATAAACCATATCATGCCCCAATTCGATATCCGCAATATCCGCTTCAATTCGCACCCGTCCGGCGGATTCAGGGTATTTGTAGAATCGTGCGTAATCCCACAGCTTTCCCCGGAGCGGCTCGGCATAGTGCGTCTCAATGCCGGGCATCTTCAAAAAGCGAACGCCGTACTCCTGCTTCGTATCCTGCTTGAGCAGCTCCATCTCTTCCGGCAGCGGATGCTTCTTGTAGTACTCCGCCAGCTCGCCTAAATGCCGCTCCCAGTTCTTGTACTTGGGCTTCTCGAATTCAGGGTTCCAGTCCCAGAAATGGTAGTGGCTAAGATTCTCGTCATTCTTAATATCGAGCCCGAGCATCTCATTGATCTGCTCGACCGTCAAATGGGCCTCTCGCGAAAGATGCGGCACAATAATCCTCGCAGCACTCTTAAACCCGGCCTGTATATTCTCCTCGATATGCCGCTTGGCCCTGTCATTCAACCTGTCCGGAATATCGGGTTCTATCGCCCTGATCTTCTGCCACAACTGCTTAACCTCATCCAATTTGCCCGTACACGCCAGCGCCTGCAGGTAGTTCGTGAAATCCGTGGGATGCGATGCATAGCCCTTCCATCTACGGTAGTCCTTCTCAAGCAGCGGCGTCAATCGCTCGCCTAACTTCACCGCCTCGGCATACCTCTCCTGACTTACAAGCATCCGCAACCGAATCCGCTCTCGCGTAAGGGCGTCCGAATTCTCGGCCGGCTCGCCCTGGATTGTGGCGAGTATCCGCTCGGCTTCGGCATACCGCCTGTCCTCGACATGCTTCTGAGCCAGTGTAGTCGCCAGATTCTGGACCGACGAATTGATCGTGCCTTCCGGCCACATTTTATCCTGCTGCCATTCCGTAAGCTCGACCTTCTCGTCCGGTTCGGACATCGGGCCGGAGTAGCCGTCTATCCGGCAGCTAAGCGTGATCTTGCCCGGCGCGTTTGCATCGAACGGATACCCGATCGGCACAAACACATCCATACTCTGGTCCGTCGCCACGCGATGCGACGCATATACTCTACGATACTCCCGCCCAAGATCGTCTTCTATTTCGGCAAAGCCATACGAGACTCCGCCCTGAGGCATCCTGACATGCCCCTTATCGGCAATCACCCAGACGGCGCCTTGCGGCGTTATCCCGACCTGCACAATCTCGGGTATATGAAAACCGGATTCTGCAAACATATCCTCAGGTGTAATCTGCCTGCCGCCGGGATCCTTCAGATAGGCATACGCCAGATTCACACTGCTGCTCGCCTGCCGGCTGAACAAAAGACTCGCAAAGGCGTTCGGATCGAAGAACTTGTCCGACTGTTCCTTAGAATACGAAAAGACCACGTCCGTCCCATCCCCGCTGCGGGGGTCCCATACCTTAATCCGAACGGGCAGCCGGCTCTCACGAAGCGCCCATATCCGAAGCCACTCCGGGCTGATAGTCGATTGAATATCGAACACCACCATATCCCGCGATATCACCGCATCCGGGTTTATCAGCGGCGTAACATCCTCCAGCTTGCCCGCGAAGACGACCTTTATTACCGAATCCAGCGAAAACTCCTTTGCCGAACCGAGTTTCTGCAAAAGAAAGCTCACCCGTTCGTCCACCTCGACTTTGGAAGAATGAGTCTTTATGTCGTACGCCTTCGTCACCTTACCCTGGTTGCCGAAGACGACCTGTGTGCCGGTTCGGAGGCGTGCGCGACCATCGCGGCTCATCCAAAGCTCAATCTGCTTAGGCTCGGCGGCGACGTCCTCCTTAATGTATATTGCGGCGCTGAAAAAGGGGACCGAGCGGAAGCTCTCGGCGACATCGGCCCAGGCGGGCGTCGTGACGCCGACGGAGCCGACAAAATGCTGGATTGTGACAATCGTGGCTATGACAATAACGGCAGCGGCGGCGAGTTTTGAGATTGGATTTTTCATGATTATACTCCATATACGTAGCGACGGGGCGGGGCGCTCGGCCTGAGCAACCTGAGATTCGTAGGTTTGAACTTCTTTTTGGTGGGCCTGTTTCCACGTCTCGAAATCGAAGGTGAGATTCTCCCTTCCAATCGAAGCGGAGATGAGTTTATCGAGGTCCTTTTCGTGTCTGTCGGGGTTCATTGTTAGCTCTCCCAAAAACCGTTTCGGTTCAGGTGTTCTGCGAGTTTTTGTTTGGCTCGTGTGAGTCTGCCGTTGATGGCCGCCTTAGAGACGCCGAGGACGGCCGAGATTTGCTCGTATGACAAGCTGTTGTAGTATCTCAAGACTATCACTTCTCTGTCGTGTTCGGGCAACCCGGCGATTGCGTCTCTGACAATTTCGGCGTCCGGGACGTCGGTGCGGGCATCCGGCAACTGTGAGAAATCGTCGGAGCTTGCCTGCCTGGCTTTTACTCTGACCATATCGACCGCTGTGTTTCTGCAAATCCGGGCGAGCCAGGGTGCGAACTTTGGGGCGTTATTCAATTTTCCAAGATTCGTCAGCGCCTTTGCGAATGCCTCCTGTGCGGCGTCTTCGGCGAGCTGGTGGTCGGCGAGCACGGCATAAGCGATAGCCACCATTGAAGGATAATAATACGTGCATAGTTCGCCGAAGCTCTCGATATTTCCGGCAAGGGCTGCTTCAACCAGTCTTGCCTGTAATTGCCCGTTCACCTGCAAAAGTCTAATCTCCAGGATACGCTTTTACTGAAACTGATTCAGTGCCTGCTATATTGTCTGAATCCGGGCCAAAAGTAAGCGCAAAAAAAACCGGATTTCCTGAGATTTTGTTGCGTCGCTGTGACGGAGATGCCGGAAGCGTCGGCCACGTATAGGCGCGAGCCGGCGATAGTGACGCCCATTGCGCTGCCGCCTACTTCCTCCTCTATGGAATTGACCGCAAAGACGTCGAATACATCCTCTGCACCTTTGCCGGCCTCCGCAAGGAGCGACAGGGCGCATTCGCTGGCCAGAGCACCTTCGACAGAATCCTCCGCCACTACGACGACCTCAAAGCCGAATCCAAATAACCTCATTCCCCAGTCCCAAAAACCACGTGTCCCCTCCCGACAAAATGCCCTTTAGCAGCACTAAAAACGCGGTTCGCAACACCCGATTTGACTTTCTCGCCCCGGCTGACTATATCTATGTGGTTGAATTGGTGAATTCGTGGATGCCCTGCCCCCCTATATCAATTAGTAGTTTAGGGGTTGGAGCATTGCCGCTGAACCGCGCCGCGGCGCAGCAACCTGAAACGCTCGATATCGAAGCGCAGCAAAATCGGGGCATAGCGCGCCCAGGCCCGCCGCCATATCTGTCGGGAATAACGACCCTTTTGGGCCGAACGAACGTAGGAATAATAGGGTAACAGTTATTAAGGATAGCAGTCGTGGCAAGAAAGAAAATAGAGCCGGACAAGCCGGAAGTCCTTGACGAGGCCGACCCTGAACAAGGTCCCCAGACTCCTGAACGGCCTCTCGACGCCGAAGAGCAGATAAAAATGCTCATCGCAAAGGGCAAGAAGAAAAAATTCCTCACTTATGAGGAGATCAACGACAATCTGCCCGAGGAGGCTATCAGTCCCGGCCGCCTCGATCGGCTTCTGGCGACCTTCGACGAAATGGGCATCACACTCTACGATGAGGCCGACGTACAGTCTCACCAGCTCGACAAAGCCGCGGACGATGACGAATTTGAAGCGCCCGAGGACGTCCCTGTTCCCGAAATCGAAGAACCCGACGCCGAACCGCGCCTCAAGGACGACGACGATGAGCTGCTCGAAAGAGAGCTCGTCGAGACCGAGGCCCCCCGCAGAATCGACGACCCCATTCGAATGTATCTGACGCAGATGGGCCAGATACCGCTGCTGACGCGGAAGTCGGAGATCTCGCTGGCGCGGAAGATAGAGATAACGCGGATGGGGTTCAGGCGAAAGATGCTGCAGTGCGACTACTGCGCAAGGAATTCCGTTGAGCTTCTGCAGCAGGTCTATAGCGGCGCGATGTCGTTCGACCGGACGCTGAAGACGGGGACAGCCCCGGACACCACCAAAACGGTTATCAAGAAGAGGATGCCGGTGAACCTCAAGACGGTGGATGCGCTGCTGACAATCAACCAGAATCTGTTCAGGAAAGTGCTCAATGCTCAGGAAACAAGCGAGTCGAAGGAGATGCTCAATCGCATACGCAGAAATAAACGAAAGGTCGCAACGCTGCTGGAAGAGCTGAGCCTGCGGACGAGCCGAATTGCGCCGATGAAAAGCAAGCTGCACGGGGTGTGCCAGAAGATGCACCAGTTGGAGCAGGCTATCGCGGCGGGGCCGAACGGCTATATTACGGCGGAAGATATCGATGCAATGAAGCAGGAGCTGGCGGGCCTGCAGGACCTTGTAATGGAGACTCCCAAGCAATTAGAGAAAAGGCTGCGCGCGACGGAGAGGGTGTTCGGCCAATATGAGAACGCCAAGCGGATGCTTTCCAGCGCGAACCTGCGATTGGTGGTCTCCATCGCGAAGAAGTATCGCAACAGGGGGCTGAGCTTCCTGGACCTGATCCAGGAGGGTAATACGGGTCTGATGAGGGCGGTCGATAAATACGAGTATCGGCGGGGATATAAGTTCAGCACGTATGCGACGTGGTGGATTCGGCAGGCGATTACGCGGGCGATAGCCGACCACGCGCGGACGATTCGTATTCCCGTGCACATGATAGAGACGATGAGCCGGCTGAGGATCGCGGGCAAGGTGCTGCATCAGCAGTTGGGCAGAGAGCCTACCGTTGAGGAGGTCGCCAAGGAAGCGAATATGACCGTGGAGGAGACGCGAAGGGTGATGAAGATATCGAAGCACCCGATTAGCCTGGATCGGCCCATCGGCGAGAGCGAGGACAGCTACTTCGGCGATTTCATCGAGGACGACGGTGTGGATTCGCCGGTGGCCTCGGCGACGCAGGAGATGCTCAAGGAGAGAATCGACGTGGTGCTAAAAACGCTTTCCTACCGCGAGCGGGAGATTATCAAGCTGCGGTACGGGATCGGGGATGGATATACCTATACTCTCGAAGAGGTCGGGCGGATATTCAAGGTTACGCGGGAGCGGGTCCGCCAGGTCGAGGCGAAGGCGATACGCAAACTCCAACACCCGGTGAGGTCGAGAAAGTTGGAGGGATTCGTTGAGCATAAAACCGCATGATAGAGCGCCCTCGGCTAAAAGGCAAAGAATTCTCGTTACCGGACGTGTGCAGGGTGTGGGCTTTCGCCCCGCTGTGTATAGAATAGCTCGGGCACTGGGCCTGACGGGCTTCGTCTATAACGACACAAAGGGCGTTACAATCGAGCTACAGGGGCGAGAAGAAAGAGTAGTGGAATTCCTCACCCGTTTGCAGTCCGGCCCCGATAAGCCCCCTCTTGCGGAAGTAAAATCCTGCGACGCGGTCGATATACCGGTTGTTGAGGGCGAAACAGAATTCGTCATCCGAGCCAGCGATGTCACGGGGACGGCGCAGTCGGAGGTGACCGCCGACGTCGCCGCGTGCCGCGATTGTCTGGCCGAGATGAGCGACGAAAAGGACTTTCGCTACAGGTATCCCTTCATAAACTGCACAAATTGCGGCCCGCGGTATTCAATAGTCAAGACGATACCTTATGACAGACCAAACACCACGATGTCGGTTTTCGAGATGTGCGACAGATGCGCCGGCCAGTACGCCGATGCTGCCGACCGGCGTTTTCACGCCCAGCCCGTCGCCTGCCCGGCGTGCGGGCCGAGGGTATGGCTGACAGACAGCAAGGGCAAAACAATCGAATCACAAACCGGCAGAGTAATTGCTCAAGCGGCAAAGCTGCTCTTACACGGGAGAATCGTGGCGATAAAAGGCATAGGCGGATTCCACCTTGCGGTCGATGCCCTTAACGATAAAGCTGTGCGGCGGCTACGGCAGCGCAAGAGACGAGACCATAAGCCGTTTGCGATGATGGCCGACTCAATTGAAAGGATAAGGGCATACGCAATCGTCTGCAATGCGGCGGAGCAGGCCTTGACCAGCCCTCAAAGCCCGATAGTCCTCCTCCCGAAAAAGGGCAGTCCGGCGATAGCGCCCTCGGTTGCGAGCGGTGTTGGCGCTTTTGGCTTTATGCTCTGTTACGCCCCGCTGCATCATCTGCTATTCGCGCAGGGCATAAATGTTCTGGTGATGACCAGCGGCAATATCTGCGATGAGCCGTTGATTTGCAGGAACGAAACAGCATTGGAGAGGCTGGGGGGCGTTGCCGACGCCTTTCTGATGCACGATAGGGAAATCTACAGGCAGGTGGATGACTCCATCGTGCATTTTGTTGAGGAGCAGCCGGTACTGCTCAGACGGGCGAGAGGATACGTTCCGACGCCCATTATTGCCAAAGAGAGCTGTCCGGAAGATACTTTTGCCGCCGGCGCCGACTTGAAGAACACCTTTTGCTTGGCAAAACAGAACCAGCTTATATGCAGCGAACATATAGGCGACCTTGAGGACGCAGAGGTCTATCACCACTACGTCAATTCAATCGAGCACCTGCGGGGACTCTTTGAGGTCGAGCCTCGGGTAGCAGCCTGCGACCTCCATCCCGGTTATCTGTCCAGGCAACATGTTCTCTCGTTGGGCGGTTTGAAAGTCGTTGAAATCCAGCATCATTGGGCTCACGTAGCGTCTGTTCTTGCAGAGAACGGCATCCCAGGCCCGGTCATCGGTCTCGTCTGCGACGGCACGGGCTATGGAACCGATGGCGCAATTTGGGGCTGCGAGTGCCTGATTGCATCGCTGGAGAAATTCGAGCGATTTGGCCATCTGGCATACTACGACCTGCCCGGTGCGGATAAGGCGAGCAAAGAGGCCATAAGACCTTTGCTGGCGCTGCTGATGAAGGCTTATGGAGACGAATTTGAACTGTCCGAATTCGAATGGCTGCTCGAGCCGATTGAGGCGGACTTGACGAAACAGCAGGTGATTCTGGAGCAGCTCGAAAAAGGCGTCAATACAGTCAGGACCTCCAGCGCCGGAAGGGTCTTCGACGCCGTCGCCGCCACGCTGGGCCTGGGCGGCTATAACCATTTCGATGCGCAACTGCCCATGGCGCTTGAGGCAATCATTGAGACCGGCATCGAAGAGCACTACGGTTTTGAACTCGCAGATAGGCCGGGCGAACCCGTCAAGCTCGATCTGAGCAAAATGATAAGAGAGCTAATTGGCGATGTGCGGGCCGAAGTGGCCGGCGGGGTTATCTCGGCGAAGTTCCACAATTGCCTCGCTGCCGGGCTCCTTGAAATGGCCGAAGCAGCCAGGCAAGCCACCAGGTTGAACACCGCTGCACTGAGCGGCGGCGTCTTCTGCAATGGATATTTGACAAATCGACTGGTTAGACTGTTGAAGCAAAGCGGTTTTGATGTATTATTCAACTGGAATGTCCCGTCGAACGACGGCGGAATTTCCCTGGGCCAGGCGGCTATCGCCGCAAGAATCGCAAGAACTGGAGCCCCATCGCACTATTCCCAATAACTTGGTATCGTCCCAAGATTTGTGCAGAGAAAAGGCCGGCCACGCTTGACCACAGGGAGCGTTCTGCTGGTAGCCTCTGAAGCGCAAAACGCAAGTGTGAATTCGCCAAAGTCCCCTGTCGGATTTGGTTTTGTGGATATCGTCATTGCGAGGAGGCCGAAGGCCGACGTGGCAATCTCATACCCATCGAACGATAGAGGTTGATACAGCGCCAAAACCGACTCACGATGATGCCCGCAGTTTTGATCTTGACGCAGTACTAAGTGCTTGGCTTTGCAGGACTTATGCAATTCTCGGCTTGTTAAACTGGATAAAATGTGCAGAAGTCGCATAATTTCTCCATTTTTTCCTTGACAATCCCCCCCCCCCCGTAAAATGAACACGTTCTTTTGAAATTGTGAGGAGTGGTGTGAAAGGCTGCCAGACGTTTTCAACAGGCTTTCCCCCACAAAAGGTGTTTGGTTTTTCGCTTAGACGATACGCAGGTCCGTTTTGGTGAAGAAGATCGTTTTTGTGGAAATGAAAAAGGATAACTTGAATTTTGGAGGAATGGTGAGATGAAAAAAACGTATTTGGTCTTTATGACTTAACAGATGGGTATTTTGATATTGTCAGGAGTGGTGTGAAGGCGTGTGAGACGTATCTATCAGGCTTTACCCCACGAATACCAAGAAAAAATAATTTTTGAGAAGGAGAAAAAATGAAAATGGTTTCAACTTTATTATTGATTACTCTTGCAGTAACTACCTGTGTCCAGGCAGAGCTCAAGGGCACAATCGCATTCACCCTGATCGGCGGTGATAAACCCGGTCTTTACGTTATGGATGCGGTGGTTGGCGCACCAGGCAAACTGCTCGATCCTGCCCCAGATATTGGAACCCCATCGTGGTCTCTGAATGGCGAATGGATCACTTTCGCCAAGGGAGGTGGTTCTGGTGGTCCTTCTGATATTTTCGTCATCAGGCCGGATGGTTCGGATTTGAGCCAGGTGACTTGCGGTGACGGGTATTACGTGGAGCCAAGTTTTTCACCTGATGCGTCGCAGATTACATTTTGTGCTCCAGACGGAGCTGCCATGTACATTATAAACAGAAACACAGTTTGTCCAACGGCCCCGACACTGCTGCCAGTCGCTGGTTCATTTCCACATTGGTCGCCACTGGGAGACAAAATACTTTACTCCAACTGGGGCCGAACCTATGACAGCGACCTTTTTCTGTATGACTTGGTTACAACAGATTCTACCCCAATAACAAACACCGCTCAGGGCTTTGTTCTTGCCGAATGGTCCACTGATGCAAAAACATTGACTGGTTTCATTAGCTGGGACAACAAACCTGACGACATATTTGTGATGGATCCGGACGGTTCCCATTTAGACTTCGTCTCGGCCCCTTGGTCCTCATCTGATGAGGGTTACCCAACGTGGTCAAGTGACGCCCAGTACATAGTTTTCAACTCTAACAAGGAGGCCGGCAATTGGGATATTTGGTACTGGGATAAATGGGGCCCCCCGATAAATCTTACCCAGGGTAGGTATGCTGACTATACTGAGGTCCTTCCCGCCATAGGCATTCCCGAACCTGCAACTCTTTTGCTGCTTGGGTTGGGGGGCCTGGTTTTGAGGAGGCGGGGAAGATAGAACTTGCGGCAAAATCGCTCGTTAAATAATGGATTCCTGCCCCTGCTTTCACAGGGGTGACAATCCTGCGCAGGAATGATGGAATAAAAGGGCCGTGAGTCTTGTACTCGCGGCCCTTTTTGTAGTACAATCCTTCAACTTCTTTGGTTCTCATCCAAAAAAATTGGTGAGTAATAAAGGCTGTTTTGACTTAACTCTTTTGGAGTTGAACCTCTTTAGGAGAAATAGGATGAATCGTCGAAAGTTCCTTCAAGCCAGTGCGGCGGGGCTGGCCCTATCAGCCTTATGCGGCTATGCCCCGGCGTTTGCCGGGCAGAAGCCCAAACGCGTCGCCCTGATTGGTTGCGGGTGGTACGGCAAAGGCGCGCTGTTCCGACTGCTTCAGGTGGCGCCGGTTGAGGTTGTGGCGTTGTGCGACGTTGACAAGAGGATGCTGGGCGAGGCGGCTGAGATGGTGGCGGCCCGGCAGGTGTCGAAGAAGAAGCCCCGCACGTACGGCGACTATCGAGAGATGCTCAAACAGGAAGGGCCGGACATCGTTCACGTTGCGACCCCGGACCACTGGCACGCGCTTGCGATGATTGCAGCGGTCGAGGCGGGGGCCGACATCTATGTCGAGAAGCCCATCAGCACGGACATTGTAGAGGGGCAGGCGATGCTCGCGGCCGCGCGTAAATGCAAGCGCGTGGTGCAAGTGAACATGCAGCGGCGCAGCACGCCGCACCTGGTGGAAGCCCGCGACCGAATCATCAAAGAGGGGCAGCTCGGCAAGATCGCTTATGTCGAGATGTGCTGCTACTATCACATGAGGGCTCGCGGGAATCCGCCTGACACTGCTGCGCCGGAGAATCTGGACTATGAGATGTGGACCGGCCCGGCCCCGATGCGCCCGTATAACTCCATTGTTCATCCGCGGGGCTGGCGGGCATTTATGGAGTACAGCAACGGCATCGTCGGCGATATGTGCGTGCACATGCTCGATATGGTTCGCTGGATGCTCGATTTGGGCTGGCCCAAGCGGGTCGGCTCGACGGGCGGCATCTTGGTCGATAAGGGCAGCAAGGCCAATATCTCGGATACGCAGACGGCGACGTTCGACTTCGGCGAGGTGCCGGTGGTGTGGACGCATCGGACGTGGGGCAATGCGCCGGATCCAGAGTATCCCTGGGCGGCGTTTATCTACGGCGAGAAGGGGACGCTCAAGGCGGACGTGCACAAGTACGATTTTATCCCCAGCGGCGGGGGCAAAGCGGCGCATGGGGACGTCCTCTACGAATACGACAAGTTCCCGGAAGACCAGACCGAGAAGGACCTGGAGCGGCACGTGGCCTCGGCGATGCGGCGGCACTGGAGGAATTTCCTCGATATGGTCGAGACGCGAGGACGCCCCGTCTCGGACATTGAGGAGGGCTATATCACGGCCACATCCTGCATTCTGGCCAATATCTCGATGCAGCTTGGGCGGACGCTTACCTGGGACCCGGATAAAGGCCAGGTCGTCGGCGACGACGAGGCGAACCGGCTGCTGCGTCGGCCATACCGCCAGCCGTGGGTCCATCCGGAGCCTGCCGGCTCAAAAGGCGCATAGCCATGAGGATCTCAACTTGACTCGATTCTGCGTGACTATTATGTTGGCGAGAACACATGAACAAAGCATTAACGTCCCAAAGGTTGGGGCAGTCTGGTTGTTCAGTTCCGGAACAGCCAATAGCGTTTATCGCTTTATCCGCTACCAGCACAACGGCTCTACGAGATTCTCGGAGCCGTTTTATTACCTGCTGTCAGCCCCAATGCGATAAACGCTTTCTTACCCGATAGTTTTTTCCCCACAAATCTTGGGACGATACCAATAAAGCTGAGCCATCTACTCGGGGAGCTCCTGTGCGGCGAGCACGGCTGATTTAACGGGGCTGACCTTGCGATAGACGTCTTCGGGGGCGCGTCTGACGCCATCGACAGTGAGCAGGTCGCGGTCGATCGAGATTCCAAAGAGCTGCTCGTTGGTCTGCAGATAGGGGCGGATGAGCAGCCAGTCTTCCTCGGCAAGCTCGGCGAAACGACCGCCGTTTAATTGCTCTTCCACGAGCTTGTGGTGTGGGTCCCTTATGTAAATAGCGCCGCCGGAAGCAAGGGAAAAGAGATTCGAGCCGGGATACGGAGACCCCTGCGGGACGACGCGGCCTTTGTTATCGAACTCTATTCCATTCAGGACGACAAAGCCGCCGCCCTTGAGGGGGTCGCCGGCCATGAACGATTCGGCGAGGAAGTCGAGACACGTGCCGTTTATGACGACGCGGGGTCGGCCAACTGCATTGATGAGGGGGCGTCCTGCGGCGTTTCCGAGGACATAGACCTCGCCGCCCTTTGCACCGTACATAAAGGCCTGTCCGACGTCGCCGTAGATAACGAGGCGTCCTGTCTTCATTATCTGGGCGAGCTGGTCCTGAGCGTTGTTGTGGATGTAGATTTCCATCCCATCTATTCCGGAGGCGGCGTAGTCGCCGGATGAGCCGAACAGGTCGATTCGAGCGCCGGCGGTGTCGGGGCCGAAGCCGCAACCGGTGAAACGCTGGCCAATGAGTCCATATACGATGAAGCGCTTCCAGCCGAGCTCGTATGCCCGAACCAGCAGTTTGGCGTCGGACTGCTCGCCTTCGGGCGGGAAGCCGTGGGCGTGGACTACAAGGGTGGTCTGCGGGTCTTCGGGGGGCCTTATCCTGTCGCGCGTGCTCCAGTCAATGTGGCGGGCGTGAGCGGAACCGGCGTCGGTTATCGAAGGGACCGATTTGAGGATTGAATTTATAGCTTGGCGGACGATCTGGAGAACGACGGAGCGTCTCATTCTGCCGCAGTTGTATCGGCGGTCATTCAGAAGGCAGAGAATATCCAATGCCCAGTAGAACCTGGATTGGTCGCCATCGCTGTGGGAGGCGAGTGTTTCGATCCGGGAGGTGAGCCAGCGCAGTGAGTCGAAATCCCATTTGGGTATGAGGGTTGACAACTCTGTGAACAGGCCTTTCGCATCTTTTTGCCTGGCATAAGCTTCAATCTTATTGGCGAGGTCGGCGGGCGCCTTATCAGCCTTTGGCCCGGAGCTAAGGTCAACAGTCCAATCTCCGGGGGGGCAGGTAATGGATTTTCCGAACTTGTCGGTGCAGGAGAGCCGGGCGTTGTCGCCGCTTGCGTTTTCGATGGTGAATGAAAACGCGCCGCCGTCGGTGTGGCTGCCGCCGCGTGCGTTCCAATAGCGGTCGGCGATGGGACGAAAGCGCGGGTCTTCCTCACTAAGCGAATGGAGGGTGGCGTCGATGGCCTGCTTTTCGGAGCCAATCAGGCCGATGCCGACGTCGCCTTGCTGGAGAGCGAAGACCTGGGGCCTCAGCATTGATGTGTCGGTGATGCCGAGCAGCCGGAGCTCGTCGTCGTCGGGATTGCTGCGGGCAATGATAAAGAACCACGGGCCGTCGGGCGAGGCGTGCATGTGAGTGGCCTGGATGGCGCGGTATATCCTTTTCTTCTCTTCGGGGAGGCTGGCAAAATCCATCTCCGTGGTGGGGGCGAGGGCTTCGATGACGTACTCAATCGGGTATCTCCATACGCGCCGCCACAGGTCGAAGAGCAGGACGGAGACCTCGGTATCGGTCAGGAAGAGGGGCACGACGTTGTGCTGGCGGAGGTACTGCGAGATGCTGAAGTAGTTGGCGAAGTCGCCGTTGTGGACGAGTGCTTCATTCATACCGATGAAGGGGTGAGCGCCGGCTGGATGCCAGACCCTCCCCTTTGTCGGGTAGCGCTGATGAGCAATCCAGAGGTTGGATTTGAAGTCTTCGAGGCCGTAGTACTGGACGACCTGTTCGGCGTAGCCCACGATCTTGAAGATCATAAGGTTACGCGCGTGGCTGAGCACAAAGGCGCGTTTTTCGCCGAGCGCGGCGTAGAACTTCACGTTGAAATTAAAAGTGTTTTGATAGATGAATTCGTCTTCGACTGCCCTCGATGCCTGGTCGGCCAGGTCGTTCTCTTCGGCGAAGCGATTGAGCTTGTCGTCCTTTACGCGGACGAAGTATCTTGCGATGTCCGGCGGGCGGACCTCAAGGCCGACGTCGCGGTGGTCGTCGAGATGCCGGAGGTTTTCCCTATGGTCCACGTGGAGGTTTTCCGTGACAAACCGCTCCGCTTCGCCGGCGGCGCCGGGGTCGAGCAAAGCGATCTGGAGGATGTAATCATCGCGCAGTGTTTTGGGGTCAACGCCAAGCTGCTCCGGCACGAGGCCCGCGGCGGCGATGCCGCCCCCTTTTCCGTTGCCCCGGTTTCTCATCTGGATGGACGGCTCGAAGATGTGCCGTCCGCGCACGGGGATGGTGGAGGCGAAACCCACGACGCCGCAGCCGCCTTCCTGAACCGCATCGTGCCTGCTGGAGTCGTTCAGGCTCAAACCTGCTGTGATTCTCTTTCTTGAAGCAAGGATGTTCTTTGCGAATTTGTCCATTTGCCTTGTTCTCACGTTATCAGCATTGATTCGGCCTGTTAAACGCTCGCCGCACCGGGCTTGTTGTCGTAGTCGAGGTGGGCGAGCAGGTCGTAGCGGCCTGCCAATTGCTTTATACTTTTGAATCCGAGCCGCCAGCAAATATACTGGAGCTGCTTTGACCACGAGTGAAAGAGGTTCACGAGTCTCTGCGTCGCCCAGTCCATATCGAACATTACGGAAAGCTCCGGGTCGGTGGTGGCTATCCCCCTCGGGCATCCCCTGCCGCTTTCGCACGCGCCGCATCTTATGCACTCGAGGGCGACAATCTCAGCGGTTCCGATCACCACGCCGTCCGCTCCGAGGGCTATGGCCTTGGCGACGTCCCAGGCGGTCCGCAGTCCGCCGGAGGCGATCAGGGTAATCTTGTCCCGCACGCCTTCGTTCCTGAGAAAGCTGTGCACCTTGCCGACGGCGTATTCGATGGGCATTGCGATATTCTTCTTTGCTATGTCGGGCGCGGCGCCGGTTCCGCCGTAGCCTCCATCGAGATGAACGATGTGGGCGCCCGCGTAGTAGCTGCCGACGGCGACCATATCGACGTCACTCGCGCCGGAGACCTTTACCGAGACGAGGGCCTTGGGATTGACCTGCTTTATCCAGTCAACGTGCTTTTTGTGGTCCTCGACGGAATATACCGAATGGAACGGGAACGGCGAGAACAGGGCGCTTCCCTGGACGGCCTCGCGCATTTTGGCGACGGCGGGGGTATTTTTATCGCCGAGGAGATGGCCTCCGAGGCCGGGCTTTGCGCCCTGGGCGTATTTGAATTCGACGACCCTGACGCGACGGATGGTCTCTTCACTGACGCCGAAGAGGCCCGTTGCGACCTGGGTGATGACGTTGTCGTCGTATTGCTTGAGCTCTTCGGGGTAGCCTCCCTCGCCGGAACAGGTGAAGGAGTTGAAGGTCTTGTACGCCCTTGCCCTTGAGAGCATTGTGGCCAGGCTGATGGAGCCGAAGCTCATACCGCCGCCATAGAACGGTATGCCGATTGGGACTTCCGGTCGGCCGTCCTGGCGCTTGTTCAGAGTGATGCCAAGATCGACGTCCTGCGGTTTGAATGAAGTGTCGGGGGCCTTGCCGGGGAAGACGATATCCATCCTGTCGAAACCGCCCCCGGAGGCGCCGCGTTTGTACTCGATGTGGCTGTTGGGGGGCATTCCGGTTGCGGCCTGCTCCCAGGTGCTCACTAAGAGGTCCGCCGTCCAGCGGGGGTCGCCGAACGCCTGCCACATTGGGTCGGGCCCGACGCGCAGGGCGTTCACGGGGCAGCTATTCACGCAGAAAGAGCCGGCAAGACGGCATACCTCGGAGCCGCGACAAAGATGCGACTTGGGGGTGAGCATTCTTTTGCCCGCCTTTACGTGGACGCCGTACCTGCAGACTTCGGCGCATTTGCCGCAGGATATGCAGTCGGAGGTCCTTACCACCTTGTAAACGGCAAGGGAGTTCCTGAACCTTGAGGGACAGGGCGAGGCGAATTTTTTGTCAGGGGGGGGGTATTCCGCCTGAATCTTCGCCTCCCCAGCCATGTCCGTGCGCTTGTCATTGTCGGCGGATTTGAGCGATTCTTCGAGGGAGCGAATCCTCTTGCCGAAGAACGGCCCCAGGTTGTCGCGTTCGAGGTCCTCGAAGAACATTACCCTTCCAAGCTCGCCTCGAAGGCGGCGCACCTCGCGCAGGCCCATTGCGCCCATAACCTCGATCAGTTGCGCATGCCATGAACCGATGAGATTGATTATCCGCTGGGCGCCCCAGGCGACGGGGGTGGCGTCAATTTTTGCCGGGCAGCTTTTTCTATCGGAGCAGTCTTTGCAGAGCCTGCAGCCGAGGGCAACGAGCATCGCCCTGTCCAGCCCAATGCCGTCGGCGCCACAGGCAACGGTCTTGGCTACATGCTCGGCCAGGGCAATTCCGCCGCTGACAAGGACTGTGACCTGATCTCTGATGGATTTTTCGAGGAGGGCAAAGTGCACTTCCTTTACAAGCTTGATCAGAAAGTCGCCGCTTCTTTTCCCAAAGCCCGTGCCTTTGTAAGTTGCCTGGAGGTGAATTATTCCGGGGCCTTCGGCTGCGAGGGCGGCTGCGCGTTCGGCGGCGTTTTCATCGAGAGGCAAGCGGACCGAAACGATTATGCCGGGATAGACTGTGGTTATCTTTTCGATGGCGGCGGGAACATCTTCGGACCAGGGCAGCTCGACAATGGCCACGCCATGAAGGTCGTTGACGTCGTCGCGGGCAGGGTCGAATCGCACAATGAGATGCTCTTTGTGTTTTTCAAGCACGCCATTAGCATCGTTGAGGGAAGTGACGGCGAAGGTGTTGACGCCGACTGCGGCGGCGGCTATCGCCTGTTTTGCGGAATCGGTGATAAACTTGTTGTCCACCAGGTCGAGCACTATTGGGATGGGGATTTCGGCGAAAGCTGGAATATCGGTGAGCAGGTCGCCCTGTTCGTCGAATTGCAGCCGCTCCGGATGTCTTCCTAACTCTATGGCTGTGGAAATGTATTCCCGGCCATGTATGCCGTCTCTTGTGGGCCGAACGATCTCGGACATATCCGTCCACATAGAATCGAAACCCGTATTGGCAAAGAGGCCGCGGTAGCCGGCGCCTGAAACGGGAATCATGCCCGTCTCGGACTGCTTCGATATGCTTGTGATGGTATCCGGGCGCCAGTATTCGTCGCCGAGTCGTTGGTATTCGGGGTTGGGCGCGCGGAAGAGGATGCTCTTTTTGCATTCCTGCACGCATCGCATGCAGCTTATGCAGAGCACGTCGGCGGTGTCCACGACCTGCGGCGTGTCGAACCTTCGCTTTTTGTAAACGTCATAGACGCAGGCGTCGCGTTTGACGCAGCGCAAGCAGCCGAGGCAGCCGTCGCTTTCAATTGCGTTGAACTTCGGCACGGGCAAAAACCTCGGTTCTGTCGCTTTAACTTCAACGTGATATTTCGCCGGCATATTCTTTACTCACATATTCGATGTCACCCCTGCGAAAGCAGGGGTCTAAGGCGAAAAACCTGGATTCCTGCTTTCGCAGGAATGACAAATCCTGTTTCCGCCACAGTGTAGGGTGCGATTTTTCGCACCATTTCCTAATAAACGTGCGGACGCGGGAGGAGACCTGCCGCCTTAATCAAATCGGGTAGGAGCCCTTCGGCCTCTATCGCCTGAAGGTGGACGCCTTTTATGCCGCTGAGGC
>Ga0299915_10001435_pt1 | contig 17712 bp, 14 predicted proteins | sample RVTome_13_FD_200263 | JGI IMG/M metagenome (GOLD analysis project Ga0299915, IMG submission 200263) | Soil microbial communities from uranium-contaminated site in the Upper Colorado River Basin, Wyoming, United States - RVT92D227 (version 2) ... | reverse complement strand
CGAGGTCGATCGGCCACTCGAGCTCGGCGTACTCCTTGCCTTGCGTGTAGCCCAGAGGCAGCGTGATCGCCGCGGCGACGATGATCAGCTGCCAGCCCCAGAAGTGGAACTTCGACAGCCAGTCGAGCGGGCGCGCCTTGAGCAGGCGCTGCGACGAGTAGTAGACCGCCGCGAAGATGGCGTTGCCGGCGAACGCGAAGATCACCGCGTTCGTGTGCAGCGGGCGGAGCCGACCGAAGGTGAAGTACGGGCCGACGTTCAGGGAGGGCAGCGCGAGCTGGAGCGCACACCACAACCCGACCAGCATCCCGACCGCCCCCCACACGATCGTCGCGGTCATGAACTTCCTGACGATCGAGTCGTCGTAGCGCAGCGTCTCGTTTGACATCTGGCCCAGGGGCCTTCGCAACTCGCGTGCCCGGGAAGCCGCGGTCTCGCGCACCCGATCGCGAAACCGCCGCCGTGACACGCCGAGTCGGCGAATAATCTGCGCTCGATGCCCGGACCCGGTTCGCCGGCATCCGGATCGCGCGTTGACTCGAACGGCGTTCGGGCGGCTCGCGCGATCCGCGTAGAATCGGCGCCCGTTTGGCTCGCCAGATGGCCGGCGTGCAAGCGTTTCGCGAATCGGCCGTTCACGAGCGGCACGTGCCCTGCTCGGCCTCGAGCCATGGCAAAGCCAGAGCTCGAGCCCTGGACGATCCCGCTTCACATCCTGATGTGGACCACGTTGGTGGTCGCGTTCGTGATGGTGATCGTCGTCGTCCTGATGCACTGACGCACGACGAGATCCGAGCCGTTCGCAGACCGGCGGTGGCGCCCGCACGACCTCGGCGCCGGCCGCTCGGCGTACGATGGTCGCATGGTCGACGATGGCAATCCCACGCGTCCGTATGCCCCCCCGTTGGCCGAGCTGCCGACCGTGCCGGCGATCGCCTCGGACCCGGTGCCGACGATCGATGCCACCGAGCCCACGATCATCCCGTCGAGGTCCTCCACCCTGTCGCTTCCGGAAGCCGGCTACCAGCTCGGGCGCGTGATCGGGCGTGGCGGGATGGGGGAGGTGGTCGCCGCACAAGATCGACGGATCGGCCGCGAGGTGGCGATCAAGCGGATGCGGAACCCCACGCCGAATGCCGAGGCGCTCGCCCGGTTCCTGCGCGAGGCCCGGATCCAGGCACGCCTCGATCACCCGGCGATCGTCCCGGTGCACGAGCTCGGGGTCGACGAGGCCGGGCGGCCCTACTTCACGATGAAGCGGTGCTCGGGGATCACGCTCGCGCGTCTGCTCGCCGATGGCGGGTCGTTCCATCGCATGCTCCGCGCGTTCGTCGACATCTGTCTCGCGATCGACTTCGCGCACGCGCGCGGCGTGGTCCATCGCGATCTCAAGCCGGCGAACATCATGCTCGGCGACTACGGCGAGGTCTACGTGCTCGACTGGGGCGTCGCGCGCGTGCTCTCGGAGCAGCCGGACGTGGCGAGCGAGCCGAGCCTCCAGCCCGCCGACGAGACGCCCGATCCCGACGACAGCACCAAGTCAGGTGCCCTGCTCGGGACGCCCGGGTACATCGCGCCCGAGCAGATCGAAGGCGACATGCCGACGCCGGCGGCGGACATCTACGCGCTCGGCTGCATGCTGTTCGAGATGCTCGCGTGCGAGCCGCTGCACCCACGCGGCCAGCCCGCGCTCGGTCGCACGTTGAGCACGCCGCAGGATTCGCCGGCGCGTCGCCGTCCCGACCGTGCGATCCCGCCCGAGCTCGACCGCGCGTGCTTCGAGGCGCTGGCCATGAAGCCTGCCGACCGGCCCACCGCGCGCCAGCTCGCGGATCGCGTGCAGGCGTACCTCGACGGTGACCGCGACCTCGAGCGCCGGCGGACCCTGGCCGCGCAGCAGCTCGTCGCGGCGCAAGCAGTGCTCGCGAGCGATGATCCCGATGCGCGGATCACCGCGCTGCGACAAGCAGGACGGGCGGTCGCCCTCGATCCCGAGTCGGTGCAAGCGGCCGAGCTCGTGAGCTCGCTGCTGCTCGAGCCGCCGACCAAGATCCCGGCCGAGCTGGCGGCGAGCCTCGACGAGCACGATCGCAGGATCAGCCGCGATCGCAGCCGCAAGGCGATCTACGCCTACCTCTCGATCGTCGCGCTGCTGCCGATCCTGGTCTTCCTCGACGTCAAGAACTGGATCCCGCTCGTCGCGTTCTACGGGATCATCGGCCTCGGGATCGCCTCGTCGGTGAACCACGTCCGCACGGGGGAGCCGTCGATCCCGGTGACCCTGGTGATCGGGCTCGCCGGTACGGTGCTGTTCTCACGGGTGGCGGGCCCGTTCGTCCTCACGCCGCTGGTGATCTGCTGCGCGCTCGCGGCGATGACCCCGATCCCGTGGCTCAACGACCGCATGTGGGCGGTCGTCGGGTGGACCGTCTGCGCGGTGATGTTGCCGATCGTGCTCGAGTGGATCGGTGTCCTGCCGACCACGTGGGGGATCTCGAACGGCAAGATGCTGATCCAGTCCGACGTGTTCCAGACCGTCGGACGCGTCGAGGAGATCGCGCTGACGTTCACGAACCTGATGTTCACGGTCGTCGCCGCCGTGCTGGCGGTCTCGATCAGTCGCCGCCGCCGGATCTCGCAGCGCACGCTGTTCATCCACGCGTGGCACCTGCGCCAGCTCGTACCGGCGACCCGGCCCTGGAAGACGCAGGGCGCCTGACCCGCTGGACGGACACCGCCGGCCGCCGCCAGCTCGAGGTCTACGCGTGGCACGTCGACCAGCTACTCCCCGTCCAGCCGCCGCGGCCGGCGCCGGCGGCGTCGGTGGGTTGCGCCGCCTGATCGGTGCGGTCCGGCTCGCCGGCGATCGAGCAGGCTGTGCGGCAAACGCGCAGACGATCGTGAGCAAGGCGGGTTTCAAGTCGACGACCTGAATCGCCGCGCGTGATACGGTCGCCGCCTATGGCCAACGCACCACCCCCGAAGAAGTTGCGGTGGGACCGTCTGATCCTGATGTTCTTGCTCCTCGCAGGCGCAGGCGTCGGCGTGTACCTGCTCCTCACGATGAAGTGATCGTCAGTCCGGCGGCAAAGGATCGTCTTTGTCCCGGAACAGTCGCATCCGCACGCGCTCGTGCTGGCGCGCCTTGTAGGCTTCGTGGCTCGACGCGCCGGACTCGTTGTTCTGTGCCGTTGCCTTGTCGGCGATCTGGAACTCGGTCAGCACGAACACGACGTGCGTGAGGCCGGCCGGCGTCTCGGCGCGCGGTAGCAGGCGCTCGACGCGCAACGGCAGGTCCGCGACGAAGTTCACGATGCGGTACTCGGGACCGGAGAACTCGTTGAGCATCGCGGCGCGCCGCATGCCCGAGGTCGTCGGATCGTCCTCCTCGGCGACTCGCGCTTCCTGGCGGCGCAACAGCTCGGCGAGATCCACGAGCTGGTTCAGCGACTCGCCGGGCACCACGTAGTTGAACGGGATCAGCTGGCGCGTGAGCGTCGCGATCATCGGGACCAGATCCGAGGGCCTCGGCACGATCAGCCGGAACCGGAGCTTGTCGTAGATGTTCGCGGCGAGCGTGGACCGCTTCGCGAGCAGCTTCGTGATCTGCGAGTCGCGAGGCTTGCGGCTCCACTCCCACTCGGCGAGCGGCGCACCGGCGGCACGGAGTTGCTCGACGACCTGCATCACCTTGAGCTCGATCTCGCGAAAGATGATCTCGTCCGAGACGGAGATCTTCAGCAGGCCGGCGCGACCGTTGATGTGCTGGATGATGTGCATCACCTTGAGCACGACGCACGCCCACTTCTGGTGCGGTCCGTGGCTCGATGCGACGAGGAATAGATCGCGCGCGGGCAGATCGGCGGCGACCTCGTCGGGGATCGCCATCGCGAATGCGCGAGACAGATAGTCGACCGCGTCGGCGCGGATGTCCTCGAGCCACCCCATCTCGTTGTCGGATTCGGGATCGAACTCGTTGAGCCGCAGGAACCGATCGACCTCGGCGTGGTCGGCGAACGACAGCCGGTGCCAGTCGATCACCGAGTCGCCGCGCAGCAGCAGGCGCACCGCGTCGACATCAGCGAGCGTCAACTCGCTGTTCGAGGGTGGCCGCGCGACTCGCGGCAGGACGGTACTGACCACCCTACGAGTCTAAGCCCGCTTGCCGGGCCTTGTCAGTCGCAACGTCGCGGTGAAGAGCGAGAGGACTCCGAGCCCTGCAATGAGATTCCCGATGACCGCGATCATGTACGACCTCGCCGAGGACAACGCGGAGGCATCCGCCTATGTTCCTCTCGATCATGGTCGCGCCGCTACGTCGCCGAGTCTAATTCCTGGCCGGCTCACTCCCGAAGACGCCGAGCCGGCCGAGCGTGAACGCCGGGGTCGCGTCGTGGGTCGCGTCGACGTAGTACAGGCGAAACTCGCCATTCGCCGTCTCGATCGCCGCCGGACCGAGCTCGTCGCGGTGGGTAAGGAATTCGTCCACGCGGTCGGCAACTGGACCATACGGCCACACCGCGAGCGCGCCGGGATCGCTCGGCTCGGCGGCGGCGAACCCGACCGAGAAGTTCGGAGGAATCATCTCCTCCATCCCGAACTTCGAGCCGGGCGCGCTCTCGGTACCGAACCCGGAGAACCACAGGTGGATCGTGCGCGCGCCGTCGGGACCGGAGAGCAGGACGTGCGGACTCGCCAGCTCGGTGATCGGCGTCCAGAACGCCGTCCCGGGCGTGCCATCGCCGATCTCGGCGGCGCGAGGCTCGAGCACGGTGCGCGGATCGACGAGCGGCCCGCCGAGCGCTCCGGTCGCCATGGCGATCGCGCCGTCGCGCGCGAAGTAGACGATCACCTGGCCGCCGGCGAGCACGGCCGAGGGGGCGGAGATGCCGGAGCCGGCGAGCACGGTGGAACGCGAGCCGAACGAGATGCCGTCCGGCGACGACGCGACATTCAACCCGACCGCATCCACGAAGTACGCGTAGGTGACGCCGGCGTCGACGACGATGCTCGGTGCGCGCGCGGTCTCGAGCACCGGCTGGGGCGGATCGAGCGCGAACCGGATGCCGTCGCTCGACACCGCTCGCCAGACCGCGCGCGCCTCGGGGAGGCCCGGCGGTGCGAGCTCGAGGTAGAGCACGATGCGATCGCCGGCGACCACCGGCGCTGGCTCGAGCACCTGTTGCGGGACGCGCTGCAGATCGCAGCGTTCGCCGGCGAGACACCCGGTGCCGTCGCAGTCGTCGCCGATGCAGACGTTCGCCTCGCACACCTCACCGAGCTGGCAATCGGTGCTGTCGAGGCAGCGCCCGCGGCAGACGCCACCGAGACACTGCTCGCCGGCCGCACACGCGGGCTTGCCGGGCCCGCACGCGAGATCGCAGCGGTGCTGGGCGAAGTTGCAGAACCTCGGCGCGATGCAGTCCGAGGCGACCGCGCAGTACGCGACCGTGCACCTGCCGCAGACGCACAGCTCTCGCGAGGCGCAATCGTCGTCGGCGCTGCACTCGATCGCGGCGGCGGCCTGCGGCACGCACAACCCGCCGGGGGGCGCGGCGGGCGGCCCGAGCGACTGCTCGCCGAGGCAGACCTGGACGGTCCCGAGGTCCCGCCACGGGGCGTTGCCCGTCGACGGCCCGGCCGAGCCGTCGGGCTCCGGCGCGAGGCCACACGCGGCCAGCACGAGCAGCAGGGGGATCGCCTTCATCAGAACCTCACCGTGGCGCTCGCCGAGGCCTGCAAGATGTCGCCGCCCGACGAGAACGCACCGCCGGGCTGGAGCTCGGCGTCCTTGCGGACCAGCGCGCGCGCGACGTGCTGCCACGCGATCGCGAGGTCGAGATCGATCGGCTGCGCGAGGATCGCGTTGGGCTCGATGCGGATGCCCGCGCCCGTGGTCGCCAGGACCCGCGCGCCGTCGGCAAAGCTCGTGATGCCGGTCTGCGACGGTACGGGAGACGGCAAGTAGCCGGCGCCGGCGCGCAGCCGCAGCGCTCCGGTTCGCCACTCGGCGCCGACGCGTGGGGTGACGATGTCGCGGAACCGCGCGGGTTCCCGCATCGACTCGACGAGCGGCGGCATGATGTCGAGCGCGAGCAGCACGCGGAGGTCCGGCACGCCCGAGCCGAGCGCGCTCCAGCGCTCCCAGGTGACGTCGGCGGTGAGCACGAGATCGGGGCGCGGGTGGATCGCGGTCCCGAGCGTCGCCCGCATCGGCGTGAAGTAGCTGACCGAGCGCAGCGAGACGGTCGCGTCGCCGGTGACGACGTTCGGGACCTCGATGTTCGCGACGATATCGAGGTCGAGATCGATCGAGAGCTCGCCGCGGAACGAGGCCGCGAGCTCCACGCGGGGCGAGGGCCGCCAGCGCACGCCGGCGAGCGGCGCGATGCGAACGGGCAGGGCGATGTCGAGCCGAGCGTCGCCTTGCTTCTCGCCGCCGACGACGCCGACGTCGAACACGAGCTCGCGCGACCGCGCATCGGCGAGCAGCGAGACCCCGGCCCCGAACGCCCAGTCGCCGATCGCGATCGCCACGGCCGGCTCGACCACGGCGCGGTGGCTGGCGCTCTCGAACCGGACGTAGTGCGGCTCGCTGATCGGCGCGAGCTGGATCCGCGCGAGGAACTGATCCGGCAGGTACAGCGCGATCCCGGCGCCGAGCTGCACGCCGGAGATCCGGACCGGGATCGCGAGGCCGAGCGACGTGCCGTGGGCGTCGAGCAGGTCGGCGTCGTCGCCATTGATCGCGAGGCGATCGTGCGCGTACTGCCAGCCGACGAGCAGCTCCGGCCGCTCCGCGAGCGCGAGCCCGGCGGGATCGAGGTGGATCGCCTCGGCCCCGACGGCGACGGCGCTGCGCGCGTTGGCCATGCCGGTGGCGGCGGCTCCAAAGCCGAGCTCGTCGAGCGGATCGGCGGCGGCGGTCGACGCTACGACGAGGGACAGCGCGAACCCGAGCGACGTACGCCTCACAGGCCGACCTCCAGCGTCACGCCGCCCGAGAGCACCTGCCCGCCGCTGGTGATGCCTGGGAAGCCCGGGTTGGTGATCTGCAGGCCGGGCTCGTTCGTGTCCTCGTCGCGCAGGCTCGTGAACGGATCGTAGACGCCCATCCCGTTGTCGATGACCTTCTTTGTCTCGCGCCCCTGCACCAGCTGGAGCTGGACGTGCGCGTCGACGCGGAGCCGGCCCCACGCGTGACCGGCGCCGAGCGCGAACGTGTGGCGCGGGCCGTCGAGCAGGTTCGTGACGCCGGTCTGGCGCTCCGGGATCGGCGACGTCTCGAAGCCGTAGCCGCCGCGCGCGATCCAGCGGTCGCCGAGGCGCGACTCGATGCCGAGGCGCGCACCGTAGGTGTCGTCGAACGGCACGCGCGGCGAGAGCCCGGGGACCTCACCGACGAGCGGCAGCCGGCTGTCGACGCGCACGAACGGACCGCGATAGTCGGACCACCGCGCGTAGCGGGCATCGAACGAGACGACGTGCGCGGCCCGCGACCACGCGACGCCGAGCACGAGCTGGTGCGGCGTGAACTGTCCCGCCGCGCTGACGTCGAGATCGATCGGCTCGCCGGCGACGAGCGTCTTGACCGATGTCGACACCGGGATCTCGAACCGCTGGCGGAACACCGCGCCGAGCCGCACGCATCGCGTCGCCTGCCACGTCGCGCCGGCGATCGCGCGCGCCACCGTCGGAATCCGCTCGTCGCCACGGACATCGATCGCGCGGGTCGCGCCCTCGGTGGCCTCGATCGATCCGCCGAGCCCGGCGAGCACGTCGAGCGACGCGCCGATCGCCAGCCGGCCGAACCGCACCGCCGCTCCCGGCAGCACGACGATCCGCGACAACCGATCGCCGTAGTACGGGTAGTACGGCTCGTCGGGCGCAGGCGCGATCACGTGCGCGACGTCGCCCGGCAACAGGTGCAGCGCGATCCCGACGACGATCCGATCCGCGAGCGCACCGCGCAGCGGCAACGGCGCGCGCATCACGATCTGCGCGCCGATCGGATCGGGCAGGCGACCGCCGCCCTCGAGGTGCGCGTACGCGCCGATCGTCCCGATCGACAGCTCGCGGCCCAAACGCGCGACGAGGCCGGCCGGGTTGTAGTAGAGCGCCGCCGCGTCGTCGACGGAGGCCGCCCCGGCATTCGCCTTGCCCGCGTGGCGCGACGTCAGGCCGAGGACCTCGAGCGGGTTGGCACTCGCGATCGCCGGCGCCGCTGTCAGCCAGACGCCGAGCGTAACTGCGACCACCCGAAGCATCGAACCCGCGTACCACGCGGAGCAGGCGCTGCGCTACCATCGGCGAAATGGTCGGAGAGGCGAGAGGCTGAACATGACCACGGCGGTGGGCCAGCACCTTCACTCGAGCACGTTCGCGTGCGGCCAGTGCGGCGCGAGCCTCGCGTTCGACGGCGTGCGCACGCAGACGTGTCCGTACTGCGCGAGCCCGAACTTCGTCGAGCGGCCGGCGGCCGCCGGCCAGCCCGATCCGATCTTCGTCGTCACGTTCACCGGCGACGGCGCGGTCGCCAAGCGCCAGCTCGATAGCTGGCTCGGGAACCGCTCGCTGTTCGCCGACCCGGCGCTCAAGCACGCGAACGTCGAGGATCTTCGCGGCGTGTACCTGCCGGCGTATCTCTACAGCGCCGTCGCGCGCACCGACTACTCGGCGCAGATCGGCGAGCACTACACCGAGACCGAGACCTACACGACCACCGACTCGCAGGGCAACACGAAGACCGAGACCCGCACGGTCACGCGCACCGAGTATCGCCCGCTGGCCGGCCGCCACGTCGGCTACGTCACCGACGTCATCGTCAGCGCCTCGGCGGGCCTCGCGAACACCGAGCTCGCGCGCGTCGAGCCGTTCGATCTGCGCCAGCTGCGGCGGTTCTCGCCCGCGCTGATCTCGGGCTGGATCACCGAGGAGTTCTCGCGCGCGGCCGATGATTGCCGGCGGCTGTCGCGCGGCCGTCGACGATGTCGGCGTCCGGCTGCGCAAGTTCATGCCCGGTGACAGCTACAGCGATCTGACGTGGCGCACGAGCGTCGACTGGGAATCGCTCGATCCGATCCTCGTCCCGGTGTGGGTGTTCGCGGTGCGCTACCGCGGGGACAAGCCGCCCCTGCGCGTCGTGATCAACGGCCAGACCGGCAAGGTCCACGGCAAGGCGCCGCTGTCGTGGTGGAAGATCACGATCGCGATCACGCTCGCCCTGATCGCGATCGCCACGATCGTGGTGGTGAGCCAGCAATGAGCTGCACGCGTTGCACGACTCCGATCGAGGACGGCGACCTGCGCTGCGCGATCTGCTCGCTGCCGGTTCGGTCCAACGACCGCGACGTCGCCGACCAGCCGCGTGCACAGGTCCTGCGCTGCACCGAGTGCAACGCCGCGATCGCGTTCTCCGCCGAGGCCCAGGCGCCGCGCTGCGGCTTCTGCTGCTCGACGATGAAGGTCGAGCAGCCGGTCGATCCGATCGAGACGGCGCAGGTCCGGATCCCGTTCATCGTCGATCGCGAGGCCGCCGCGAGCTCGCTGCGCGGCTGGCTCGGCAAGCGCGGGTTCTTCGCGCCGAAGACGCTGCGCGACGAGGCGGTCCTCGAGTCCCTCACGCCGCTGTGCTGGGCCGGCTGGATCGTCAACGCGCGCGCCACGGTCACGTGGACCGCCGACTCCGATGCCGGTTCGCACCGCTCGGCGTGGGCACCGCACGCGGGGCAGGTCCCGCTGTCGTTCGACTCGATCTGCGTCCCGGCCTCGCGCGGCCTGAGCCAGGAGGAATGCCGCTTGCTCGTGCCCTACTACGATCTCGCCCGGGCGATCGCGATCGACGCCCCGGCGATCTCGGGCGAGGTCCCGGCGATGATCGAGAGCTTCGACGCGCAGCGCAGCGCCGCACGCTACTACGTGCAGCGTGCGATCGAGGCGACCGCGAAGACCCGCGTCGAGGAACACATCCCGGGTCGCCGGTTCCGCAACATCAACGTCGCGTGCCTGCTCGAGGGCCAGACCACCGATCGCGTCGCGCTGCCCGCGTGGGTCCTCGCGTACCGCTACCGCAACGCGCCCTATCGCGCGATCGTCCACGGTCAGCGGCCCGAGGTCGTGTTCGGCAGCTCGCCGACCGACTGGCGCAAGGTGCTCGCGCTCGTCGGTGGGATCGTGCTCGTGGTCGCCGCGATCGCGGTCATCGCGATGCTGCTCGCCGGCTGCGGCGGCACCGACGCCACCCCCGACGCGCAGGACTTCTTCGAGCGCTGCGAACCCTCCGGGCCGTTCGCGCCGCTGACCGGCCGGGCCGCGGTCCAGGCCACGCTCAACGTGCACGTCGATGCCGGCGGCCTGATCGAGGTCGACACCTCGTCGAAGATGCTGCTGCTGATGGACCTCGTCCAGGACGGCACGCAGCTCGGCGTCACCTCGACGCTGTGCCGCGTCCAGATCCCCGACATTCCGCTCGCGGGTCAGGAGCTCCCGATCGTCTTTCAGGTCCCCGACGCGACGGTGGCGTCGGTGTCGACGGTGACGGGCACCGCCACGCTGTCCTCGGCCGACGGGTCGTGCGCGAACCTCGACTCCCAGCCGATCACGATCGTGCTCGGTGCACGCCTCGATCCCGCGGCGCAGGACACCGCCCCGCTCCCGACCGCCGACGACGACGCGAACTTCCCCGCGTGCGCGCCGTCCGCGGCCACCGCGTGCCCCACGGCCACCGGCAACGGCTGCGCCTGCGATCAGGAGAGTGACGGCGAGCCGGGCGCCACGCTGATCGCCCGCAACGTCCCCGCGGTCGAGCTCGATCAGGTCTACGTCGCGCTGCGCACCACGTTCTCGCTCCACGGCCGCGTCCACACCACCGATCTCGTCAAGGGCCGCATCGACGCCACGCTCGAGACCGGCGTCCTCCACTGCCGCCTGCTCGACGGCTCGCCGTGCAACGTCATGAACGTCCGGCTCGTGAAGACGCTCAACCCGATCGTCACGCCGCAGCTCGGCAATCCCTCGACGTATCGCTCGGCCCGCGTGGTCGCCGGGACCTCGTGCGCCGACATCATCGCGAACGAAGCGATGCTGTTCCCGCGCTGACCGCGAAGCTCGTCAGCAGCTCGACGTGTGGCCGAGCGAGCAGGCCTTCTCGAACAGCGTCTTCGCGCGTGGCTCGTCCTTGGGGACGCCGTCGCCATTCTCGTAGGCGAGCCCGAGGTTGTAGCAGCCGAGGTTCTCGGCGTCGTTGCAGGCTCGCTCGTACAGCAACGCGGCGGTCGCGCCATCCTTGGTGACGCCCTTGCCGTTGGCGTACAGGAGGCCGAGGTTGTTGCACGCGAGTCCCTCGCCACCGTCGCAACCCTTGCGGTAGAGCGCCAGCGCCTGGCGATAGCTCTTGCCGACCCCGGAGCCGTGCTCGTAGAGGATCGCGAGGTTGTAGCAGCCGAGCGACTCGGCGCCGTCGCAGCCCTTCTTGTAGAGCTTGGCCGCGCGCGGGTGATCGGCGGGGACGTACGTGCCGTTGTGATAGATGACGCCGAGGTTGGTGCAGCCGAGCGCGTTGCCCGTGTCGCACGCACGCTTGTACATCGCGAGCGCCTTGAGCCCGTCCTCGGGGATGCCCTTGCCGCTCTCGTACATCCAGCCGGCGTTCGTGCAGCCGAGCGCCTCGCCGCCGCTGCACGACTTCTCGTGGAGCTCGACGCCGCGCTTCGGATCCTTCGGGACGCCGCGGCCCTCCGTGTAGAGCAGGCCGAGCGCGGTGCAGGCGTTGTTGGTTCCGGCGTCACACGCGCGCTGGTGCAGCGAGGCGGCGCGCGACTCGTCCTTCGCCACGCCCTCGCCCGACTCGTAGAGCAGCCCGAGGTTGTAGCAACCGAGGACCTCGCCGCCGTCGCACGAGCGCTGGTGCAGCGAGGCCGCACGTACCGGATCCTTGGGGACCCCGGTGCCGTTGCGATACAGGATGCCGAGGTTCGTGCAGGCCATGGCGTCCTTGCCGCCGCAGGCCTTCTTGTAGAGCGTGATCGCCTCGTCGAGGTCTTTGACGACGCCCTCGCCCTTCTCGTACATCCAGCCGAGGTTGTAGCAAGCCGACATCTCGCCGCCGTCGCACGATTGCCGGTACAGCTCCTCGGCGCGCTTGCGATCGACCTTCACGCCCTGGCCCTGGCCGTACATCCAGCCGAGGTTGTAGCAAGCGAGCGCCTCGCCCTCGTCGCACGCGGCCTCGTGGAGCGTGATCGCGCGCTTGACGTCCTTGGTCACGCCCTTGCCCTCGCTGAACAGCAAGCCGAGGTTGGTGCAGCCGAGGTTCTCGCCGCCATCGCATCCGCTCTCGTAGAGGCCGGCCGCGATCTCGATGTCCTTCGGTACGCCGGTGCCGTTCTCGTACATCGTCCCGAGGTTCGAGCAGCCGAGCGCGTTGCCCTTGTCGCAGCCGCGGCGGTACAGCGTCGCCGCACGCACCACGTCCTTGGGGACGCCATTGCCGTTCGCGATCCGCCAGCCGAGCTTCGTACACACGGCCGCGTCGCCACCCGAGCAGGCATGATCGAGCAGCGAGACGAGGTTCTCGCAGCCCGCAGCCGCGCCGCCATCGCACCCACGCTCGAAGAACGACTCGGCCTTGGCCGCATCGGCCTCGACGCCGGTCCCGCTGTTGTACAGCTCGCCGAGATCGGAGCAGCCCAGCGCCGCGCCGCCATCACAGGCACGCTCGAACAGCGCCGACGCACGCACCGCAGACTTCGGCACGCCGGTCCCCTTCGCGTAGATCAACGCCAGGTTGTAGCAAGCCAGCGGCGCGCCCTTGTCGCAGGCGGTCCGGTTGAGCTTCACGGCCTGGTCCGGATCGTTGCGCGCCTCGATCGCGCGCTCGCGGGCCGTCTCGCCGCACGCCACCAACGAGAGCCACAGGACCGCCACGACGGCGCGATGCATGGCCGGCGTCTTATCAGAGATCTGGACGGATTGGCCAAGCCAATCGCGGCACTCGAACATGCTGGATCGGACGAAGGTCACGGCGCCAAGTCGCGAAGGAACGTCATCGCTTCCGCAACAGGTTACGCGACGACCACCAGCTCCACACGAGCAAAATTCCGGCGATCCGGGCGGTCCACCAGCCCCAGACCGCACGGTGATCTTCGCCACGGCCCTCGAGGATCACCGCCACCGCCGCGCCGGCGATCCCGACCCCGGCGAAGATGAACTGGTGGCCCAGCCGGTACATGAGCTGGGTCGGCGCCTCGATGTTCTTGAACTTGAGCTGCAGATCGCCCGAGTGGGCCGACCGCATGAACTTGCGCAGCTCGGCGGGCAGCGCGGTCACCGACATCACGAGATCCTTCGAGGTCTCGACGAGCAGCTGCGACCAATCGCCCTCCTCGCCGAGGACGAACCGCTCGAGGTACGGCCGGATGACCGTCATCGGATTCAGCGTCGGATCGAGCTCGGTGCACAGCCCCATCAGCAGCAGCAACGTGCGCTCGAGGATGATGATCTCCTTCGGGACGTGGAAGTTCTCGGACAGCTCGCGTAGCGAGATGTCCATCTTCCGCAGATCGGCCACGCTCTCGAGGCCCTTCTGCGGATCGAACTTGATGTCCTTCAGGTTGAGCGAATCGAGCGAGATGTTCTCCTGGAAGCGCTCGTGGAAGTACTCGATCACCTGCTCGAACATCTGCTCGTTCGCGCCGCGCGCGACGAACCCCATCTGCTTCATCGCCGCGACGATGCGCCGCGTATCGCGCGTCAGCGCGCCCTGGATCAGCTCGACGATGCCGGCCCGCACGTGCCCGGGGATCTCGGCGACCGCGCCGAAATCGAGGAACACGATCGTGGGAGGGCCGGTGCCATCGGCCGCCGGGCGCACGAGCAAGTTCCCGGGGTGTGGATCCGCGTGATAGACGCCGTCGGTGAAGATCTGCTGGCAATAGATCTCGACGACCTGGCGCGCGAGCTGGCTCCGATCGACGTCGATCGCCTTGACGCCCGGCTTGTCGGTGATCTTGCAGCCGGGCTCGAAGTGGGTGACGAGCACGCGCTGCGTCGACAGCTCGGCGACGACCTTCGGGAACGCCACGTCGGTGCGGCCCTCGAAGTTCGTGGCGATCCGCCCGACGTTGGTGGCCTCGGCGCAGTAGTCGAGCTCCTCCATCACGATCGAGCGGATCTCGCGATACAGCTCGTCGAGGCCCTGGTACGGCACGAACCAGCCGATGATCCGGAAGATCCGGCGCAGCGTGTTGAGGTCGCGGCGCACGATCTCCTCGATGTCGGGGTACTGCACCTTCACCGCGACCTTCGTGCCGTTCTTGAGCCGCGCGAGGTGGACCTGGCCGATCGACGCCGACGCGATCGGCCGCTGCTCGAACTGCGCGAACACCTCGCCGGGGGCGCGCCCGTACTCCTCGCGCAGCCGGACGTCCATGTCCTTGTACGGTCGCGGTGGTACCGAGTCCTGCAAACCCTCGAGCTCGCGGCGGAACTCCTCGGGGAGGAAGTTCGTCATGATCGAGATCAGCTGGCCGACCTTGATGAACAGCCCCTGGAGCTCGATGATCGTGCGTTCGATCCGCCGCGCGTTGCGAAGGTGGATCGACCGCAGCGTGTGCTCGACCCACGCGTCGGAGTGAAACCGGGCGCGGAACCGCAGCCACAGGTAGCTGCCGATCACGCGGAACGTCGTCCAGTACGCGCGCCAGCTGCGGATGCGGAGCGGCGGGCGCTTGCTCTCGCGGTCGTCGCGATAGTGCCGGCGCTCGTCCACGATCGCGGTGACCGAGTCGCCCGCGTCGGTGACGTGCGGGAGGTCCTGCGCGGTGTGCGTGACGGGAGGCAGCCCGCCTGTAGAGGCGGCGTCCTCCCTGGGCGCGGGCTCCGCCATGGCCGCCAGGATACCACCGTCAGCGCGGCGTCCGTCGATCGCCGGTCCACCGCAACGTGTACGGTCGGGCCTGGACCACGACGAAGGAGCGGTCGGCGCGGACGAGGAACTCGACGTCCACGGCCCGCGCGGTGCCGACGTGGTCGTCGACAAACTCCTCGTGGATCGCCTCGAGCTGGGCCGCGAACCGCTGGACTTCGGCGTCGGAGACGAGCCGTACCCCCCGCGACCGCGAGCTCTCGGAGATCCGCTCGATCCCGCGGCCGGTGTCGTACGTGTAGTACAGGACCTGCTCGGGCACCTCGTTGCCGGTCGCGCCGGTGACGCTGCCGCCCCGGGCCTGCGAGTTGAGATACACCGCCGGACGGGCCTGGTAGTACGGGTTGCCGGTGATCGCGACGCCGTTGACGACGTCATCGTCGATCGATTCCTGGACGAGGATCGCCATCGCGACCTTGCGCTGGTCGAGGCCGTACCAGTCGCGCTCGGCGAACGCCTCCCAGCTCCACACGCTCGCCCAGACCTCGCGGAGGCCGCGTTCGAGATCGGCGCGGCTCGCAGGATCGATCCTGGCGGAGCGGTAGAGGCCCGCTCCGGTGAACCCCGCGAGATCCTCGGCGTTCGTCGACGAGCGGAGGCGCACCCGGGACGTCCCGCGCAGCGCGATCGCGATCCGCGCCGACACGCCGTCCGTGAGCGCGCGTGGAATCGGGGCTCGGGTGATCGCCGTGCGCAGCTCGTCGAGCGCCGCACGCAGGCGCGGGGCGTCGCGGCGCAGGCCCGCATCGGCGAGCAGGGCGGCGATCCGGCGATCGAGGCCGTTGGCCGCGAGGAACCTGACGTAGGCCTCGAGCGGGATTCCGAACGCGCGAGGGGTCCGGATCCCCATGTGCGCGACGCGAGCGAGCTGCGCGGTCTTCGCCCCGAACCGTGCGTCCGCCGGATCGATGTCGGCGAGCCCGAGCAGCCCGGCGGGACGCACATCGAGCCGCACCGCCGGTGGCTTGCCGCGGCGGGACCGCGCCGCGCGCGCGAGCTCGTCCGTGGTCGCCGCGACGAGCGTGTAGCCCGACGGCTCGACGCGCAGATGCACCGGCTTGCGGTCGAGCGCGAGGACCTCCGGCTTCGTCGACGCCGCGCGGACGGCCAGGTTCGGCGTGCCGCGGCCGTGCGCGAGGATCGCGAGGTGACCGAGCGGAGCCTGCAGCTCGTCGGTGATGATCGCGGCGACCGGCGGGAGCTCGAGCGGCTGCGTTCCGAGCACGACGATGTCGTACGGGCGCAGGTCGGTGGGCAGGGCCGCGCCGGCGGGCACGATGCGCAGGTAGCCCCACGCCTCGCCGAGCTCGATCGGCTGGTACGCGAGGCCCGCGAACAGCTCCTCGCTGGTGACGACCGGCATCAGCGCGCGCGCCCTCACGAGCTCGCGCAGGTGCGTCGCCGGGATCGGGCGATAGTGCAGGTGATCGCCGAAGAACACCGCGCCGCGGATCTTCGCGAACACCCGCGAGGTGGTCTCGAGATCGAGCGTATCGCTCGCCACGAGCTCGAACGTCCAGCGTTGCTGATCGAGGTAGTGCGTGACCGTGCCGAGGACGAAGCGCCGATCGGGCGCGCCATACTCGCGCTCGTTGAACAGCCTCTGGTCGACGCCGGCGCCGAGGAACCGCATCGCGAAGTCGAAGTGGATGGGCCACCGCCGCGACTGCATGAAGTACAGCGTGCCGGCGTCGCGATCGAAGACGGTCTTGACGGCCTCGACGCGCGCGAGCGCCGCCTGTTCGGCGTGCGCGGCGAGGGCGGTCCAGGTCGCGGCGTCGGTGATCGACGGTGCGAAGTCGCCGTCGCGGCCCGGTGCGACCAGGCGTGGTCCGCTCCCGCTGCACGCGACGGCGATCGCGATCCCTGCCGCGATCAGGCGCATGCCTGAAGGTACTCGACCGTTGCTTGCTTTGCCCGCGCATCGGAGGTACCCCAGATCCATGGCCACCGACGACGACCCGCCCGTCAAGCCCGACCGCGACGAGCGGGATCGCGACGGGCGCGAGCGTGGCGACCGCGACCACCGCGACAAGGACCGCGACAAGGACCGCGACAAGGACGACGCGCTGCCGGAGACGATTCGCAAGCGGCTCGAGAGCCTCGTGCCGGAGCTCGTCAAGAAGACGTTCGCGGCCGGAATGGGCGCGGTGTTCTCCACCGAGGAGGGCATCCGCAAGCTCGCGCGGGAGAGCCTGCCCGAGATGGCCGGTTACCTCGCGTCTTCGGCCGATGGGGCGAAGGACAAGGTGTTCGAGGTGATCGCGCGCGAGACCCGCGAGTTCCTCGCGAACCTCAACATCAGCGAGGAGATCGCGAAGCTGCTCACCACGCTGTCGTTCGAGATCAAGACCGAGATCCGGTTCATTCCGAACAGCGAGCGGGTCCTGGGCGCCGAGCCCGACGTCAAGGCGAGCGTGCGGCTCAAGCGGGCCGAGGACCCCGACCCGAAGCACGACCCGAAGCACAACAAAGACAACAAAGACAAGGACGAGGACGGCACCCGAGACAGCCGTTCACGGCTGCGGTTCTGGCGGCGCGACGAGGGCGGCGAGGGTGGTGACGAGGACGACAGCCCTGACAAGTAACGCGCGCGCGGGGCATCGCGGGTGATACGATTTTCGAAATGACCGGAGGCGAGAGAGGCCGTCCGGCCGAGCGAGCGCGAGAGGTTAAACAATGACCGGAGGCGAGAGAGGCCGTCCGGCCGAGCGAGCGCGAGAGGTTAAACAATGACCGGAGGCGAGAGAGGCCGTCCGGCCGAGCGAGCGCGAGAGGTTAAACAATGA
>Ga0299915_10001434_pt1 | contig 17717 bp, 17 predicted proteins | sample RVTome_13_FD_200263 | JGI IMG/M metagenome (GOLD analysis project Ga0299915, IMG submission 200263) | Soil microbial communities from uranium-contaminated site in the Upper Colorado River Basin, Wyoming, United States - RVT92D227 (version 2) ... | reverse complement strand
CCTGCACGGCAATTACTGCCTTGCCACCCGCAATGAGCATGATTTTCAACATACCGGAGTGAATATTATTAATCCGTGGAAAGAGCATGGTTAGACGGCCTGTGATCTTTTGGTCATTTGCATGTTTTTTACTCGCACCCTGTGTCGCCTCGCGAGACATCTGGCCAAAGGGCCACCTTCGGCCGCTTCCATAAATATACATAGCGAGGTGGGATAGAATCCTTGACCACTTGACCCCTTGGCCCCTGGAACCCTGCTCCTATGGGGTTGACATTTCGTGAAAAAGGGGCATAATCTAGCTGTTTTTAATGGCAGTGTCGCCTTGCGACATCCCCTCCTTAGAGATATCTAACAGGTGGGGGAGAAGTAGGAGAATGTAAACAGATTTAAGCATGTGCCGCCTCAAGGGGGTTCGAGGCATGAAGCAGGGGGAAGGGAGTTTAATTTAATGTTAAATGGTCAAGGGGCACAAGTGCTCCTTTTTTATTTGGCGTGAATAAGGCAGCAGGAGAGACTAAGTGACAAATGAATCTTTGACCCTTGAACCATCAATCTAATGAAGGCCAAAAGATCTCGCAAAGGTGAATAAGATGTTCGATATTGATAGATTTAAAACGCAAAAATCTGCGCCCATACGTTATGAGAAACAACTACAGCGATTAAAAAATGAAAATATTAATACAATTCATATTGAAACTACAGTGGCGGGCGCCATTGAAAATCTTAATACTGATATAAAGTCATTCATAATATATGGCGATCCGCAAAGCGGGAAAACTGAAATGATGATCGCCTTGACCGCCAAATTACTTGATTTTGGTCATAAAATAATAATGGTTTTATTAAATGATAACGTCGGATTACTGGAACAGAATCTTCGGCGCTTTGCAAATGCCGACATCGACCCAGATCCTAAGATTTTTAAAGAAATACTAGATGACATTATCGAGATAAAAGATTACCAATGGATAATTTTTTGTAAAAAAAATCAGGCTGATTTAAAAAAGTTAATTAGAAAATTGGAAGGCTATAAACATAGAGTAATTATAGATGATGAGGCAGACTATGCAAGTCCAAATAGTAAAATAAATAAAAATGAAAAAACTATAATTAATGACTTAATCGGGCAGTTGTTGGATGACGGCATCTACATCGGTGTAACTGCCACACCCGCCAGATTGGATTTAAATAACACTTTTGATAATGCCAATGACCGATGGGTTCACTTTCTTCCCCATTCGAGATACACCGGCCAGGATGTTTTTTTCCCCTTTGACCTAGCTGCGCCAAAATATATTTTAAATATCTTGCCACCATCCTATGATGATCCAAAATTTCTTAGAGAAGCATTATTTCGGTTTATGATTAATGTTGCTTTTTTAAATTTATATCAGAATGAAAAAAGCGAAAATTATTCTATACTTATACATACAAGTGGACGCAAAAGTGACCACTTGAAAGATCAAGTAGCAATTCAAAAAACTTTGAATGTTTTAAAGAATCAAGACCAATTTGGCAAATATATCGAACAAATATGGAGCCTAACCTCTAAGCGTTGTGATGAGAGGAAATCTAACGAAATTGTTGAATTTATTATTAGCAACAGAAATAAGCATAAGGTACTTGTTATTAATAGTGAAAAAGACAAGGAAAATCTTGATAAAGCTGCAAATCCCATAGCGCTATTTACAATAGCTATAGGCGGAAATATTGTTTCAAGAGGTGTTACATTCAACAATTTGCTATCAATGTATTTTACTAGAACTGTAAAATCAAAAATTCAGCAAGATACATACATACAAAGGGCACGGATGTTTGGCAATCGCGAAAGGTATTTGTCTCTATTTGAATTATCAATACCTGAGCAACTATATCTTGATTGGCAAAGGTGTTTTGCTTTCCATAAGCTGGCTTTAGATTCTGTAAAAAGTGGTAACCCACCCGTTTGGCTTGAAGATAAGCGCATCAGAGCTGTCGCTTCTTCGAGTATTGCTAAAACCACTGTGGAAATGAATAGCGGAGAAATGAGCTTTGAAGTTTTCAATTACAAATCAGAAATCGATCAGCTAATCAAAGAAACGACCCCTCCAATTGAGAAGTTAAAAAAATTTAGAAGTTTATTGGGTGATAATATAATGCCAAATCATTTGGTCAATTTTATTGATCACTTTAGTCCCGACGGGTCAGATTCACTTGCCGTTCATGAAAGTACAGATATATCCAATCGTGGAGAAGATACTGACAAGGTCAATATCCATCGTGCCAAAGGATTAATCGGTAGTCAGGAAATGGAAAAAAATAAATTTCCGCATGCCATACATCACATAAAGATTTTTTATAATAAAGAAACTCTTAAATCACGAGTCTTTTACCGCTTTATTGGCAGTATTAAATTCTTAAAAAATCCGAGGATCAATGCTTAAACAAAGTGATTTCTTTCACGGTGTTTTAATATCAAAACTCCTTGATCATGCGGAATTGAAAGTAAAAAAACATCGATTCTTTTCCGCGTATGTTATCAACGATAAAGCATACTATATAAAATATTCGTCCAATCGAATTTCTCCTTGGACCTTTTCGTTTTCAGAAAAGCATACTAAAGAATTGGTAGACCTATCAAATCAATTCGGCGAAGTATTTATTGTGTTAATTTGCAATGAAGACGGTATTTGTTGCTTAAATTTCCAAGAGTTCAAAACAGTGATAGCGATTGAAAACAAGAATTTTCCTAAATGGATAAGAGCGATCAGACAAAAAAGAGAAAAATACGCAATTGCAGGTTCTGACGGAAAGCTCACATATAAAATTGGTGATAATTGCTTGCAGTCATCTATAAAAAAAGGTGATGCATAATGGCTCTTTTAAAAAATATAAACTGTATCGATTTTAACTCAATACCCGATGATGTTTTCTGGAATGAAAGTGAAGAACGGGAAGATAAAATGCATCGAATACATGCTTACCCAGCAAAATTTCCAGCATTCATCACCACAAAAGCGCTCAATTATGCCAAGATAAGGGAAAAAATGATTTCAAGTATCGCGGATGTTTTTTGCGGCTGCGGAACTGTTGCATATGAAGCAAAGCGCAATGGTATACCCTTTTGGGGTTGTGACATAAACCCTGTTGCTACGTTGATCGCCAAAACGAAGAGCTATTACTATAATCAAAAATATCTTAATAATTATTATCAGGGCATAATCAAAGATTTTAATGTTGTGCGACGAAAACTCGGGCATCATGAGGCTAATGAACGGTTGCTTTACTGGTATGACAGAAAGCATTATAATGACCTTTTGGCTTTAAAAAAGGCCATTGAAAATAATGTCCCCAAACATGGTAATTATCGGCTGTTTTTTTTATGTGCTTTTTCTAATATACTTAAATCTACGTCTCGCTGGTTAACTAAATCGATCAAACCACAAATCGATCCAAATAAAAAACCATCCGATGTGATCAGGGCATTTGAAGCCCAATATAGATTTATGCTGTCGGCGAATTCAGAAAGCAATATAAAAAATGACGTGCCTACGAATATTGTTACTGGAAACTTTCTGGGTAAAAAAATAGCATTGCCTGAAGTAGACATGATAATTACGAGTCCGCCGTATGTAACTTCTTATGAATATGCTGATTTGCATCAATTGTCTACTCTGTGGCTTGGGTATTCTTCTGATTATAGAAAATTTAGAGCTGGCTCTATAGGCAGTCTTTATCATGTTTATGATTTTAATAAAGAGCTAAGAGGATTGAATGCTACGGGGCAAGAAATTATTGCCGAATTAATTGATAAGCATAAATCAAAAGCGCACTCTGTTGCTAAATATTTTTTGGATATGCAGGCTGCAGCAGAGAAGTGTTATAAAATGATTATTCCAGGGGGATTGGCTCTGTTTATAATTGGGAATACTGAATATAAGGGCGTTATTATAAATAATGTCAAGCACCTTGCGGAAGCTCTTCAAAATAGTGGCTTTAGAAAGCTATATGTAACTAAACGAAAAATACGACAAAAAATTCTCACACCATATCGTAATCTATTGGGACGTTTTTCTAAAGATAGTACTTGTAGGAAAGTCTACAGCGAGGAATTTATTTTATTGGGAATTAAATAAAAGGGAATACCCGAACGAGACTTAGGGTGCATTATTTCTGGATTGACTTTGAGGAAAGCTGGGTAATCAAGGGCTACGGAGGAGCGAGTTCCAGGGCGACAACCTTGGCTATGATTCGTGCGGCCCATTCTGCTGATCGGTCTGAAATCAAGAAATACGTTTAAGTTCATTTGCAGGCAACATCCGTTAATTTACCGAGGGGAGGGGCTATGAGCGCTCAGGATACTATCTGCCAAGCAATCGGTGAGCGTCTGCTTCTGCAGTTCTATTATGATGGCGGAACTAGGGTCGTCGAACCTCATCAACTCGCATACAATGAAAATAACAATCTAGCACTTAGCGCCTATTGGATCAGAGGTTATTCAGAGTCTAGTGATGTCTCAACTCGATGGCGTGAGTATCTTGTAGCTGAAATGTCGGCCGTCGCCGTTCTCAGCGAGCATTTTGAGGGTCCTCGGCGGGGATATAAGAGAACACCTAATGCGAAGTATCACTCGGCTGTTTGTGAACTTTGATCTGTTGGTTTAAAAAATGAAAATTGCTGTCGGGCAACGGGCACTGCTCTCTTAAATATGTCTATCATGCAAAGTGGTTCCCTAGATATTACAAATGAGCCATAAACTCACAATATCAGCAAAAGGCCTTGGTGAACTGGCGCTGCCAGACTTCTGCCCACGGTGCTTCTGGATAAAATTGAAGGTTGGAAACAAACTTCCTTTCCAAATTTTTCCAGGGGTATTCAGCTCAATTGATTCCTATAGCAAACACCTTGTAATTAGCTGGTTTGAGAGACACAAAGGTCCGCCAATTTGGTTAGAAGGTTTGGGCTATATAACAGACTATACAAAGTCTCCGCATTACTCAAAATTTTATATTATGGATAAGGCTACCGATATTACATTGCGAGGCAGCCCGGATATCATCTTCAATAAGAAAGATGGGTCATACATCATAGCCGATTTTAAAACAGCCAAATATACTCAGAAACAAGACGAACTTCTGCCCATGTACGAGACTCAATTAAACGCGTATGCCTTGATTGGCAGTCAACAAGGTATTTCACCGGTTTCCAGCCTAGCGCTGATTTATACAGAGCCGGTAACAGATGAAACTGCTACTGCCCGTGACGACCACCATCATGAGACCGGATTTATTATGGGTTTTTCAGCTCACATTGAACAAGTCGCACTTAACCCGGGCAGTGTTCAAGCTCTTCTAACCAAAACTAGAGAGATTTATGAACTCGCTACAATTCCACCTTATACTGATGGATGTAAAAATTGCCAGTGTTTAGAGGGCTTATTAGAAATAGTGAGGGAAAGTTCTGATGACTAAAAATAATGCGGGGATAGGGACGAGAAATTCTCCAGAATTTAAAACATTTACGACTCCATTGGAGATACTGTTCGAAGCCGTGTTTGTCGCTATAGGGATATTACGCACAATGTCGGCTATTTAGCGAAATCATTGTCTGGTTCGAATCCCATGAGCTTTCAGGCTTTATCCATAAGCATTCATCAGTTCCGCGAAAGAGTAAACAAAGAAAGATTTGAGGACTTCTGTAATTATTTTCTAAGAAACATTTTATTTAAAAGAAATTCTACCGCGCACTATCATTCTCGTTATAAAGATAGAAGATACCCGTTCGACGCTGAGGTTGACGGGGGAATAGGAGCCTACCAAGGCAAGATACTTTTTGAGTTCAAGGGACCTGAAGCAGGAACCTACGATTCAAAAGCAAGAAGCCAGATAAAAGAGGATTTGTGTGGCAATAGAAGTTCAAAGGGCAAACTTCAACGGGCAGGAGAACTAAGGAAAGAGGCAGTTCTATATGTTTTAATAATGAGCATTCCATCAACAGATCTTTTTGAAAGTGATATCCGGACATGTATAAAAAAGAAAAGACTGCCTTTCAATTTCGAGTGTTGGTCTTTTTCCAGACTTAGCGAGTGGTTTCAACAATACCCCGAACTCAATCGGTTCTTAAGTCTTCCAGAAGAAAATCGAACTCTTAGCTTATTTATCCGAGAATTGCTGAATCAACAGGCCCCCGTAAATTTTCCCCAGTACCGACACATAGACGAAATTTTTATACCTCCCCATGAGTTTGATAAGATCCTCAACACCCTCCAACATAATAAAATCGTCTTTATCATTGGCCCTCCCCATGTCGGGAAGACGTTCACTGCCGTGTATCTTTTATGGTATTTTTATAAGGTCTCTGGCTTGAAGCCGCGGTGGATAACGCCAAAACCTCTCGAACAGGAACCTTTTCCTGTCCGAAGAATTTCCTCATATGGTCAAAAGGATTCAGATACCCCTCTCGTTAGGCTGATTGAAAACAATGTTGGGTCTGATCGGGTGACATATATCGAGGACATATTTGGTCAGCGATCCGACGAGGAGATAAGGGAGGGTAAATATGGGCCCCAGGAATTGCTTCTACACTTAATTGATTTTGCAGAGGAAACTCCTGGCGCAAAAGTAATCGTTACTTCGCGGGACAAGTTATTTAACAAAGCTGTTAAAAAATCTCCCAAACTTGACCAGCTTATTGTCCGCCTAAAAGGAAAAATAAATGTAAAGATCAGCTCGTACAAGAAAAAAGATAAATTCAATATAATGGGAAAGTACGCCTCTTTATATAGTTGTTGCTGGATCGATATGATCCCTAAAAAACTTCCGCCTGATGTCCAAGAAGCGGCAGAAAATTTAGCAACACCAGCGGCTATCGAATTCTACTGTCGATTGTCTTGCGCGGAGAGGACTGTAGGAGGTCGAGAGAAATGTTTTAAAAAATCGCACCAAGAACTCACTAAAGCATTTGCCTCTGAGATTATACAATTGAATGAGATAAGCCTCGCCGCATTGCTAGTAGCTGAACATTTCACGCCATCTGCACAACTTTTCGCAGCGGCGTTTCCCCGCTTTTTAATTGACAAGCAGCCCGATGCCGTATGGAAGAAGGCCATCCAAGCCCTGAAAGACCGTATTCAGGTTTCTGAAAAGGAGGATATTAAATATTTCCATCCGTCTTTTAGAGAAGCGGTTAAAATCGCCTTGGCCGACGAGTCAACCAGCAGACTATTCAACGAGATGGTGAAGAACCTTTACAAGCATAGACGCTGCAGAGGAAACTTGGCTTTTGCCGCAACCAATAATTTTAAACATTTAGACAATAACGGGCGTGGGCTTTTGCGATCTCTTTGCACCGACGACGATGAAAAAGTCAGAAAAAATGTTGCTGCTGGTCTGGGAAACCAATTTAAACAGCTCGATAATGTTGCGCGTAAACTCCTCCAATCTCTTTGTGCAGATTCGAAGAAAGAAGTTCGAGGATGTGCAGCATACGCTCTGGCAAGCCAGTTTAAATATCTCAATACGGACGAGCGCACTATATTACATTCCCTTCGCTCTGATCGGTATAGTAAGGTACTCGGAAATATGGCATCAGGTCTCGCTCATAATTTTCGTGATCTTGATGAGGATGGATACGAACTTCTTAGATCCCTATGCGCCGATCCTAATGATGAGGTTCGTAAAAGTGCTGCGTCCGCTTTGGCTTTTGAATTCGACCGTCTCTATAATCGTGGGCGTAAACTCTTGTATACTCTTAGTGAAGACCCTATTTTTGAAGTGCGCCTAAGTACAGCTTCTGGTTTAATACATCTTTTTGATCGCCTCGACAAAAAAGGACATAAGTTATTATATTCCCTCTGTACTGACCATAATAAGAACGTTCGAATAAAAATAGCTGATTTATTCGGTTACTCACTTGGCCATATTAAGGAAACCTTTGAATTATTACATCCACTTGTTACTGATTCTTGTAGGCAGGTAAGGAAATCTGCGGCTTACTCCTTGGCAAAAAACTTTCAAAATCTCAACAAAGATGGGCGCTATCTTTTGCGATCCCTTTGCCAGGTTTCTGAAAGAGACATTCGAAAAAGCATCGCTCGTGGCCTTTCAAGTTTTGACCAACTCACCAAGCCTGGACGTGATCTATTGCGATTTCTCTGTGGCGATCCGGACAAATTTATCCGCGCGACGGCGATTGATGCCCTGTCGGAACAATTCAAATATCTTAACCAAGAAGAGCGCCTTCTTTTGTTATCTCATTTATCAGATTCTTCTACATTAGTACAAGCTTATACTGCGTACTCACTTGCAAAAAAGTTCAGATATCTTAATCAGAAAGAGCGTGATTTTTTATGCTCAATTAGCGTTACCCCTAACTCTAATGTTCGAACATGGGTAGCTTCAGGATTGACATCGGAATTTGAATATATAGACAAAGCTGGGCGCGATCTCTTGCGATCTCTATGTAAGGATCCCGAGGCAGAAGTTAGAAAGAGTATGGCCTATGGCCTAGCAAATAAAATTAATTGTCTTGACAAAGAAGGAAAGGAACTTCTCGATGCCCTACTTGCTGACCCCGAAGAAAAGGTTCGAATAAATGCAGTTGAAGGATTACCATCTTTTGCAGATCTCGAAAAAGCAGGACAAGATATTTTACGTGCTTTATGTACGAGTCCTGATAAGCACAGTCGAGCAAGCGCGGCTTTAAAACTATCATATGAAATTGGGTCTCTCGATGAAGAATGGGAGAAAATATCACAATTTCTCTGTGCCGATCCCGAGAAAGAAGTTCGAGCGAGTGTTGTCTCAGGACTGGCATACAAATTTGAAAATCTCAACAAATATTGGGGTGAACTCTTGCTAGGTTTATTCAGCGATCCTGAAATGGAAGTTCGAGAAGAGGCCACTGCAAGTTTGGCATATGGTTTCGATCGCCTTAATAGCGAAGGCCGTGAACTTCTTCGTTCCTTATGCAATGATCCTGCAAAGGAGATAAGAGCTGCCGCCGCGAGAGGCCTTACATTCACAATAGGTCATTACGACTATGAAAAAATTCAATTTTTCCGACCTCTATGCTTTGACCCTGAAAAAGAAGTTCGTGCAACAGTCGCCTTTAGGCTGGCAGAGCACTATGTAGATCTCGATAAAGACCTGGAGGAAATTTTGCAGTCCCTAAGTGTTGACCCTGAATTTGAGGTTCGAGGAAATGTCGCGGCAGGCTTGGCATTTTGCATCAGTAAGCTCGATGAAAGCGGATGCTCACTTCTGCACTCCTTTTGTGTTAGCTCTGATAAGGAAGTGCGAAAATTTGCTGCCTTTTGGTTGGCTGATCAATACGAACATCTCGATGAGAACTGGAGCCAGCAGTTGCGGATTCTTTGTGCCGACCCTGAGAAAGAAGTTCAAAAATATGCAGCTTCGGGGCTGGCTTTGAGGAATCTCGGGTACGAAAAAGGTGAGTTATTTGAGTCTGCTCTTGATGATTTTATAAATGGAATACCAGGAAGTGAAGCATCTTTTGAAAATTATTGTGATCTTTTCGATAAAGACGAGCGTGAATTGTTGCAGTCTATCTGCCTTTCCTTGAAAAGAAATTCATAAATTTCGATTCGCGGGAAATGACTGCCAGCTGACAGTAGCTCTGGGTTGGCTCTAGGGTCGGACCAGGATAACCATTTGTGATGACCTTCTTCAGTTAATTTAATACTGCATTTTCGGGTGTTTGTCTTTCCATGGCCGGTCTTGCTCGAGCAGCGCGGCCAGCCGGAAGGTCGCTGCCTCATTCAGACTACTCCAGTTCATGCAGTAACGGCCTGCCTAACTGAATTTTTCAGTTACAGGAAGATCATCCCGAGTGCTTCGGCAATGCAGGCCGGTTTTTCCTGCCCTTCGATTTCGATGGTATGGGTGTTGGTGACAAGGATCTGATTCGGTTTTTTCTCTTCTATCGCCGTGATCACCATTTTGGAGCGCACCCTCGAGTTCACCGGGACCGGATTGATGAAGCGGACCTTGTTCAATCCGTAATTGATGGACATCTTGGCGCCTTCAACGGTGTATTTGCCGGCGTAGCTGAAAACCGGAAGAAGCGCAAGCGTCAGAAAACCGTGGGCGATCGGTCCGCCGAAGGGCCCTTTCTTGGCCTTTTCGATATCGACGTGGATCCACTGGTGATCTCCGGTCACATCCGCAAAGCCATTGATCTTTGCCTGATCGATCAGGATCCAGTCGGTCGTGCCGTTATCCTGTCCGATGAGTAATTTGAATTTCTCCAACGGTAATTTTTCCGGCATAAAAAGCCTCCTTTCTACGGTATAGGTGGAATGAGGGTCGATCCCCTTATATCCTTCGTTCGCATGTCTCATGGTGTCCGCAGTTGCGCAGGGCGATCATGCCGGGCTCAGGGCCGAACTCAAAGGTAACTCTTAACTCTTTTGAGGCGTAGGCGATGAAGACATCTGCGCCCCCGGTTGCGTACTTGGCCTTTACCTGCTTGGCCTTATGGACATTGAGCGACGGATGCCGGGGATTGTTTTTTAAAAAACCGATTGCCTTGTCTATGGCCTTTTGCTCGCCCGGCTTCAATTGGGCGTAGCTTTCGAGGAAGATGATCTCAAAGTGCAGCTCGAAGGGAGGGACCCTGGCAGGCATAGAAGGTCTATTTCCGCCGCTTTTTAATTGCCTCCGCAGGGGTAGCAGCCGTGATGCCGGACCGGCTGTCGGCGTTTACCTCCTTCTCCCTTGCCACCCACTGAGAAGAGAGCTCCTCTGCGGGGAGGTCGGACATATCAGGGTACTTCCGGACGGTGCGGACCGGGTAGAGGATGATCTGGTCGCCCTTGATGGCATATTCAAACAAGGGTTCTTTGCGGAACTCGGACGGCAGGGTAATGCGACCCCGTGCATCGGTTTTCAGAATGTTGATTTCAGCCATGGTGTCACCTCGAGGTAAATTGTTGGATCAAGTATAGTCCCAAATGTTACAAATGTCAACAATGGGTAATGGTTCAAAAATGTGTCACTTAGTGACATCCCATCAATTATAAGATCTGAAAGGGAGGGGGCCCCAGAGCTGCAGGGATCTGGCCAAAGGGCCACCTTCGGCCGACATTCTTATTTCTATAGGGAGAGCGGGAGTGACATCCCTTCTATAGTAGTAATATCTAACTAAGAGTGTCACGTCGTGACATCCCCACAATTACAGATATATCTAAAAGTGTCACCTTGTGACATCCTGCCTTCCTTAGACTCTAAAATTTAGGGGCAGGAGAGGGGGAGTAGGGGGGAGTGGGGGCAGTAGGTCCGGTAGTTTTGCTATGGAATCTGAGAGCAGGTGTTTCCTGCATTGTTCCCCCCCTCCCCCCTCCCCAGGGGGGATCTGCGGTCCCAAGAGGGATCCTCGACAAGGGGGATCTTCGACAGGGGGGATCTGCGACAAGGGGGATCGGCCAGGAACCAGGAGTCAGGAACCAGGAGTCAGAAAACAGGAGCTAGGAACCAGGCGCCAGGGAAGCTGGAAGTTGTCAATTCTGCCAGATAGGTCTATTATTCAATAGCTCAACACAGATTCCGGGAGGGCTTTAGCGTCTCGGATTCAATACAAAGCATCATGGCAGGAGGGAATAAGATGAAAAAAATTTTATGGTATGGGTTTATCGGTATCGTTGCCTGCGTTTTCCTGCTGGGATTATTTTACTTCCTTTTCCCGGAATCGGTGTTCAAGCTGGCGATCGATGCGCAGCGACGCGCAGCCGGTCTGGTCAAGCAGTCGGTCCAGGTCGACGATCACCGGATAGTTTACTTGGAAGGGGGAAAAGGAGAAACAGTCGTACTCCTTCATGGATTCGGCGGCAGCAAGGACGACTGGCCGCTCTTCGCCAGGCACTTGAAAGGCTTTCACCTGGTTATCCCCGACCTCCCCGGTTTCGGGGAAAGCTCGCAGGTTGCGACGGACAGTTACGATTTCGAGAGCCAGATCGGGCGCATCGACCGATTTGTGGAAGTACTTAAGCTCGATCAATTTCACCTGGCGGGAAATTCCATGGGAGGGGCGCTTACGGCGACCTATGGAGCAAAACACCCCGAGAAGGTCCTGACTCTTGCCCTGTTGGACCCTGCCGGAGCTCCCTCCGAGAATAAGAGCGAGGTCGCCAGGCAGCTGGAGCAGGGCACTAATCCTTTGCTGGTCCACAACGCCGCGGATTTCGATAAGCTTATGGCGTTGATCTTCGTAAAAGTGCCCCCCATCCCCGCACCTTTTAAGCGGATCCTGGTTGCGGATATGATCGCCCACGCGGGGTTCAATAAGAAGATATGGAACGACTGGCAGCCGGAGAAATTCACGTTGGCCCCCGTCCTTCCCCTTATTCAGGCGCCTGTGCTGATCATATGGGGGGATCAGGACAAGGTGACGGATATCGGGGGCGTTGCTTTTCTGGAAAAGAATCTGAAGAAGTACAAGGTGGTTATCATGAAGGCAACGGGACATTTACCCATGTTTGAAAAGCCGGAAGAAACAGCGCGGGCATATATGAGTTTCTTGAAGGGGGAAAAATAAAGATTCCCCAATAGGTCTAGAATTCCATAGTTCCATGCGATTTTAAGGGGAGGCGGCGGTGGCCATCGTAGCGGCACTATTGGGCGCAGGTCTGGTTCTGTGGGTCTTATGGGAGGGGTTCGAGACCATTGTCCTGCCGCGGCGGGTGACCCGGAGGTTCCGGCTGACGCGCCTCTTTTACCGGCGCACCTGGATTCCCTGGGCGCGTATGGTCGGCTCATTCGTCCCGGCGGGGAGCCGGGAAACCTGGCTGAGCGTCTTCGGCCCCCTGTCGCTCCTCCTGCTCATGAGCATCTGGGTCTTCGGACTGATCACGGGCTTCGCCCTCATCCACTGGTCGCTCGGCCCGGCCCTGCTGACCATCGCCGGGTTCTTCAACGACTTCTACCTGAGCGGCACCACCTTCTTTACCCTCGGGCTGGGGGACGTCGTCCCGCGGGGCACCGTGGCGCGTTTCCTGGTGGTGGTCGAATCGGGGATGGGGTTCGGTTTTCTCGCCCTGGTGATCGGCTATCTGCCGGTCCTCAACCAGTCTTTTGCCCGCCGCGAGGAGACCATTTCCCTGCTCGACGCCCGCGCCGGCTCCCCTCCCACTGCCTCGGAGATGCTTCGCCGCCACGACCACGAGGGAGGGATGGAGGCGCTGCGGGAGCTCCTCCACGAATGGGAGCGATGGTCGTCGGATCTGCTCGAGGGGCACCTCTCCTATCCGGTGCTCGCCTATTTCCGCTCCCAGCACGACAACGAGTCGTGGCTCGCGGCCCTGACGGCGGTCCTCGACACCTGCGCGCTGGTCATGGCCGGCCTCGATGGGGCATCCGAGCGCCAGGCAGAGCTCACCTTTGCCATGGCCCGCCACGCCGTGGTCGACCTCTCTTTGGTATTTAGGACCGAGCCCAGGGAGCCCAAGCCGGCGCGGCTTTCGCCGCAGAAGCTGGCAAAGCTGCGCGCGTTCCTGGCGGCTAGTGGCCTCAAACTGCGAAAAGGGGCGGCAGTCGACCAGCGTCTGACGGAACTGCGCCGGCTGTACGAGCCGTATGTCCATGCCCTGGCTGCTTACTTCCGGATGAGGATACCCCCCTGGATTGCCGCGGAAGGGTGGGTGGACAACTGGCAGAAGACCGCTTGGGAGCGGCCGGCAAAGAAGGTCTTCCGTGAAAGGGGAAAAGGGGGGCATTTCTAGCAAGGCGGCAAGGGAGAAGGGCAGGGCTTTTGCATCGTCAGGGAGGCGCTTGTCGGCATGAAACTGAACTGGGCGGAGCGGTGGGCCGTCAACAACCCGCTGCGGGTGTTGCAGCAGCGCGTCGAGATCCGCCGGCTCAAAAAGCAGAGGCTGCTCAGGGAGGGGTCCCTTGCCCTCGAGATCGGGTGCGGCCGGGGTGCCGGCGCGCGCATCGTGCTCAAGCAATTCCGGTTAGCCCGCCTCATCGCCATGGACCTGGACATCGGGATGGTGCGCAAGGCCAAGGCGCATCTCCCCGCTCTTGCGCAAAGAGATGGTCAACAGCAGAGGATTTTCCTGCTGGTGGGAGACGTAACCTTCCTTCCGATACAGTCGGGTTCTCTGGACGCCGTGTTCGGCTTCGGGGTGCTCCACCATGTGGTGGCCTGGCGCTCTGTGTTGCGGGAGATCGCCAGGGTCTTAAAACCGGGCGGGGTATATTTCTTTGAAGAGCTTTACCCCGGCCTCTACCAGAACTTGATCACCAGGCACATCCTCCTCCATCCCTTCGATGATCGGTTCTCCAGCCCGGATCTCAGGCAGGCCTTGGCAAGAGCCGGGCTTCGTCTCACTCATGCTACAGAGCTCAAGCAGCTGGGCATCCTCGGGCACGCCTGCAAAGAGGGCTGAATCAGTCGCCTTCCTTGTCCACGGGAAAGGTCATGCTGGCACCGAACCACCCGAGCACAATAGCCAGGGGGAATAAGGCGACGATAAGGATCAGGTAGCCGGCGCCGGCGAGGCGCAAGGGGCTGAGGATGTCCGGCGTGGCGATCCTCCAGACAAAGGCGATGATCTCGCAGATCAAGAGGACAACCGCCACCCGTTTCTTGATGGTCACGGGCCTGAGCGGCTTCGATAGGTAGTTCAGCCACCAGGTGTAATAGCCGGTAGCTATGGCCACCGGCGTGAAGATAAGAGCCGCGCCAAGGCAGTGCACGGCGGTCAGCTCGAAGGCCTGAATCCCGGTAACGAGGAAGAGGAGCGTGAACATGGTCGCCGCGAACGTGAAGACGATGGGGAAGTGGACGGTCATGGGATGGGGGTGGCGCCTGAGCATGGGAAACCGCGTGAGGAGCCGGGCGAAGATGGCCGGCATCTCAGGCCCGGTAGTTGCCTGTTTCTTTAAGCCGGCCACCTGCGGATACCGTTCGAGGACCTCCGGGCCGTGCGGTGCAGCCTGGATGTCAGCTGTCAGGTCATGGCCGGCGTGGTGGCGGTTCATGTGGAGGCCGCCTTGCCACAGCGCGCTCTTCGTCACATCGTACACCTTGCCCTGGTGGGCGATATAGGCAGGTTTCCCTTTTTCCCCATTGCTTTTTAACAATTCCTTCGGATCGATTTCTTTCATTCGCAGCTTCACTCCCCTACCTCTTTGTTAGATATTACTACATTATAGAGGGGATGTCACTCCCGCTCTCCACTATAGAAATACGAATGTCGGGATCCCTGCCGCTCTGGGGCATCCCCTCATTAAGAATTGAATGGTTGGGGACTAAGCGGGAAAAGTGACACTTTTTTAGATGTCAGATCATCGTGATGATGCCTGCTATGATGAGCAGGGCAAGGGGATAATAGCTGGCCCTATTGAAGAGGATCGATGCCTGAGACCTTTGCCGCGTCTTAAAGAGCCGAAAGGCGGGGATGAGGAGGAGAAAGAGGCCGGCACATGCCGAAGCGACCACGGCAAGCGGTTTTACCTCTACCCGCGAAACGCCTAAGAGGATGGCGTTCAAGACCACGGCGAGGACGAGGGAGGAGAGGCAGATCCACCTGGCACGGCCGAGCCCCAGCCGGAGAGGGATGGTGGTCGCCTTCAGCGCCCTGTCTTCTTTGATATCGGTCCAGTCGGCAGGGATATTTTGCCCGCCGACCTCCCAGAAGAAAAGCCAGAGAAAGAGGAGGACCAGGAAGGGGAGGGAGGGGCCGGGGTCCACGGCAAAGACCGCGGCCATGGCTCCAGAGGTCTTGACCGCCCCCATGATCAGCGTCCTCAGATGGGTGGTTCTCCACAGGAGGCAGTATATCGTCTCGAGCAGGCAGGCGGCCAGGAAGATGATCGCGCAGATCGGGTTCAGCAGGTAGGCGCCGAGCAGGGTGAGGAGCGCCCAGCCGGCGGTCCACAAGACGGCCTCTTTGAATGTCAAGAGACCCTGGGCCAGGGGATGACGGATCAAGACGGCATCCAGGTAGTTTTTGGTGCCGCGGAATCCCCCCTGCGCCAGCTTTCGCCTGTCGACACGCGAGTCCACCAGGTCGTTCAAGGCATAGACGGCGGTATATCCGGCAAAGACGGTGATCAGGCCCAGAAGGATGATCCTCAGCGACGGGATGGAGCCGTGCCAGAGCAGGGCGGCAAGCGCGGGCGTGGCCATGTCCAGCAGGCCGTGGGGGGTGCGCGAAAGGGCGAAAAAGAGCTTCAACCGCAGCAGGGCTGACGGCGATGTTTGCGTCTGCATGGCTTTCACGGCATGGTCCCCTTGTCAGGGAGGAAAGTATGTCTATGCTACCAAATCGGCCCTGCTTATTCTAGGAATAATTTTGCTCAGAAAATAAACTTCCTTAACGCTCCCCTCCCCTCGTGGGAGGGGATGAAGGGGAGGGGTTATGCCTCTCTCTTCACCCTCTCCCCAACCCTCCCCCATCAAGGGGGAGGGAGTATGGGGGATTTTTATCGTTCGCGGGTGAAGCTCCGTCATGCCGCTTTATCATTGACTCTCTCCCGCGTCCCATCTTATACTGATCCCCTCTTTAAGGACATCATGCCGCTAGGCGGCAAAAGTTGAAAGTGTGTCGCCCAGGGACATCCCCTCAATAAAGAAATCCAAATGGTAGGGGATCGCTTTGCGACATCCCCACTATAATGTAGTAATATCTAACAAAGAATGTCACGTGGTGACATCCCCACAATTATAGATGGATCTAATAGGGGGGGGAGTAGGGGAGTGGGGGAGGGAAGAAGCAGCATGATCGATGCATGGATCGACTCGTTGTACCGATTCCTGAGCAATGTGGGCTACGCCCATCCTCTCCATCCCGCCTTCGTGCATATGCCTATTGGTCTGGTGATGGGGGCATTCGTCTTTGCCTGGGCCGCCCTCTTGTTCAAAAAAAAGGCGCTTGCGCAATCAGCCCGCTACTGCGCTATCCTGGCACTCCTCTTCTGGTTCCCGGCGATGCTCTTCGGCTTCATGGACTGGCGGCATTTCTTCAACGGCGCGTGGCTGTTTTCGATCGACATGAAGCTCGTTCTTGCGGGCATACTCTTGGTCCTTCAGGTTATCGGGTTATTTCTCGGCAGCAAAGAACGGGTAGGGGCCAGGAGCCTCCTGGTGGTCTACTCCCTTTGTTTTTTTATGGTCGTTGGCCTGGGATTTTTCGGCGCGCAGCTTGTCTATCCGAGCAGGGCTCAGGCAACACCCGAACAGTATAAGGCCGGGGAGCGGATATTCCTGGCCAACTGCAGCGCATGCCACCCCCAGGGGGGCAACGTGATCAAGCCGGATAAGCCTCTCATCAACTCGCCGAAGTTAAAAGACCTCAAGACCTTTATCAAGTGGGTCAGAAATCCCGATCCTCCGATGCCGGTCTACAGCCCGTCGAAGGTTTCGGATCAAGAAGCCGGTGAGCTGTACCAATACGTCGTCCATGCGCTGGAGAGACAAAAGCAGCCTGCGCCATAAAAGTGTGTCACCATTCCCGCTTACTCCCCAACCTTTAGATTATTAATGTGTCACTTTGTGACATCCCCTCAATTATATATATCTAATAACAGGTGGGGGAGGGGATGTGTCACGAAGTGACATCCCATCAATTGTAAGATCTGAAAGGGAGGGGGCCGCAGAGCGGCAGGGATCCCGACATTCTTATTTCTATAATGGAGAGCGGGAGTGACATCCCCTCATTAAAATTATCCGAATCGTAGGGGACCGTCGGATTCTCTGCCCTTGTTGTCGTTGCCGGA
>Ga0299915_10001433_pt1 | contig 17718 bp, 12 predicted proteins | sample RVTome_13_FD_200263 | JGI IMG/M metagenome (GOLD analysis project Ga0299915, IMG submission 200263) | Soil microbial communities from uranium-contaminated site in the Upper Colorado River Basin, Wyoming, United States - RVT92D227 (version 2) ... | reverse complement strand
CCACGAGGGAGTGAGTCAGCTCGTGGGCCAATACCGAGGAGAAGAGGAGCAGACTGGCGATGAGGCCGACGAGCCAGGATTGCTGCGGTGGCCAGTGGGGATACTGATTGGGGAAGTAGTATCGGGCTAGGGCCAAGGTAACCAGGCCGAAGATAAGGACCCAGCTCGAGTCGATCCTGATCTCGATGCCAAATATCGTGAAGATACGCCATGACGTACGCATAGTTTCTCTCCTCTCTGTCCTAGAGACGTCTCTCCGCCTGGGCCAGTTCCGCCAGGCCCTGGCGGTCCACTATCTTGATGCGGGAGCCCTCCACCTGGATCAAACCCTGCCCGACCATCCGCGTGAGAACGCGCGACAGGGTCTCAGGTATAGTGCCCAAGAGGCTCGCCAATTGATTCTTGGCGATATCCAGTTTGAGGTCCTTGCTGTTTGCTCGCTGCTCGCTCACGTAGAGCAGGTACGCGGCAAGCCTTCCCGGCACCTCTTTGAGAGAGAGGTCTTCGACCAACACCGTAAATTTGCGCAAGCGCCGGGATAAAATCGCCAGCATGTTGAGGGCCAGGGAAGGATCTCCCTTGATGAGTTCGATAAAGCCAGCTCGTGGAAAGAAAAAGATCCGGCTTTTCTCGAGCGCCTCGGCATGGGCCGGAAATGGCTGCCCCGCAAAGACCGATGCCTCGCCAAAGGGCTCTCCCGGCTCGAACAGATGGAGGATTTGCTCCTTTCCCTCAAGGGAGAGCTTAAAGACCTTGACCTTGCCCGCGATGAGCACGTAGAGGCCGATCCCCTCATCCCCCTCGGAAAAGATGATCTGCCCCCGCTTGTAGGAGCGATCAACTGCTATGCGAGCCAGCTCATCGTATTGTCTCTGTGATAGGCCCTCGAATAGGGGGATGGCGGCAATCTCTCTGCTTATCACCGCACTCTGCCGTTCCACAGTAAAAAAATACCATCTCCCCTTGACCTAAGTCAAAGCATATTTCGCCCCCCTTTGATAGAAAGAAGGCATAACAGTGCTTATAGATAATGTATGGACTACTGGGTGTGCGCAACGAGAAGCAGGTACCAGGTATCGGGGAGGCAGCAGTTCTTTGATTTAAGTCAAGGCGCTTCTCAGCCGCGTGATGTATGTTGTAAGAGATGAGAACTAAATAAGGAGGATGCAGATGCAATGTCCGGGGCAGGATAGCAGGTTTTGGGGATTGGATGCCATCTTTGAGGTGGCCTGTCCCCAGTGCGGCAAGGAGGTGGAGTTCTTTAAGGATGAGCCCACCCGTGCGTGCAAAGGATGCGGGTTTAAGATCGTAAACCCCAAGATGGATTTCGGCTGCGCCTCGTACTGCCAATTCGCCGAACAGTGCGTCGGCGACCTGCCGGCTGAGCTCCTGGCGCAGCGGAAGGACCTCTTTAAGGATCGGGTAGCTGTCGAGATGAAGCGATATTTCCAATACGACTTTAAACGAATCGGCCATGCAACCAAGGTGGCCAGATATGCGGAGAGGATCGTCAAGCAGGAAGGGGGAGATCCCGCCGTGGTGTTATCGGCAGCCTATCTGCACGATATAGGGATTGCGGAGGCGGAGCGCAAATTTGGCAGCTCAGAGACTCACGATCATCATGAGCAAGAAGGACCTCCCATCGCCAGGCAGATCCTCGGGAGGCTCAAGGCACCAGTGGCGTTGATCGATGAGGTATGCGCCATCATCAGCCACCATCACCATCCCGGCCGGGAAGATACCGTCAACTTTAAGATGGTCTATGACGCCGACCTCATCGTCAACCTGGAGGAAAAGCAGAAAGAGGCATCTTTGGACGAAGGGTATCTGGCCTCATCGATTGATCGGGAGTTTCTGACCGACGGTGGCCGAGAGCTTGCCAGGAAGGTGCTTTTCAAAAAACGTTAAGAGATCGCCCCGGCTGTGATGCAAGAGAGCACGGGGCTAGAGGAGGAAACCATGAACACTTTGCGAAAGATAATCGAGATCGACGAAGCACTATGCAACGGGTGCGGAGAGTGCGCGTCCGCCTGCGCCGAGGGGGCCATCCAGATCATCGACGGCAAGGCCCGCTTGATCAAGGAGCAATACTGCGATGGACTCGGGGCCTGCTTGGGGGAATGCCCGACCGGCGCCCTCAAGGTCATAGAGCGCGAGGCCGAGGAGTTTGATGAGGAGGCCGTCAAGGAGCATCTGGAGGCGCAGGCAGATAATAAACCAAAGGCAGCAGCAACCATGGCCTGCGGCTGCCCTTCTGCGCAGATTGAGTCTTTCGGCCCGCCGCCGACGCGCCAAGCGCATCGTGAGCCGGCAACCCAGACGAGCTACGCATCGGCGCTCTCTCACTGGCCGGTCCAGATCAGACTGGTGCCGCCGACTGCCCCGTTTCTTAATGGTGCCCATCTCTTGGTGGCGGCGGACTGCACGCCGGTTGCCTATCCCCATTTTCACCGCGATTTTCTGGAGGGAAAGGTCGTCCTGGTAGGATGCCCGAAGTTCGACGATGCCCAGGCCTATATCCAGCGTTTTGCCGATATCTTTAAGACGGCCCATGTCAAAGATGTCACGGTGGTGGTAATGGAGGTGCCCTGCTGCCAGGGTCTGCCCGTGATCGTCAAAAAAGGGATGGAGCTGGCTGGTAAGTCAATTCCTATGGAGCAGATAACCATCAGCAGGAGGGGCGAGGTCTTGGAGCGGGAGCGATTGGTGGCTTAAGATCTGTCGAGGGATGCTCCGTCAACACTGCCTTTTAGGCGGCTTGTCGTACAGTGTCTATCTCACGATATCCGTTAATCGTTCGATATCCGCCTCTGCCTCCGCCGCCATCCGCTCGATGAGCTCCTTGCAGGTGGGAATATCCTTTACCAAGCCCACGGATTGACCCATCATCATGGGCGCGCGATCGACATCGCCGGTTGCCCAGGCCTCTCTCACCCTCTCGCCTGAGATGAGCGGAATCAGCTCCTCCAGGCCGCAGCCTTTTTCCTCAAGGGACAAGACCTCATCAACAACCTTATTTCTAATGGCCCTGCCCTGTAGCCCGATGGATTTGCAGATGAGGGCGGTCTCGTATTCCTGGCGTCTGATGAGCTCCTGCTTGATGTTGTCGTGCACCTCGCACTCCTTGGTGGCGACAAAGCGGGTGGCCATCATGACCCCCTCGGCCCCCAGGGCGAGCGCCGCTGCCAGCGCGCGACCGTCGGCAATGCCGCCTACTGCTACTACGGGTATCCGTACGCTCTCGACGATACGCGGCGTCAACACCATGGTGGTCACGTCGTCATTGAGCGGATGGCCGCCTTCCTCGATGCCGGCGGCATAGATGCCGTCGTAGCCTGCCTTCTCCGCGTGCATTGCGTGGCGCACCGATCCCACCTTGTGGAAGAGTTTCACCCCTGCCTTTTTGAGCATCTCTATGTATTCCTGTCCCACTGCCTTATCAAGGGGTGTTCCGGATATTTCGAGGCCTGCTACCTTTTCCTCTGCGCAAACCCGTAGATACATCCGGTGGTGCTCGGCTGTGATATGCACTGACGGCAGGATCGTCACGTTCACCATGAAGGGCATGTCGGTGAGCCGCCTCGTCTCCCTGATTGCTTTTCGGAATTCATCTTCGGTGGCGTAGTTCCCGGCGGTGATGTTTCCCATGCCTCCGGCGTTCGACACAGCCGCGCAGAGCCTCGGCTTGCAGAGCCACATCATGGCGCCGCATATAATAGGATACTTGATCCCGAACATCTCGGTAACGGCGGTTTTCATTTTTAATAATCCTTATGACTCTATGTGGTGATCTGATCAGTCTCTCGGCGGAGGGCCCTCTACCCAGCCTTCTTATCGGGGATGGGGACCAGCAACGAGCCTTTGGCAATCTTATACCTATGCCTTCTCCACATCACGGTCCCGCTGAAGAAGGGTACGAACCAGAGAAAGCCTATGATGATATCCTTGACGGGCGATAAGAGATAATGAAAGAAGCGGTGCGACGACCGTATCCTCTTGCCCAGCAAGTAATCTCCCAGTATCTTGACAACCAGCGCCACGGCCGTCAAAGAGATCGTGTGGGTTGCCGGTCCCAGTATGACGAGCGCGAGCCATGATAGGAATACGGCATTGCTGATGAGTTCGGAGATATATCCGACCCCTGCAAGCTTCCGCCGGATTTTTCCCCATCGCACGTGTCTTTTGATAAATTGTTTAAAGGTTCGATACTGATTGACCGCATTGACCACATGGCCCGAGGTGACAACCCCCTTGCCCTGTTTATGCATCAATTTCCCGATCACATAGTCTTCGGCAAGGACGTTCTTCACGGCCTCAAACCCTCCGATCTCCTCAAATGCCTTCTTTCTCACCAACATAGATTTTCCGACGACGGTGGGCATTTTGAAAAAAACGTTTAGAAGTGCGACATGCCCGATAACGAAGGAGTTGAGATGCAGATTTTCCAGCAGAGAGCCGAAGGTCCGGCTGCCAATGCCGCGTATGAGGTTGCTTACCAAACCGACGTTCCGATCTTCCATGGGCTTTATGATCTCCCTGAGATAATCGGGAGCTACCCTGACATCGCTGTCGCTGATCAAGAAATACGGAAATTGAGATGCCTCATAGGCGGCAATGAGGTTATCGACCTTTGGATTCAAGGCATAGTCCCTTTGTTTCACGACGATGGAGATCTTTTTATGAGGATACCGCTTCTTTATCTCTCGTGCCAGTTTGCTGGCAGGATCGTTCTTTTCTTCGAGGGCGAATATGATCTCGTAGTCCGGGTATGCCTGGTTGCAGAAGGTGGTGAGATTATCAGCGAGGTCGTCGTCCAACCCCTTGAGAGGCTTCAGTATCGAGATGGGGGGGCAAAATTCCGTCGGCGATGACGGCGAGCTTACTGCTTCTCTGATCCTTCTGCTTTCCCTATCTCCGATCAAAAAATAGGATTCCGGCAAGATCTGTTTTTTGGGGATGGCGGATCGAATGGCGAGGTTCTGTAGTACTACGTCGATTATTCCGATCGTTACCAGGCCGGCAAAAATGAAGAAGAACATCATGATACCCTTTATTTTATCCTCTCAGGGGGATGATAGCAATATCCCTTTTTTCGTATAGGGAAGAGATGAATGGCCTGGGGGCTTATATCGTATCGGCGAAAAGATCATGGTTTACTTTTTCATGGTATCTCTGATATTTTAGTCTCAATCACCCACGAAGGAGGTTTTCATGGCACGTAAGGTTTTTATAGATGAAGAGGAGTGTATCGGCTGCGGTACCTGCGAGGAGATCTGCCCGGAGGTCTTTAAGCTCAATGAAGAGACGGACAAGGCAGAGGTCATTAACCAGGAAGGGGCCCCTGAAGACAAGATTGAGGAGGCCATCGAGGCCTGCCCGGTTGAGTGTATCCATTGGGAGGAGTGAAGATAAGGAGGGGGTAATCTTTTTGTGTTATCTTGCAACGGCTTGATATCTCCGTGAGGCTGGTGCGCGTATGGCGAAAGATTGCCCTTTCATGTCAATGATAACTTGGGACGATATGAGGGATAGCATTGGCTCGAAGATTTCCATCCCGCTGTCGAGGAAACTCTACATGCAGTGACGTAAGGAAGAAACGTGCGAGACAGCATTCTCATAGCCTACTTCGCAAAACGGCATTCAGCTCGCAGGGCCCTCAAAAAACTGCACCGGATGGGTTTCCACCGCGCTGCCTTGGTGAGCAAGACTGCGGATGGACGTATTCAAACGCTGGACCCCTTCCTGCGGCACCGGGTTGTCGGGGCGACTGCGGCTTTCATCCTCTGCGGAGTCATCGCCGAGGCTGCCGCCATGATCCTTCAGTGGCCGATGCCGATTCCGTTCGGAAACCTTGCTGCCCTGCTTCCTGGCCTGGTGGGTGGCTTCATCGGCATCCTCTTGAGTCTAGCTTGGATACGACGATCGCTGTTCGGCGTCGAACAGCGGTTGCTCGAGGATCATGGGCGCTGGTTGGTGTCCGAGGAGACCGTCCTGATTCTCCGGGAGCCGATCAAAACATTGGGCGCCCCGGTGGCGATGTTGCAGGAGAGCGACGAAATCCCCCCCGCCATATTCTTCTTGAATCCGAAGAGAAAGCATCTCGATAGGGAAGCGGAGAGCCGCGAGAGTCCTCTCACGGGGGTACAGATCCAGGAGTATGCAGAGCGTCTCGCCAGGGATCATCAGTTGGGCCCGAATCCCCGGCGAAACATCAAGTTGCTCAAGCGTCTCGCACAGACCTGGCAATGGATCCATCGCGTTTGTCTTGATCTGTCCGAAGCGATTCAACTGGGAGAGACTACGCCGTCAACCGCCGACTGGCTCCTCGACAATGAGTACATCGTCGAGAGTAACGTACGCGAAGTGCAGTTGAACCTCCCCCGGCGCTATTACCAGCAACTGCCGACGCTGGCCACCGGGCCCTACCGGGGTCTGCCGCGCATTTACGGCCTCGCGGCTGAACTCGTCTCCCATGCCGGCTCGCGTCTGGATAAGGAGAACATCCTTACATTCATCAAGGCCTATCAATCTGTGAGTGCATTGTCGATCGGCGAACTCTGGGCTTTCCCCCAGATGCTGCGCATGGCATTGATCGAGGGCATCTTGCATCTGGCCGAAAAAGCCTTGACAGAGCTGCGTGAGCGTGAGATTGCCGACTTCTGGGCAAACAGGCTCATTGCGGCAAGTCGGCGAGACCCCACCCAGCTTTTCTCAATCCTTGCAATTCTCGCCGAACTCGCCGAATCGCAACCCAATCCCAGTCCCTATTTCAGTCTTCAACTGATCGATAACCTCTACGACTATGAATCCGCGCTCGTGCCGGCGAGAAGCTGGCTCGAGGGCATATTCCGGAAATCCCTCGGCGAGCTCAACCTGCGTGAGCAGAACCGCCAGACTAAAGATTTGATGTCGATGGGGAATGCGTTTACCAGCTTGCGACATCTCTCCTTGTTGGATTGGAGAAAGCTCTTCGAAGAGCTCAACCATGTCGAGCTGCTCCTTCGGCAGGATCCATCCGGAGTCTACCCCACGATGGATTTCGATACACGTGATCGGTATCGTCAGGCGATCGAGGAGCTTGCCCGCATCTCGGGCCGGGCAGAGGAAGACGTTGCCCAACGCGTCATCGAGCTCGCCACGCAAGCCGCTCATACGGCGGCGAAGGATGACCGACTGACTCATGTCGGAACGTATCTGATTGGCGCAGGCAGACAAGAGCTGGCACAGCTCATACAATGCCGCGAAGCGCTCCGCTTCCGCACCTTGCAATGGATCTATCGCCATCATTTTGCCGTGTATGTTCTTGGGCTCGGCTTTTTTAGCGCCGTATTCATCTCCCTCACCCTCTTGCTTGGCCTACGCGGAGCAACAGCCGGGATAACTCTCTTGTTCGTCCTCCTTCTGTTGATCCCCGCCAGCCAACTCGCGCTCGAGGTTATGAATTACCTGGTCACGCGGCTGCTACCGCCACGCGCACTTCCGAAGATGGATTTCGAGAAGTCGGGCATTCCTGATGAATTTCGCACGCTCGTCGTTGTGCCCATGTTGCTGGTGGATGCGGAAACAATCCAGACCGAGATAGAAAAGCTCGAAATCAGGTTTCTCGCCAATAAAGGGGGCAATCTGCTCTTTGGCCTCTTCTCTGATTATACGGATTCGCAGCACGAACATGCTGAGGAGGATACTGACCTGCGCAAAGCGGTGATCGAGGGTATCGAAGCCCTCAATCATCGCTATGGCGGTGAGCGTTTCTTCCTATTCCATAGGGAGCGAAGATGGTGTGAAACAGAGCAGAAATTTATCGGCTGGGAGCGCAAACGCGGGAAGTTAGAAGAACTCAATCGTCTGATCGCTGGAACGCGGCCGGAAGATGCCGATCAGTTGGTGTACGTCGGCAGCCCCGAGCATCTGTCCAACGTAAGATTCGTCATCACGTTGGATACTGACACGCAACTGCCTCTCGGTACCGCTCGCCGGTTGATCGAGGCCCTGGCACACCCCCTCAATCGGCCGCGCTTCGATGCCGCGGGCAAGATCATAGCCGGCTCTTACACAATCATCCAACCGCGCGTGAGCCCCTCCCTTCCGAGCACGAGTGCCTCGCCTTTCACCCGTCTCTTCTCGGACGCGGTCGGCATTGACCCCTATACCAAGGCTATTTCCGATACCAATCAGGATCTCGCCGGTGAAGGCTCCTACCATGGCAAAGGCATCTACGATGTGCGCGCCTTCAGCCACGTGCTGTCTGGGAGATTCCCTGAAGGGCGGTTGCTGAGCCATGACTTGATCGAAGGCGCTCACATCCGTGTAGGTCTGGCCAGTGATATCGAGCTGTATGATGAGTTCCCTCAGGATTACCTGAGCTACACCAGCCGGCAACATCGTTGGATTCGCGGCGACTGGCAAATCGCGGATTGGATCTTGCCGCGCATTCCCCAGCCCGGAGGCCGGCGAGGGCCAAACCCGCTTTCCTGGTTCGACCGCTGGAAGGTCTTCGACAACCTGCGCCGGAGCCTGATACCCACGATCAACTTGGGATTGCTCATAGCCTCCTGGCTGACTTCTCCTCGGATCGGGTGGATCTCTAGCCTTGTGGTCGCCATGCAACTGCTCTTCCCCCCTTTGGTGCAGCCCTTCACAATGGCGACCACAAAACAGGGGCTCAAGGGCTTCTCTTTATCAAAGGTGACGCACGACCTGCTGCGGGCGATTGTCAAAGCTGCACTGCTTCCGCACCAAGCCTGGCTCGCTATGGATGCCATTCTGCGGGTCTGGTATCGCCTCCTCGTCTCTCATCGGCGATTGCTTGAGTGGACTTCGGCCCAGGAGATGTATGGGAATGCCCCGGATAGAGTGCGAACGTTCGTGATGTTGTTGGGCCTGGCGAGCATCTTCAGCGGTCTCGTGGGGGTGGCAGTCCGGTCCTCGATGCCAGCGAACCTTTTAGCGGCCGCTCCCTGGCTCATCTTGTGGTTCCTGTCCCCTCTGATCGGCTGGCTTTTGACCCGGAGACCGCAAGCAAAGCCGCAGCAACTCCTGCTTTCTAAAAAGGACCTGCAGTTCCTCAGGGAGGTCGCGCGACGAACCTGGCGCTATTTCTCTGATTTCGTCGGAGATGATACCTCGTGGCTTCCGCCGGATAATTACCAGGTCTCCCATAAGAATCAACTGGCAATGCGTACCAGTCCCACCAATATCGGCTTCTGGATGCTGAGCGCGCTCGCCGCCCATGATTTCGGATATCTAACGATGGATCAGGTCATCGACAAGTTGACGGGTACCATGGAGACGATCGGCAAGCTGGAGCGCTATAAGGGACATCTGCTGAATTGGTACGATATTGAAACCCTGACCCCTCTCGAACCTCGCTACGTATCCATGGTGGACAGTGGAAATCTGCTTGCTTCCTTATGGGCCCTGGAGCATGGTCTCGACGAGATGATGGATGGCTCCATCCTGGATGCGAAGGCTTTTGCCGGCCTGCGTGACACCGGCGCGACCTTGAAACGGATCGCCGCAGAGGAAAGTGTTACCGCTTTAGATAGCCGCGGCCTCGATGAACTGATGCAAGTCTGCGAAGACCCACCAGTTCGCATCGCCGACGCGCTGCATCTGTTACGGCGGCTAGAAAAGAGCGTAAAAGTTCTTTACCATAGGAGACGTAAGGTCACCGAAGGTAAATTCGGCGCAGACTATTGGGCCAAGCAGTTGCAGCAGGAGGTATCGGCCTGGTTCGGCATTACGGATCGATACCTCGCCTGGATCGAAATCATCGGTGAAAAAAGGGAAGAGGAGATAGCCTCGCTGGGTCCGGATGTCGCGCGCGCCTTCCACGAGAATCTGCAGCGCGCTCCGTCGCTTCGCGATCTCGCCAACGGGGATATAGGCTGTATTAAGGCGCTGCAAGCGATCCGGGGTAGGTCTCCCTCGGCAGAAGGCCCCCTCTTTGCATGGATTGACCGCCTGATGCTGGCCTTCGCAAAGGCGCAAGTCATGGCCGCTGAAACGCTCGCTTTAAGCGAGCGGCTAATCCAGAATGGACGCGAATTATCGGAATCGATCGATATGCGCTTCTTATATGACCCCGAACGACGGTTGTTCGCAATCGGCTACAACGCTTCCGAAGGGCGCTTGGATAGCTCCTATTACGATCTCCTGTCGAGTGAGGCGCGGCTCGGAAGTTTCATCGCCATCGCCCGCGGCGATGCCCCGGCCGAGCATTGGTTCTCGATGAGTCGACCATACAGATCGATCAACCGACGCCGGGTGCTCTTGAGCTGGACCGGGTCCATGTTCGAATATCTGATGCCGCTGATTTTTCAACACTCATATGGAAACTCGCTCTTGGATAGGGCAACGAGCGATGCCGTGACAATCCACATTGCCTACGGCCGCAGGCATCGCATGCCGTGGGGAATGTCCGAGTCTGCCTTTGGAGACCTGGACATCAACAAAACGTATCAATACAAGGCCTTTGGCGTTCCCTCGCTCGGATTAAAACGCGGCTTAGGGGAAGAGGTCGTTATCGCACCCTATGCCACTCTTCTGGCGGTAAACAAGGAGCCGCAAGCAAGCATACGAAATTTGAGAAGACTGGCCAAGTTGTTGCTTTTCAACGATCACGGCTATTACGAAGCAATTGACTTCAGCCGACAACCAAGCCGCGAGGGCGAACGTGGGGTGATAGTACGAGCGTATATGACCCATCATCAAGCAATGGGTTTTTTGTCACTGACCAACTTCCTTCATGGTAATCTTATTCAACGGCGATTCCATGCCGACGCGCGCGTGCGCGCGGTCGAGCCGCTGCTCCACGAACGCATCCCGGTCCTTCCTCCGCTGCACCATATCTCCACGCGGGAGGGAGTGCCTTCCGTGATTGACACCGGCGAGGTGGCGCCGTCGGTAAGCAAGTTCGATACACCTCATACCAGCATACCGAAGACGCAATTGCTTTCGAATGGTCGTTATTGCCTGATGTTGACGAACGCCGGCGGCGGATACAGTCAATGGAACACCCTTGAGATCACGCGGTGGAGGTCTGATCGGACTCAGGATCCGTGGGGGACCTTCTGCTATATCCGTGAAGTAGATCCTCATCGATTGTGGTCCACCACGTATCATCCAACCGGCGGGAAGATCGAAGAGTATTCTGCCAGCTTTGCACTCGACCGCGCCGTGTTTCGGCGCACCGATAACGATATACAAACTGAAACAGAGGTCATCGTCTCGCCGGAAGATGACGTTGAGATCCGGCGGATCACATTGGTTAACCGTTCAATGCATAGCCGCCGTCTCGAGCTCACGAGCTACGTTGAACTCTCTATGGCACCGCACAACGCGGACAGGCAGCATCAGACCTTCAATAAGATGTTCATCGAGACCGAGGCGGTTCCCGAACATCAAGCCCTGCTGGCATATCGCAGACCACGCGAAGAGAATGACCCCTCCATCTATGTCGCGCACCGCTTTATGATTGAGGAAGCCGAGGAAGAAGCCTTGCAATTCGAGACTGACCGGCTGCGATTCATCGGACGCGGACGAACGCTCGCAAATCCTCTAGGGGTATTTCGCGGGCTCGGCAACAGCGAGGGTTTTGTTCTTGATCCGATCCTCAGTCTGCGGCGGAGCGTGGTCCTCAGCCCTGGTCAGCGTATCCATGGGTCCCTCATTATTGCCGCCGGGGAAACACGCGAACTGGTCTTGAAGCTGATGGATAAGTACGGCGACCCCCATGCGATCGAGCGGGCGATGGGGTTTTCCCAGGCCTCTGCCCGTCTCGAATTGCGGTTACTGCATATCCAGCCCGATGATGCCCGTCGCTTCCAACAGCTTGCAAGCCACCTGCTGTTTTCTAACCCTTTATTGCGCCCTTCCGCTGAATGCATCGAGGGGAATTGTAAGGGTCAGGCCGGATTGTGGCCTTACGGAATCTCCGGCGATTTGCCGATTGTCCTGATCACCATCGGCGAGGCGCAGGACATCCCCCTGGTCCGCCAAATGTTCCAGGCGCATGCCTATTGGCAGAATCATGGGTTAAAGGTAGATCTCGTGATCCTCAATGAAGAAGCGAGCGGTTATGAGCAGCCGCTGCGCGAACGACTCGATCGCCTGGTCCAGACGCATGCTATGCACGCGGGAATCGATCAGCCCGGTGGTGTCTATGTGCGCAACGCGGATCTTATGCCGGAGGAAGATGTAACGCTGCTCATGACGGCGGCGAGTGTGGTGCTGGTAGCTGCCCGCGGCACCGTGCCCCAGCAATTGAGTATGCCTGCGGAGGCTCCCGAGTTGCCGGAACCGATAGTCAAGAAGCCAGCCCGCCGGGAGCCTTCGCCGGCGCTACCCTTTCTTGAACTAACCTACTTTAATGGACTGGGTGGGTTTACCCGGGACGGACGTGAATACGTGATTTATCTCGGTCCCGACACCCATACGCCGGCGCCTTGGGTAAACGTCATCGCCAACCCAACCTTCGGAACGGTGCTCAGCGAAACAGGGGCCGGTTTTACCTGGTATGGCAACAGCCAGCGCAATCGCCTGACGCAGTGGTCGAATGACCCCGCGATGGATCAGCCGTCCGAGACGTTGTATATCCGGGATGAGGAAAGCGGTGTGTACTGGACACCGACCCCGACGCCGATCCGCGAAAAGACTCCTTATCGGACGCGGCACGGGGCAGGGTACACGGTATTCGAGCATAATAGTAATGGCATCGAGCAGGAGCTTCTGGTTCTCGTTCCTATAGACGAGAATGGGGGGGTGCCGATCAAGCTGCAGAGGCTACGGTTGAGAAACGACTCGGCTCGGCACCGCACGCTGTCAGTGACATATTACGTAGAGTGGACACTTGGTGAGAGCCGCGAGTCAACCCAGATGCACGTCGTGACCACCTGGGATGATGAAGCCCAGGCCCTGCTTGCCCGAAATCGTTACCACCCTGAGTATGGAAATCGGGTGGCCTTCGCGGCTATCAGCCCTCCTGCGGAGTCATACAACGGCGACCGCACGACCTTCCTGGGACGCAATCGCTCGATGGAAAACCCTGTAGCGATGGAGCGGATCAGGCTTTCACGGCGGACGGGAGCGGGATGGGATCCCTGTGCGGCGCTGCAGGTCAGGGTTGAACTCGCTCCTGGTGAGAGGGCTGAGATCACGTGCATACTGGGCCAGGCCGGATCAGTAGAGGAGGTCCACAAGCTGGTTCACATTTACCTGAAAGGTGCGTCATGCGAGACCATATGGGGTCTCACGAAGGCATGGTGGGATAATCTGTTGGGTGCGATCGAGGTCCATACCCCCGATCGCACCGCAGACCTCCTGATCAACCACTGGCTCCTTTACCAAAGCCTCAGCTGTCGGATCTGGGGGCGTGCCGCCGTGTACCAGCCCGGCGGCGCATTCGGCTTCCGCGACCAATTGCAGGACGTCATGGCTTTGCTCTACGCCTATCCCGAGCTGGCACGGGAGCACATTCTGCTCGCGGCGAGTCGTCAGTTCAAGGAAGGCGATGTTCAGCACTGGTGGCATCCGCCGAACGGCACCGGTATCCGCTCGCGGATCTCTGATGATCCTCTCTGGCTCCCCTTCGTTGCCGCACACTATATCAGGGTCACCGGTGATGTGGACATTTTGCGGACGGAGGTTCCCTTTCTCAACGCTCCTCTGCTGCAAGAGGATCAGCGCGAAGATTTCGCCACACCGGAGATCGCGCGGGAACATGAAACACTGTTTGAGCACTGTCGGCGCGCGGTCTCGCGCGGACTCACTGTTGGACCCACGGGATTGCCCTTGATAGGGACAGGAGACTGGAACGATGGGATGAACCTCGTGGGTATCGGAGGCAAGGGAGAGAGCGTGTGGCTGGCGTGGTTCCTGGTAGCTGTGCTTCAGGGCATGATCGAGCTGGCTGACCTGCTCAATCAGCAAAATCTGAGTAAGACGTATCAGCAAGAAAGAAAGGCACTGATTCAGCGTATCGAACAAGTAGGCTGGGACGGCGAATGGTATCTGCGGGCGATCTTCGACGATGGCACGCCCCTCGGTTCTTCCAAGAATGAGGAGGCGCAGATTGATTCCCTCCCCCAATCCTGGGCGTGGCTGAGCAGCAGCGCCGATACGGTTCGCGCGGAAAAGGCCTTGGAATCAGCGTGGAAACATCTCGTTTGCGAGGAAGAGGGGCTCGTGCTGCTCCTCGAACCTCCTTTCGACAAATCGGAGCCGTCACCCGGCTACATCAAGGGGTATCCGCCGGGTGTACGCGAAAACGGTGGCCAGTACACGCACGCCGCCCTCTGGCTTGCCATCGCCATGGCGCGTCGTGGGGATGGTAGCCGCGCGGTAAAAATAATGCGCATGCTCAACCCGATCGAGAAGGCCCGTGATTCGGAAGGATTCCGGCGCTATTGTATCGAGCCCTACGTGATCGCGGCTGATGTATACCGCTTGCCCGGAAGGATCGGTCAGGGTGGCTGGTCGTGGTATACGGGGGCCGCAGCGTGGATGTACCGAGCTTGGGTTGAAGAGATCCTGGGCTTGCAGGTACGGGGAGACCACCTGCAGATAAATCCGGTCATCCCCAGCTCGTGGGATGGGTTCCGCCTGCGCTATCGGCACGGTGAAGCCGTATACGAGATCACGGTTGAGAACCCGGAGGGCTGTGAGCGGGGCGTTGCGTGGGTTGAGCTGGATGGTCAGCGGGTGCGTGATGGGGTGATCCCGCTGGAGAGGACCCTGGTCAAGCACCGCGTCCTCGTACACATGAGAAAGCCGGAACAGGAAGGGTAAGGATTAGTTTGTTTGCCTCATGATTCAATGCTGCGCACCGTTGTCCTTGAAAGATTGGGTGCCTGTCGAGCAATAGGAAGCCGTATCTGTGATAGAAAGGGAATTACCGTACCGTGTGGAGCTTGCTTGTATCGACCATCGTAGTCGCCCTTGCCGAAATGGGAGACAAAACCCAGTTGCTTTCGTTCGTGCTCGCCGCCAAGTTCAAGCGCAAGGGTGCCATTTGCGCCGGAATCCTTGTAGCCACCCTCGCTAATCACTTTCTGGCAGGCTACGCAGGCGTGTTCCTGGCGACGTTTGTATCGCCGGCGGTGCTCAAGTGGGGTATCGCGATTGCCTTTCTGGCATTTGGTGCCTGGGCCCTGAAGCCGGATACCTTTGAGCAAAAGCGGGAACTCGGCAAGCAAGGGGTGTTCCTCACGACCGCGATAGCCTTCTTCCTCGTAGAAATGGGCGATAAGACGCAGCTCGCCACCGTTGCCCTCGCAGCCAGGTATCATACCCTCGTAACCGTCGTCCTGGGAACGACGCTCGGCATGATGATAGCAAACGTGCCTGCTGTGTGGCTCGGTGAAATCCTTGCACGGCGAGTGAACATGCAGCTGCTCCGCTGGATAGCTGCCGCCCTCTTCTTCCTGTTGGCGATCCTGACAATCGTGGCAAGCGGAAAAGGGACAGGCTACTTTTTCTAGGATGAAAAAAGAATAAAAAAGTAGCCTGTCCCCTTTTTATCTTAACTTTTTCAGCTCTTTGACGAGTTCATCGAGGGGTGGCCTCTTATTGATATCGTGGATATCGATATAGCGGATGATCCCTTTTTTATCGATGACGAAGAGTGCCCGCTCTGAGACACCGTCAGGGCGCAAGACGCCGTACTTATCCGCCACTGCCCCGTGGGGCCAAAAGTCGGAGAGCACGGGAAACCAGATTTTCCCCATCTGGTTTGTCCACGCAAAAAGCGTGGGGGTGTTGTCTACGGTAATCCCGATCAGCTGCGCGTCATGTTCGTCGAAGATACCCTTTGCGATATTGTAGCCCGGCCACTGCTCCGAGCAGACCGGCGTCCAGGCTGCCGGGACAAAGGAGATGACCACATTCTTCTTCCCTCGATAGCGGCTGAGCGAAACCTTTCCGCCGGAGACGGCAGGGAGGGTGAAGTCAGGAGCCCTGTCTCCGACCTTGAGTTTCGGCACACTGTCGATGGGCTTCAGTTTCCCCACCTCGTAGATATTCTCTTGCAGCGTGCCCGCAAGGCCGTAGGCCGCGGCTACAAAACACGAGACAATAATCGCGCCCATAACGAGTCCGTGGTAAATTATTTTTCTCCGCAGCATGGTATAGTCCTCCTTACAGTCCTGATGAGGTAACGATCTCTTTGAGAAACTGAGCAGCGTCCGGAAAGCCGCCTTTGTTGGTATGAAAAACCTTGAGTGATCCATCGGCGTTTCTCTTTGCGCAGATGAAGAATGGCGTCCTCACCTCGCCAACTGACTTATGTACGGCATAATCCTCGTCGGGGAAGAGGGAGAAAAGGACCTGGTAGTTCTTTCTGAATACCTCGACCTCAAGGGGGGTATTGCCCGCACCGATCCCCATCATCTTGATCTTTCCCTTGAGGTTTGTATCCTTGCTTATGAGCCGATAGAGCTCATTGACCCGCGGTGCTTCCCTCTGACAGTTGCTACAGTACATATTGAAGATCTCAATGATGAGCACCTCTGTCTTGATCTGCGATACGGCGAAAGATTCTCCACCGGTAAGCCCGAGGTAGCTCTTGGCCGCCGGCGTTTGAGGAACGGGAAGCTTGATAACAGGTAGGGCATCACCGCTGGCCAACTGTTTTTCCGCTGCCAGGGGTGCACCAGTAAGAACACAAAGCCAGACGGCAAGCACCGCGACGAACATCATGGTTTTCTTCATCATATATCAACCCTCCTCTATACTGAAATATGTTTATACTAGTATCATACCAACAATCAGGACCTTCTCAAGGCCTATCCATGTCACGCTCAGCCTTGAGGCCAGCCTACAGCAGCCAGGTAGATGACGGTCTCTTCGCGACCATCGACCCCTATGATTGCGTTTGCCTTGTCATCGAAAAACGCCCCGATGGCGCAGACCCCGAGCCCGAGGGCGCCGGCAGCAAGGTAGAGATTCTCCCCTATGTGGCCCGCATCGAGGTAGATGTATCGATAGGCCCTCTGGCGGTATTTCCACCGGGACCGTTCCACGATGGCGGTCCAGATAAAGGTCACCTGCGCCGCCATAACCATCCTTTGACCGAGGGCAGCCGCGGCCACATCCCGTGCAAGATCGCCCTTTTTTAGGAACTCGAGGTCGAAGGTATGGGGCCTAAAGTGATAGATACCCGGCTCGATCCCCTCCACCGCCCTGACAAAAAGGTAGGTTTCCACGGGATAGAGCCCCCCGGCTGAAGGTGCTGTTCTGAAGAGGACATCTCCATAGCGCGCCGTGACCCCTTGCGTTGCCCAGAGCAGGGCAGAGAGCTTTTCAGCGGCCAAAGGTCGTCCCGCCTCAAATTCCCTTCTCGATCTGCGGCTATGGAGGAGCCGCCAGAGATGAGGGTCTCCGGTGAGCTCAGGCTCAGGCAGGGAGATAATCGCCAAAGGGGACGCGTAGTTTTTATATGGTTCCGGTTGTCTACTCCCGTCGAGGGCATGCCCCCCCATCTTGTCCGGGTCGTATTTGGTCTCTTGCTGAAACCGTTCCCCTATCCCCGCCTTTTCCCCGCCTTTTCCCCGCCTCTCGGGCCCTTGAGAGGGCTCATTGCTCCTTCTCCAACAATCTCAGCATCTGGTGCACCTCCGTTGTAGGGAGCTCGCATCGAAATGCCTTGCACACATAGGCCGTGGCCTTCTTATTGAGGCAGACAAGGTCTTTGGTAAACCCAGCCAGGCGGGTGATGTCGGC
>Ga0299915_10001432_pt1 | contig 17719 bp, 13 predicted proteins | sample RVTome_13_FD_200263 | JGI IMG/M metagenome (GOLD analysis project Ga0299915, IMG submission 200263) | Soil microbial communities from uranium-contaminated site in the Upper Colorado River Basin, Wyoming, United States - RVT92D227 (version 2) ... | reverse complement strand
CGTATTTGATCGATACGGCAAATTCGAGTTCGCTTTCGGTTCCGAACGCCTGAAGAGACCGTCAGGTATTGCATATTTCAAGAAGGAAGAGAGGATATTTGTATCGGATACGTTGGCCCACGTAATACAGGTATTCGATAAAAACGGCGAATATGAATATAGCATTGGTTCAAGGGGAGCAGAACCGGGGACGTTCAATTTTCCGACCCACCTTTGCGTTGATGATTCCGGTCGGTTATTTGTCAGTGACACGTTGAATTACCGAGTTCAGGTTTTTTCGAGCGATGGGAAGTTTCTGCGAATGTTCGGCCGGCACGGAGACCGTCCCGGCTGCTTTGCTCACCCGTGTGGGATAGCGACAGATAGTTTCGGTCACGTCTATGTTGCAGACCGACAGTTTGAGAACGTTCAGGTTTTTGATAATGACGGTCGGATTTTGATGGCGTTCGGCAGCGAGGGTAGTGAATTGGGTAAGTTTTGGCTGCCGGCCGGTCTTTACATAGACAACCACGACAGAATTTACATCGCCGATTCGTTTAATAAAAGAATCCAGGTATTTGAACTTTTGAATGTACAAAACAATGGCGACCAAAAGTGATATAGCAGTGATATTCTTGGCGGTTGCTGCGATTCAGTTTCCCGCTGCCGCGATGATCGAGGGCTCGCCGCATGATTTGTCGGCCCTGGCGGGCGGCAATGCGTGTATGTTCTGCCATACTCCTCACGGAGCGATGCCTCAGACTCCGGCGTGGAGTCATAAACTCTCTAATGCTGTCTACACGGTATATCAAAGCTCTTCGTTAGAGGCAAAAGTCGGGCAGCCAACCGGTTCGAGCAAACTCTGCCTGAGCTGCCATGACGGCACTGTTGCGCTGACGCACACGACAAGAACAGAAGCGGGCGGTGGTTACATATCGCCGGGTTCGGCCAACCTCGGTACGGACTTGTCGGATGATCATCCCATAAGTTTTGTCTATTCGGCAGCCTTATCGGCTGAGGATCTTCAGATACGCCCGGCTTCGGTGCTGCCGCAACAACTTAAGCTCGACAGATCGAGTGAGCTGCAATGCACAACCTGTCACGACCCCCACGATAATCAGTACGGCAGGTTCCTGGTCATGTCGAATCGACGGTCGCAGATGTGCGTAAGCTGTCATGATTTATCCGGCTGGCAGACCTCAAGCCACCAGAGCTCGACGGCTGCAACAATTGGATCTCAGGATGCCTTTCTGAAAGAGAGTGAATATGGCACAGTCACAGATAACGGCTGCCTGTGCTGTCACAAGCCGCACTCCGCAGGAGGGCATCAGCGCCTTCTTCATTTTGACAAATCTGAAGATAATTGCCTCAGTTGTCATGATGGTTCCGTGGCGGCCACCAATCTAAGAATCGACCTTTCCAAGCTAAGCCGCCACGATGTGGCCAGGTATAATCGTATCCATGATCCGAAGGAATCATCAGTTACAATGGCAATGCACGTTGAGTGCGTCGATTGTCACAGTCCGCACGCAACTCGAGGTTCGCAGACCCAGGCTCCGGTTATACCCGGCGCAATGCGTAATGTTTCCGGTTTAACGGCGGCTGGCTCTTTCATACAGGAGGCGCAACGCGAATATGAGGTGTGCTTCAAGTGTCACGCAGATAATCCGAATAGAATCCAATCCAGGATTACCAGGCAAATAACGCAGACCAACACCAGGCTGGAGTTTGACCCGTCCAACCCTTCTTTTCACCCCGTTGTTTCGCCGGGCGTCAATCGAAACGTCCCCAGCCTAAGATCTCCGATGACCGTTGTAAGTATGATATATTGTACGAGCTGCCACAGTTCGGATAGTGCATCGGCCGCAAGAGGGCCTCATGGGTCCAATTATCAGAATCTTCTCGCTTATCGCTATGAGACGTCTGATTTCACGCAGGAGAGCGAATCCTCATACGAACTCTGCTACAATAAGTGTCACAGTCGAAATAGCATTCTCAATGATGAAAGTTTCTCAAAGCACCGTGAACATCTGGAAGAGGAAACTCCCTGTTCGGCGTGTCACGACGCGCACGGCGTCAGTTCGAGCCAGGGAACTTCTATGGCGAACAGTCATTTGATAAACTTCGACACAAGAATCGTCGGCGCTGATCCCGATACCGGACGCTTGGAGTTTGAGGAACTGGGCGTTTTCAAGGGGCGATGCTGGCTGATGTGCCACAACAAGAAACATTCATCGGAGGATTATTGACATAGAAAAGGCATCGGCATTTTCAGCCGGATGGTGCGAATCGGTGAGTATGATTGTTGTGATTGCCTGGGTTCTCATTTTTGTATAGAGGAACAAACGCATGAAGACGAAAACGATTATGAAGATTTTGATAAGTGTACTGGTTATTGGCGGCGGTGTCGGATACTTTATGTTTCAAGCCATGCAATCTTCGTGGGCATATTATTATTCGGTGGATGACTTCGTGGCCAACAGCGCCGCCGCCGGGAGCAATTCCCTTCGAATCGCCGGCAGAGTCAAAGAGAACAGCGTCGCCCGTGACGTGCAAAAAATGCAGTTGACCTTTGTCTTGGCAGGGTCCAAAAACGAAGTGCCTGTTCAGTTCAAAGGCTCAACCCCGGACAATTTTGACCAGGGCAGGGAAGTGGTCGTTGAAGGCAAGCTGGATGCAGCCGGGGTCTTTCAAGCGAATACCCTCCTGACCAAGTGTGAATCGAAGTACAAAGCGAAAGTCAAGTAGAGTATGTCGGATTTAGGATACTTCGCCCTCCTCCTTGGGCTCTTCTTAAGTGGTTATGCGGTTCTAATCGACCTGTTCGGTTCCTGGCGGGCGGATGCCGGCTTTGTAAGAAGCGCGCGCAATGCAACCGTTGCGTGCTTCGGGTGCCTTAGCGTAGCGATGTTCGCCCTCTGGGTATTGCTGGTCAAAAGTGATTTTGCCGTTGCATACGTTGCGGAGCACACATCGAAGGCGCTTCCCCTGGCGTACAAAATAAGTGCGTTGTGGGCCGGCGCCGCCGGTTCATTACTGCTGTGGTTGTGGGTGCAGGTCGGCTTTGTTGTATGGGCGTACTGCAAGTCCGAGTTCAAACACAGGACCTTTTGCGCAAGCGCCCGAGCGTTCGCCAACCTTGTGAACATCTTTTTTCTGATTATTCTGATTACGGACGGAAACCCGTTTGAACTCTCCTCCGTAGCCCCGCCTGACGGCGCCGGCCTTAATCCCCTTCTGCAGCACCCCGCGATGGTTTTGCATCCGCCGATTCTTTTTATCGGCTACGCGGGCTTCCTGGTTCCTTTCGCCTGGGCCGTCGCCTGGCTGGGAACTAATCCTGCCGAGGGGCTTGCCCCGCTCTTCAAACAGGCCAGGTACTGGACTCTGGTGGCCTGGTTGTTCCTGACAGGTGGGATTATGCTGGGAGCTTGGTGGGCTTATGAGGAGCTCGGATGGGGTGGCTACTGGGCCTGGGATCCCGTCGAGAACGCCTCACTTATGCCCTGGCTGACAGCAACGGCGCTTCTACACTGCTTCAGAACGTGCAAGCCGCGCTCCTCAACAGCTACCTGGACTATAATGCTGAGCAGTCTTACCTTCAGCTTGTGCGTCTTCGGCAGGTTTCTCACCAAGTATGGCCTGGTTGACAGCGTTCACGCCTTTTCCGACCCTGGGCTCGGCATCCTGTACGTGGTGCTCTTGCTTCATTTATGGTTTGTTGTAGCCGTACTCTTGATACGTAATCACATACGCAACAAGAAGGATACATCCCGGCAGCGCGCAGAGGGCAATGTATTTGTGCTGCTGAACAACTGGCTGTTCATACTGCTGACATTTGTGATATTTGTCGGAACGCTGTTTCCATTCCTGAGCAAGGTGTTCATACGAGTTGCCACGTTTCTGTTCCCGAATGCTCGTTTGCCCGCCAACCCTATCTCGCTTGCACCCGAGTTCTTCACCAGGATCACAGCCCCTGGCGGTTTGTTTATCCTTATGCTTATTGGGCTTTGCCCGTATCTGTTGGGGCACGGCTTAAGAAAAAGCTGGCGGACCATTCTGTCCGCTGCAGCGGTCGTTGCATCAGTGACGGTCTGGCTGCTGACCTGCTCACTGCCGCCGGGCGATGCATCCGGCGGTATTGGGTCAGCCGGGCGATGGCTACTGAGCGGGTCGCCGGCGATACCGTGCTTCATTTTTTGCGGCCTGATTCTCGTCAATCTCATTGCTGATTTTCTCCGTTACGAAACGAAGATTGCCTCCGTCAGGAAAGCCGGCCTGAATTCGCCTCGAAATCTGCGATGGTACGGCGCAAGGGTCGTTCATCTCGGCGTTGCGATGGTCTTCATCGGCATCGCCGGCTCAGGGGGCTATGCCAGCGAGACAATGGCTGCGCTGAGGCCGGGCGAAAAAGTAGGCGTGGGCAAATACGAATTGACCTTTGAGAAACTCGGCGCGGAACACGGCCCCAATTTCACCACGGTAACGGCATATATCTCAGTGCACAACGGCGACAAACTGATAGCCGGCCTGAAGCCCGCCATCGCTTCTTACACCCCCGGCGGAAAAACCGTCAGGGAAATTGATCTCAGAAGAACGCTGGCCGGCGATCTGTATCTCGCTATGACCGAGTTTGACCGGACCCAAGATCTGATAAACCTTCAGATTCTGATAAAACCGCTCATAAACTGGATTTGGATCGGGAGTTTTGTTATGGTTCTCGGTGCGTTAGGTGTCCTGTTTTCGCCATATAGACGAAAAACGACAGTCCCGGAAGACCCTGGAAAGGACGGGCAATGAGTTATATTAAGTGGGTGCTCTTGGCGGCCTGTGTGCTGTTTGTGGTATTGCCGTTGCTCTCGAAGCGATCTGAAAAAACAGACGTAGAGAAAGGTGAGTCTCCTTGAAGCATTTTCTTGCAGCAATGATACTGTCGGGTCTTTTTATGCAAGCGGCCCTCCCTGCCGAAAAAACTCAAGCCCCGTCACAGGCCGTCTTAACTGTGGAGGTAGTCAACGGTACAGTAAACGGCGATCCCGTAACGGGTGATGAGGTCATCGTCCAGGTGTACGAACGCGGTGAATTGCTGCGCACCCTGGAGGGCAAAGTCGCCCCCGACGGCAAAGCTGTCTTCGAGGATGTGCCTGCCGGTGACAAAATCGTCGCGCTGCCCCGTTCAAAACACAATGACATGATGTTCACCGGGGCTCCTGTCGCCCTAAAACCGACGGAAGACGAACACTTGGCGCGCGTTCAGGTCTTTGATACGTCCAATGATACCTCGGGACTATCAGTTCAAACACACCATCTGATCATAAAGAGCGCCTCTAATGCTCTGATGTTCACGGAGTATATGCAACTCGTAAACGCATCCAATATGGCCGTCAGCTCAGAACGGGAGGACGCCGAAGGCAGGACAATTGTCCTGGAGATAAGGCTCCCAAGGGGATACAAAGACCTCAAAGCCATCGGCTATCTCGAAGAGGACGCCCTGGTTGTAACAAACGAAGGTTTTTATGATACGATGGCCGTGCCGCCCGGCGAGCACCAGGTCACTTTTACATATAGTCTCGATATAGCATCCAACACTGTGGATATTGTCAAAGGCATTACTTTGCCGACGTCCAAATTTGTGGTTTTTGCGGAATTGGGCCGGGCAAAGCTCCAGGGCCTCGGTGAGCCTAACAACCGGGCTGCGGCCCCCGATGGAGCTCAGATCGAGTATTACACGCGAGACAGACTTGCCCCGGGAGAAGAAATCGCCTTCAAAGTCACGGGATTCAATGTCAACAGTTCCGGGTTGGCTACATGGGTGATTCTGGCGGCGGTCTTCGGCGCAGTGATGGTCTTGGCCGCTCTGCGGATGCGCTCTAATAAGGGCTGACCACGGACGGACATTCTCCGGGCTTTCGGATTCCAGGCAGTATGAGTGAAAAAAAGCACAACGACTGCAGCGGCAACGCTGTAATAGAAATCAGTTCAGTCAGCAAAGCTTTTGCTGCCAGGTCGGTCTTGAAGAACATTGACCTTAATGTAATGCGGTCCCAGTCGGTTTGCTTGTGTGGCGTTAACGGCGCCGGCAAAAGCACGTTGCTTCGCATAATCGCGGGTCTTCTGTGCCCGGACGCTGGCTCGGTCAGTCTCAATGGATACAATGTGAGAACCGACCCCGATAGAACCAAGCCCCAGCTCGGTGTAATCTCGCACAAGAGCATGACATATCCCGATCTTACGGTCTCTGAGAACCTTTCTTTCTTCGCAGACCTCTATGGCTTAAAGAACAGCCTGGCCCGTATCAAGGAGCTTCTTCAGGACGTTGGCCTCTTCTCCTACAGGTATGACAAGGCGAGCATCCTTTCTCGCGGGCTGCTGCAGCGCCTTGCCATAGCAAGAGCACTGCTGCACCAGCCTAAGGTCCTGCTGGCGGACGAACCCTTTACCGGCCTGGATTCCGAGGCCTGCAAGTATCTTATCTCCGTCTTCGCGGATTTCACAAATGCCGGCGGCACAATCATAATGACTACACACGATACAAATATTGGCTTGCAGTGCTGCGACCGTGTTGCAGTCCTGGATAAGCAACGCCTGATTCTTGACGCGATGGCATCCAACGTAGATGCAAGCGCCTTCGTAAAAGACTACCTCTCGTACGCAAGGAATAGAAATTGAAATACTTTTGGCTCAGCTTTAAGGCTATCTTTGTAAAGGACATCGTCACCGAACTTCGCGCAAAGCAGGTCCTGCCTACTATGATTGTCCTTGGGATGCTCATTGTCTGGATACTGCGTATAGCTTGCGAAGCTGCGCCGGCAAGCACGGCCATTATCGGCCCGGCGGCTTTGTGGATAGCTTTTTTGTTTTCGGGTATTCTGGCGCAGGAGAGGTCCTTTGCCGCCGAACAGCACCAGGACTGCATTTACGGGCTGTTGCTGGCGCCTGTCGATGTCGGGACAATTTTCCTGGCAAAGCTGCTTGTCAGTGTCGTGATACTGTGCATCTTTGAGATTATCATTGTTCCCGTTGTCCTTTTGTTGTTCCGTCTCAATCCGTCGAATAGGCTGTTCGATTTGATTCTTGTCCTGCTGCTGGGTAATATCGGCATTTCCGCCATAGGAACGCTGTTTTCCGCTGTCGTCCACTTCAGCGGCTCGCTGTTGAGCATAGTAGTCCTTGTAGTATTGTTGCCGATGATGATACCGGCCACTTTCGCGCTGCTCTTTCTCTTCGGCGCCATTCCGGAGCATCTGGCCGGCTCAGGCGCTCTGGCTTTTGTGGGGGGTTTCAAAACCGCTGTCGGCTACATGGTTGCATTTGATGCGGTCTTTACAGTCGCCTGCTGGCTGTTGTTTGGCTTTGCAGTAAAGGAGTAGAAGAAATGAGACGGGTTCTGTTGTGCCTGGCATTCGTTCTGTTCTTGCTTTCGATGTGGATGGCATTAACCGTCGGCCGGATAGAGGGGCCTCCCGCCAATCCGGATTCGGTCGTTCGTAACATTCTCTACACCCATGTCCCCGGCTCGATTTGTGCGCTGCTCTGTTTTTTCGTATTGCTCGTAGCTTCTATTGCTTATCTATGCACCAGGAATCCCAAATGGGATATGTTGGCGGCGGCGGCGGGAGAGGTGGGGGCCGTATTCGCGACCATCTTAAATGCCACCGGTATGATATTCTCGCGCGCCGAGTGGGGCCTTTGGTGGACCCCGAGCCCGCGTTTGATAACATCCGCTATTCTCTGGTTCCTCTACATCGTTTACCTGATTCTACGAACTGCCGGCCTGCCCGGCTCACAACACCGAAAAGCGCAGGTCTGCGCGATCTTCGGGATCATAGCATTTCTCGATGTGCCGCTCGTGTATATCAGCGCCCGTCTCATCCCTGATATTCACAGGCCGAATTTCAGCTTCGGCTCTAATGAGCAGAGAGCCGCTTTTGTTCTCGGAATGGTCGCCACACTGCTTTGGGCTGCGGTGCTGATTTGCCTGAGAACCGATATCCTCAAAAACAAAGCAAGGTTGGAAAAGGAATAACCCTGTCAATGGAGGCTGTTTTTATGTTCTACCTCGGTCTTGCATTCTCTGTGCTCTGGCTGATCAACTTTGTCTATCTATTTATCCTGGACCGGCAAACAAAAGATATTGCCAGAAGGCTGGATGCTCGCACGACGGGGGCCTGACCCTTTTATCTCCTGTCGTCGATAAGCAGTTATTGCTGGTCACGATTCACTGTCATTCCTGTGCACGACAGTCTCACCCGCTGATTCACGGTTGTCTTATTTGTGAGAATTGCAGATTGCTCGTCTCTCACAAATGGGAATGTCCGGCGGTACAGCGCTTGGGCGATATACGTTGGCTTCGCTTTTCCTATTCCTATCCTGTTGTCGGACAAGCCCTTACCGCATTAAATCTTTATCAGAACCAGAAACTCATAGTCTGGCACGCTGTTTGCTCCCCAATCAATATGTGAGGTTCGCTTGCAGGTCGTTTGCAGGAACTGCTGTGGATTATTGTTCGGTTACAGGACTGCTCAATTGGTGAGGAGGATGTTATGTTGTACAGATCATTCATTACAATAGTGATGGTCGTAGCTGCTGCTTCCGTGGCCACGTTGGCGGAGGAGGTTCCTTTCGAGGCATCATGGGAGGAATCCGGACATGCGGATGCCAATGCAGAAGCGTTTATGCACTGGGGAGTCGAGCCAAATACGGTACAGATCAGTTGCGCCAGATGCCACAGCGGTACCGGCTTCCAGGACTACATCGGTGCGGACGGCTCTGCCGTCGGCGTCGTGGACGTTGCTCCGCTTGTCGGCACGACCGTCAATTGTGTGGCCTGTCACAACAGTGCGACCATTAGCATGCACAGTGTGGTTTTCCCTTCGGGCGCCGAAGTCACAGATCTTGGGAGCGAAGCCCGCTGCATGCAGTGCCACCAGGGGCGCGAATCTACCGTCTCAGTTGATCAGAAAATCATTGATGCGAACGTGCCCGACGACGACACAGTTAGTTCCGGGCTCAGCTTCAGGAACATCCATTACTTCGCAGCAGGAGCCACCCAGCACGGTGGCTTGGTCTTGGGCGGCTACCAGTATGTCGGGAAATCGTACGATATCAAGTTCGCCCATGTTGAGGGTCTCGACACCTGTAATTCCTGCCATGATCCGCACACCCTGGAAGTCAAGACGGATATCTGCGCCGCCTGCCACGTTGGTGTGGCCACCAAGGCAGACTTGAAAAACATTCGGTTCGTCGGCTCTGCGTCGGATTACGACGGAGATAGAAATGTCACTGAGGGTATCGCTGCCGAGATCGAGGGTCTCAAGACCATTCTCTATTCCGCCATCCAGGCTTATGCCTCTGGAACTATTGGTGTCCCCATTAAGTATGACCCAAGCGCGCATCCTTACTGGTTCAAAAACGACGGCGTCACCAGGTACGATACCTGGACCGCGCGTCTTGTCAAGGCGACTTACAACTACCAGTTCTCGATGAAGGACCCCGGCGGCTTCGCTCATAACGGCAAGTACGTTATCCAACTGCTTTACGATTCCATTGAAGACCTGAACCCGGCTCGTGTCGCAGGCCTCGAGCGGGACGACGCCGGCCACTTTGCCGGGTCTAATGAGCAATTCCGCCACTGGGACGAGGACGGCGAGGTCTCGGCAAGCTGCAGCAAGTGCCATTCAGCAGAAGGTCTGCCCCTCTACCTTGAGACGGGCGTTACTACCACCCAGGAGGTTTCCAACGGGCTTAAGTGCACCACTTGCCACGACGCGATCCCGGGATATACGCGCTATCAGGTGGATGAGGTGGAGTTCCCAAGCGGCGCAGTGCTTAGCCTCGGCGACCCCAACACCGGCAACCTCTGCATAAGCTGCCACCAGGGCCGCCAATCCACGGTGAGCGTTAATGAGGCAATCGCAGGCATGAACATCGACACCGTGTACAGCAGTCTGAGATTCAGGAACTCGCACTATTTCCCCGCGGGCGCAACGCTCTTGGGCGCCGAAGCTAAAGGCGCCTACGAATACATGGGCAAGTCATACAGTGGCCGCACTCGGCATACGGAGGTCCCAAGTGTTGATTCCTGCACAGAGTGTCACGATACCCATACACTTGAAGTCAAGGTGTTGAACTGTCGTTTCTGCCACAACGTCGTAACCGGGCCGAGAGATATCCGCAAAGACAAAACTAAAGATTATGACGGCGACGGCAGTTCGTCCGAACCTCTCGTTGGGGAAGTCGAGACCCTGCAGAGTGCTCTCTACGCGGCGATTCAGGCTTATGCTCGAAATGTGGCTGGCGTACCGATCATATACTCCACCAGTAGCCCATACTTCTTCATCGACACTAACGGTAACGGGAACGTCGATCCTGGCGAGGACTCGTCTTCCAACAGGTACAATGCCTTTACGCCGCGCCTGATCCAGGCGACTTACAACTACCAGTACGTGCTGAAGGATCCCGGCGCTTTTGCCCACAACGCATCTTACATCATCCAGATCCTCTACGACAGCATAGCAGACCTCGGCGGCAATATGACTGGTAAGGTGCGGCCAGCGGCTGTGAATACATCGCAGGAATGTGGTGATCCAACGCATCCGTACCCGACGGGCGATCTCAATCTCGACTGTATCGTTGATTTCAAGGATGTTGCTGCTCTCTGCACGCACTGGATGGACGATACTAATCCGTAGTTGCGATTACGCATTCCGTATGGACAACTCAAAAGGGCCGGCAGTTTGACACCGCCGGCCCTTTTCCATTTACCCGACGAATAAGGGCCTCAATCCCCACACTCTTTAGTCCTCGCTCTATTCCCGCCGGAGGTTTTCCGCCTCTAAGGTAGGCAGGTCCGGGAATATCAGGCTGAGCGGTACGAATCCAGGCAGCCTTCTCGGCTGTCAGATGATCGCTTCCGTTATCCACCTGCTTGGTTTGCCTGCCTCCGGCCCACTTCTTACGCTTTATATGTGAACGGGCAGGAGCTTGTCTGTCCTGCAGCGTGGAAGCTTTGTGAAATGCGAGGAAGCTCGGAGAATGACTCGGAAAGTCGCTATCATGCTCATAGCTGCCGTACTGGCCATCCCTCTCGGTGTGCTCGCCAAAATACGACCGCAAAAGAATACTCCGCTTCATCACTTCCAGCTGCCTTGTGATACTTGCCACGAATCGCAACTGCCTGTGTCCACCTTGCAGCCTGACCCTAACATCGGCCAAGTTAAGGGCGACATCAACCGACTCTGCACATCCTCAGGTTGTCATAATTTCGACCCCATTATGAGCCATCCTGTTGGCGTCGTGGCCCCCGGCGGGATGCAATCCGGCATGCCGTTGGACAATAACTCGCGCATCACCTGCCTGACATGTCACAACAAACCGAAATCATTGAACGACCCGGAACACACTGACATTAGCTCGGATCGTCTCCTGCATAAACCGCAGGGCGCCCAATTCTGCGCCGGATGTCACATGAAGATGAACGGCCCTTTGCTCACACGGTCCCACTGGCAGTTTTCCACGCGTGCACACCTCGGCTCCGCAGGTCCCCAATTCGGTGAATACGCGGATTCTGAGCGATTCACCGGCGATATTGACTCCGAGTCTCGCACCTGTCTGAGCTGCCATGATAATATCTCTATCACAATACCGGCATACAGCCCGACAGGACGGCGCGCAGGGCAACGTCTCTGGGGCATGACCGATCATCCGATTGGAATGGGTTACCGGCAAGTGGCTTCGCGTCGAGCCGAGCGCTTCAACTTCCTGCCGACGGACAACCAGCGAACCCGTTTATTCGATGGCCGCGTCGGTTGCGGCAGTTGTCACAGCCTCTACGCTAAAACGAAAAGCCTTCTCGTCGAGCCATTCGAAGGAAGTATTCTGTGCCGCAAGTGCCACAATCTATAGGGGCTACTCCTGAGCAGTGGCTGACAGCCATTCTCAGGACACGGTGAATACCCCTCCAGCACACCCCTGTAATGCCTAAGACACAAGTGCCTTAGAAACAGAGACTTACGACATATCAAGCGAACGGTCGGCTACACATCACAAAAACAGATCGAGATTGGCGCAGGCAGACTGCCCGATAATACCGCTGAAGGCGTCGCTGTTTGGCCAAAGATACGGCAATGCTGCAATCGGGGCGTTAGTGCGCACAGAATTGGAGACACAGTGAGTATCTGCCGATGAATTCATAGTGTGCAGAAGAATAGCCAAGTCCCGAGCACTTTGCAGTCTGCTTGCCCGCCCAAGCACTGGCGGGCTTGTCCTGTTGGGCGCACTTGTTGCAGCAACAGGCTGCGGCGAACCGCAGCGTAAGGTTGTCGCTGCGTGGCGAGGGGATTTTATAGGTGAAAACAGGGCGAAAGAAGAGGTCATGTTCAGCCCGCCGGTGCTCGATCTTGTAGCCTCGGGCGGAGAACAGGGCTTTTTGCAGATCGAACTGAAGCAGAGACAGCTCACGACGTTCAGTCTGGAAAAGCGCTATCAGAAAGTCGGGGCAGTTCGGCAGTTATCGGCAGAACAAGTGGAGCAGTTGAGGGGTGATTCTGCGAAGACCGCTCATGTCGGGATATTCTTGGGCAGCATGTGGCTGGTTCCACCTGCCGGTGCGTCTCTAACTGCCGGCGCTGCGGTTATGGAGAGGAAACAAGCCAAGAAGAAGGATGCGGCGGAAAAAAATGCTGTTCAACAGCTAAGAAGCGGCGAATCCACAGTCACCACTCCGGTGAATTATCGTTGGAGCACTCTGCAGACGGAGTACAAACGCGAAATAGTCGGCGAAGAGACAGAACCGGTTGGAGCAGAGAGCGAGGAAGAAATGGTCGCTGCGGCACAAGTGCTGCTCAAGATCGAGAACTCGCAATATCCCACGCAGCAGAAGACGGTGCGCACCGATGATTTCGGCAGGGCTTCTTTTGGCCTTGCCAAAACGCCTGCTGAAGCCGCAGTGCTGAAACCGGCAAAGTGGAGTATCTCCGCCAAATGGGCAGGCAAATGGCAGGAAATTGGCGCGGTTCAGCTAACCCATGAGTGGATTGCTGAGGCTGTTCACGGTTTGAGAGAACAAAGCCTGCGTGCGGTTGGCAAGCCGGAACTGCCGCCTGCTGCAACCTTATCGCTAAAAGTCTCAAACGGCTTGTTTCAAGCCGGTATGGACAGCGATTTAGCCTTAACGGTTCTGAACACGGGAAAAGGTGAGTTCTACCATTTGGAAGCGATTACCGAATCGGTAGTGCCTGCTCTGAACGGGCTGACATTCCAATTTGGCAAAATTAGCCCGGGCGAAAGCTTAACCCTGGTCAGAAAGATACACTTTCCCCGCCAACAGCCTCCCGGGCAAGCCATAGTGCGGTTTCAGTGGTCCGAGCTCAACGGCTACGCGCCCGGTCCTGTTGAGGCAGGCGTTCCAGTGGTTGGAGTGCCTAAAGTCAAAAGTGACTAAAGTGCCTAAAGTGTTGCAGCCTCGCTTCCTACTAACTTTAGTTCACTTTAGCTCACTTTAGTTCACTTTAGCTCACTTTAGTTCACTTTAGCCCGCATATTTCATGCGTTTTGCAGAAATGCGACCTAATTGCTTGCTGCTTAAGAGGTTATGCGCATAGCTGAAATTTACACACTGTAATTTGCAGGAAAACCGGCAAAATCGCACCGAATGTCATAACTTCTTTAACAACAAACACTTAACTCTCTGTGTCCTCTGTGCTCTCTGTGGCTTTGAAAAATCCGGGTTAGCTCGGTCGGTTTTTTCTTCGTAACCTTGCAGTTTGCTCCTTTTACTGCAATAATTCTTATTGCCTTGCTTATTGCCTCCACAGTATTGGCGGCTTGGGCAAATCGGGCAAAAGAAAAACCGAATGCGACCAAGAATTGGAGTCAAGGCAGATGATTGCATGTCCATCCTGCGACTTTAAGAGTGCCGACACGTCGGATACCTGCCGGAAGTGTGGTGCCGTGCTGCACGGCGTTGACCCGATATGCGGGATGCCGATTTTCGGCGGCACCAGCGTGGGCCAGGTGCTTGACCGCCGATATGTAATTACCCGTGGAATCGGCTCAGACGGTATGGGAGTTGTATATCAAGCAGAGGATGCCGAGCAAGGTGTCCCTGTCTTCCTGCGGGCCTTGCCGACAGCCCTTGCCAATGACCATCAGCAGACAGACCATCTCCGGCGGCAAGCCAAAGCCGTGCTTGGCCTGTCCCATCCGAACATCGTCCGCCTGCTCGGATTCCAGTTTGACCAGACGGTCAAGTGCCTTGTGACCGAGCACTTTGCCGGCAGTACTCTACAGGAGCGAATATCAGCCGCCGGCCCCCTGACCGTCGAGCAGATGCTAAGGATGTTCCTGCCGCTTGCCGAAGCCCTGGATTACGCACACAGCCGGAATGTTCTCCATCTTGATATCAATCCTGCAAACATCATACTGGCCGCCGACGGAAGCGCCAGGCTTGCTAACTTCGCAGTAACAAGACAGATAAAGGATTCACTATCCCAAATCACGTCCGAGCAAACACCCGACGCATCGCTCTACATGGCCCCAGAGCAGTTCCGTAAGAAAAAGGCCGGCTCCCTGTCTGACATATATTCTTTGGCGGCAACCATTTATCACTCTCTCTGTCGCCCTCCGCTTGCCTGGCGAGGCTGGCTCGAATACCAGGTCCTCAACGAACAACCTTCGCCCCTTGATATTCTCACCGACGGCCAGAATGCAGCCTTGCTGAAGGCGCTGTCCAGAGACTCCAGAAACAGGCCCCGTACCGCACAAAGATTTTTGGATGACCTCAGGGCAGCGGTCGATTCTGCAGTCGCCATTGTCATCGAACCTGAAGAGAAGGCAGAAGATTACGCCGATGCCATAGCACAGGCGGAAGAGAAGCTCAAAGCTGAAACTCGGGCAAGGATCAAGGCCGAGCATCTTGCCGGGACTGAAGCTCAGGCAAGGGCCGAAGCCGAAGAGCAGCTCAGAGGCTACGCCGAGAGAATAGCGCGAGTGGAAAAGGAGCTCCAGGCTGAAATCAAGGCGAGAATCAAGGCTGAGAAGAATCTAAAAGCCGAAACTGAGAGACTAACTGAGATCAAAGCTCAATCTGCTCAGGCGGCGGCCGCAGCCGAGGCTCGGATAAGAGAACAGGCCGAATCCTATGCCGCCACAATGGCCGAATCTCGAGAGCAAACAAAGGCGGAAGCTCTCGCCAGAGCCGACGCCGAGAAAAAGCTCAGGGCTGAAACAGAAGCAAGATTTGAGGCTCAGGAGCAGGTTAGGGTTTACACCGAGAGATTAGCCCAGGCCGAAGAGAAATTGACAACCGAATCTGTCGCCCGGTTCCAACCTGGTGAACGTACAGAGGCCGTTTCTCAGCCGGCATCTGCAAGCGAGGAACAAGCCCGCAAGCCCGCATCGAAGTTCAAGGTCATCGTTACAGTCTTTGCTGCAACCGTGATAACAGTACTCGCAGCTCTGACTGCTTACCAATATATCGACCGCGAAGAGACTCCGCATCAGGCATTAGAATCATGGATGCAGGCGCAGTTATCCGCAGCACAGCAAGACTATGAGGGGGCGATTCGTACAGCCGATGCCGTCATTGCCGGTTTTCCACAATACGCCGGCAAACAGGGCGTTCAACACATCAGAACCACCTGGCAGAAGACACTGGCCGCCGACAGCCTCTGGCTCAGCACAGAGCAGTTGGCCGGCCAGTCGAATTACGAACAAGCAATTATCAATGCCCGAAGACTCCTCAAAGAATACCCCGACACTCGTTATGCCAATCAGGCCAAAGCCAAATTACCTCTATGGCAAAATGCTGTCTCCGTCAACGGGCAAACCTCTGCGTTGTTAGCCAAGGCCAGGGGTGCGAGCGATGCCAACGACCTCGATGCGGCCCTTGCAGCAGTAGCGTCGGTTCTTGAACTGGCCCCGGGCAACGTTGAGGCCGGAGCTTTCAGAGCGGAATTGGAAGCCACAAGGCGAGCCGAACAGCGAATTCGGCAGATTACCGCCCAGAAGCAACAGCAGCTCGAAAAACTGAAAGCCGATGCCCTTGCTTCTCAAAACATCAAAGACTGGGAAAATGCCATAAGCCTCTACACCAAAGCCTCGGCTCTCAACCCTGAAGATGCGGAAGTAATTGATGCGTTGGCTGCCTGCCGGCACAATCTCAACCTGTCCGATGCTCAGACCGCAGAGGCCAAAGGCGATCTGGATGCTGCTGTGGAAGCGTATGCCAAAGCCCTGTCTTTCAAGGCTAATCCGTCACTGCGAGAGAAGCTCGAATCTCTGCAATCCCTTTGCCAGGCTGAACGAACGCGCCGGGAGGCGCAGCAATCGCTCAGACTGGCATCCGAAGCCGAGAGCAAGGGCGACTTTCCAGTTGCCGTCGAATGGTACCGCAAGGCCGCAGATGCGGGCGACAGCACCGCTATGCACAAGCTGGGACTGGCATATCTCAACGGCAACGGTCTTGGCGCAGATAACACCAAGGCCCTCGAATGGTTTCATAAGGCTGCTGACGCAGGCAACGGCGAGTCTATGTACAAACTCGGCCTGATCTGCCAAACGGGCGATGGGGTCCCAAAAGACTATTCGGAGGCTCTAAACTGGTACCACAAGGCCGCCAAAGCAGGAAATCCCGACGCAATGCACAATCTTGGCGGAATGTATTACAGCGGTGAAGGTATTGCCAAAGACAATGTCAAGGCTATGGAGTGGCTCGCACAGGCCGCCGTGGCCGGAAACACACAGGCGATGTACAACCTTGGGGTGGCGTACTACAACGGCGATGGGGTCTCAAAGGACTACGCGAAAGCCGTTGAGTGGTTCCGCAAGGCCGCAGAGCAAGACAATGCCAGCGCAATGTACAACCTCGCGCTTGCATACCTTGACATCTCTGACTATGCCAATGCCGAAAAATGGTTTGCCAAGGCTGCAGATGTGGGAAATGTTGAGGCGATGTACAACCTTGGGGTGATATACCATAACGGTTACGGGCTCACCAAAGATTACGCAAAGGCCCTCGATTGGTATCGCAAGGCCGCAAGAGGAGGCGACACCAACGCTATGGTCAATCTCGGTCTTATGCACCATGACGGTATCGGCATTGATAAAGACCCCGCCAAAGCAGTCGAATTGTACCGCCAGGCCGCCGACGCAGGCAACACGCGGGCTATGTCAAATTTGGCAATGGCATACTACAACGGAGACGGTGCAACGAAGGACCAGCAAAAAGCCGTCCAGTTGCTCCAAAAAGCTGCGGAAAAGGGCGAGAATATGGCTATGTTCAATCTCGGAATGATGTACCAGAACGGCTGGTCTGTTGCCAAAGACCACGCAAAGGCGGTCGAGTGGTACCGCAAAGCCGCAGATTCGGGTGATGCCCAAGCCATGTACAGCCTCGCCACCGTTTATCGCAAGGGGGACGGCGCTGCGGAAGACCAGAAAGAGGCCCTTCAGTGGTATCAAAAAGCCGCGAGACTCGGCCATCCTCAGGCAAAACAAGAACTTATCAAACTTGGCCAGACCTGGTGACAGCCCGTCCCGCGCAAGAATCCATACGGACTTGTTCCCTTCACAAGGTTGATGCCAGCGTCAAAAGTTGTTTTAAGCCGCAACATAAAATCGTTGAAACTTTGTAAATCGCCGTGGGTACACCGAAAAATCCTTTCTCAGGCCTCTGCGGACGGTTTGTGCGGCAATTCTCTTTATCAAAAGCGTAAAACAAAGCCAAAATACGGCCACATTG
>Ga0299915_10001431_pt1 | contig 17719 bp, 13 predicted proteins | sample RVTome_13_FD_200263 | JGI IMG/M metagenome (GOLD analysis project Ga0299915, IMG submission 200263) | Soil microbial communities from uranium-contaminated site in the Upper Colorado River Basin, Wyoming, United States - RVT92D227 (version 2) ... | reverse complement strand
GGTCAAAGGCAATCCCCATGGGAAACTCAAATTCCCCCCGCGCCCGGCCCGGCCGGCCCCACTTGCCTACAAAGGTCCCCTCCGCAGTGAATTTCTGAATCCTCTGGTTATTCTTGTCCACCACCCAGATGCAACCGGCAGAATCCATTTCCAGATCATGCGGATGCTTGAATTCCCCGGGCTTGCTCCCGGGCTTGCCAAAAAGGGTCAGAAATTTCCCCTCCCGCGTAAACTTCTCTATCCTATGAGTGCTCCGGTCAAGGACATAGATATTGCCCTGGGGGTCTATCGTGATCCTCCAGGGCTGCACGAACTGTCCAGGCCCTTCGCCGAATTCCCCCCAGGCCCTCACAAAACGGGGGGCCTTGTCATCTGCATGCACCAGGCGCACGCGAGCCTTGCCGGAAGCGCTCTTTCCCCCTTCTCCGGCCACCGCCGCGCGGAGCAATCGCGTCCCAACCCCCAGCCCGCCCAGAAGCATCAGCACCAGGAGCAATCGTGTGTGCCTCATTCTCGCCTCCTGTCCGCGCCCTCTCCGAAGGCCGCCAAGGCCATTACCGCTCTCTCGTAGGGAATTGTCCAAAAGCCGCGAATCTCCTGCCAACTAAATCTCCTCCAGCGCACCGTTCAACCGCCGGCTTCTTGTTGCCCTTGTCTTGCATATCGAATATAGTCTTTGCGAGAGAAGGCTCAAGCGCGCGGCGAAGACCATCCGCTGAACGCTTTACCGCGCCCGCGCGACGCTGCCGGAGGAAGTGTTCTCTTGAAGACGAGACGTTTCTGGAGATGGCTGGGGCGAATCGCCGCGGAACTCCTCTGCGGGCCCGTCGGAAAACTGAGCCCCAAAAGCCAGCAGGTCCTGGCGCGCCTGATAGCCAAAGTTCTCTGGTCCGTCCACCGGCGGCGCCGCGCGCTAATGCTTCAACTCATGCGCCCGGCCCTGGGAGAGAATTTCTCCGAAGACCAACTTCTTTCTCTGCGAAAAGCAGCCTATCTGCACATGGGACGCACCCTGGTTGAGTTCCTGCGCCTCCACTCCCTCACCCCGGAAGATCTACCCCGCCTCATCCGAATTGAGGGAGAGGAGAATCTGCGCCGCGCCCTCGACGCCGGCCGCGGGGTCATCATCCTCACCGGCCACTTGGGCAACTGGGAACTGCTCGGAGCCAGGCTGGCGCAAATCTGCGGGCCGGGCCGCTTCCACGTCATCGCCCAGCCCCAGCGGGACGAGCGCCTCACCCGGCTGATGGATTCCGTCCGCCTATCTCACGGCGTAAATGTCATCTCTCGCGGCTACGCCGCCAGGGAGGCCTTGCGCGTGCTGCGCCGGGGAGAAGTCCTGGGCCTCCTCATAGATGTTGACATGAAGGAAAGAGGAATCTTCGTGGACTTTCTGGGTCGCCCCGCCTCCACCGCCGCCGGGCCCGCCGCCTTTGCCCTCCACACCGGAGCCGTCGTCCTTCCCGTCTTCGATTTCCGTCAGCCCGACGGCACCCATCTCGCCCAGGTCCTTGAACCTGTGGAGTTGATAAAGACCGGAAAGATGGAAGAGGATCTCCGGGAAAATACCGCCCGTTTCAGCAAAATCATCGAAGCCCAGGTGCGCGCCCGCCCGGAGCAGTGGATATGGCTCCCGGACCGCTGGCGGACAGCCCCGCCCTAGCCCCGCCCCGCCCGCCGAGCCGAAGGTCAGGGGCCAGGTGTCAGGGGCCAGGGGTCGGGTTCTACCGAAACCTGGAACCCGAAACCCGAAACCTGACTTATCACCACATACCTGCAGGTGGGAGGTCGGATTGGCGAAGAAGGTTGCGGGCGCATGGTAATGCGCCCCTACAGAGTGTCCGGTTCCTTTGTGCCTTGGTGTCTTTGTGGTGGGGGGCATCGGATCCGGCTTCCACGAGCACAGCAGATGCAAAGCGGGTAACCGTCAGAACCTCAGGGGCCTTGACAAACTCCTCCCTCCCGGCCAAGGTTTAGGGGCAAATTTGCCGAAAAAATTACCGGGGCCGATTTATCGCGCCCCGGCCAAAAGAAGACAAGGAGACCCCAAGTGAAAATCCTCTTCTGTTCCTCCGAGATTGTGCCCTTTGCAAAAACCGGCGGACTTGCGGATGTAGCCGGCGCTCTCCCCAAGACCCTCGCCGCCATGGGCCACGATGTTCGCCTCGCCATGCCAAAATACGGCAGCATTGATGAAAAGCGTTTTTGCGCGAACAAGGTCCTCGAACAACTGAAGGTTCCCCTCGCCGACCGCAAGGAAAAAGCCTCCGTCTGGTCCAGCCAGGCTCTTCCGGCCGTCACCGCCTACTTCATTGACAATCCCCGTCTATTTCCCAAGGGCCCCCTCTACGGCCACGACAATGACGCCGAGCGCTTCACCTTCTATCAGCGCGCGGTATTGGAGATGCTCCCCGCCCTCGACTGGATACCGGATCTCATTCACTGCAATGACTGGCAGTCAGGCCTCATTCCCCTCTATTTGCACCTGGGCCGCAAGAAGGGCGGCGCCCTGGCGAAGACCGCCAGCGTTTTCACCGTCCACAACCTGGGCTACCAGGGAAAATTTCCCCCGGAGACGCTCAAACTCACCGGCCTCTCCGGGGAGTTCTTTACTCCGGAGACGCTGGAATTCTACGGCTCCTTCAATTTTATGAAAGCCGGTCTTCTTTACGCTGACATCATCTCCACCGTCAGCCCCACCTATGCCCGCGAGATTCAGACCCCGGAATACGGGGAAAAGATGGAAGGGGTGCTCACCGCGCGCAGCCAGCGCCTCCGCGGGATACTGAACGGCCTTGACTACGAGGTATGGGACCCTTCCGCCGACGCCTTCCTCGCCTCCCGCTACAGCGCCGATGACCCCCAGGGAAAGGCCGCCTGCAAAAAAGCCCTCCAGGCCCGGCTCAAACTCGCCCAGAAGGACCTCCCGCTCCTCGCCCTCGTCTCCCGGCTCGCCGCCCAAAAGGGCTTTGACCTGCTCGAAGAACTTCTTCCCCATCTCTTGAAGATGGGGGTCCAACTGGTCGTCCTGGGGCTGGGGGAGAAGCCCTACGAAGAACTCTTCCAAAAAGCCGCCAAGGAGCATCCTGATTCCGTCTCGACGAACCTCGAATTCAACGAAGAACTCGCCCACCAAATCTACGCCGGCTCCGACGCCTTCCTCATGCCCTCCCACTATGAGCCCTGCGGATTGGGCCAAATGATTAGCCTTCGATATGGAACAATCCCCGTAGTCCGCGCCACGGGAGGGCTCGCCGATACGGTGGAAGATTATGAGCCTTCCGCCGGCCGGGGAAATGGCTTTCGCTTCCAGGAGTATTCTCCGGTGGCCTTGCTCGGCGCAATCGTCCGCGCCCTGCTCGCCTTTGCCGACAAAAAGGCCTGGAAGCAATTGCAGGAACAAGCCATGAGAGGCGACTTCTCCTGGCAGGCCTCAGCCAAGAGATATGAAGAGATCTATCGTGAGGCCTGCGGCCTGCGAGGTACTTAATAGAAGATGGCGGTCTATCAGCCCAGCGCCATAATAGGCAATGGCCACACCCTCGTCAGCATCGGCGAACACGGGGAGTTGATGGCCTTCTACTACCCCCACATTGATTTCCCCCAGAATCTCCAGCAGGGGATGCCGGCCGTCTATCTGGGGGAGCCCGCCAAGGGCCGGCTGGAGTGGACCTTCGAAGGAACCTGGAAGAGCGAGCAGGCCTACATCGGCCGCAGCGATATCCTCCGCACCACCTGCACCCACCGCCGCCTGGGCCTGGAGGTCGCCTTTACCGACTTCGTCCTTCCCCACGCGGAGCTGCTGGTCCGGCGGGTGCAGGTGAAAAACGCCGGCCCCAGCCCGTTTGCGGGAACCTTCTATCAATACCTCAACCTCCAACTCGGAGAAATGCAGGCGAAAAACGGCCTCCGCTGGGTCAGCGGTCACGGGGAATTCACCCAATACTGGCGCAACGTCGCCTTCGCCGTCGGAGGCGATGACTTCGACCAGCACGGCTGCGGCAAGGCGGGCCCCTATTCCGGCAATTCCGCCAAACTGGGAATGAGCAAGGGCCGCCTCAATGCCAACAATCAGGAGATCGGCGACGTTGACCTCGGCGTCGGTTGGGACCTCCGCCTCCCCCCGGGGGGAGAGGCCGTCAGGCTCCTCCTCATCTCGGCCGCGGGAAATGAGCAGAGCGCCGTCGCCCGCCTGGAAGAAGCGCGCAGCCGGGGCTTTGACGCCCTTCAGCAGGAATCCGAAGCCGAAACCCAGGCCTACCTCTCCGCCGTCCGCTCCGTCAAAGTCCCCGCCGACCTGGAGGAAACCTACTGGCGCTGCCTTCTCATCCTCCGTCTTCTCTTCGACCAGGGCTATGGAGCCTTCCTCGCCGCCCCGGAGTTCGACCCCGCCTTCGAGCGCTCCGGCGGCTATGGCTACTGCTGGCCCCGAGACGCCGCCGAAGTCGTCCTCGCCCTCGAGGGCGTGGGCCTGCCGGAGATGGGCCTCCGCTTCCTGGAATGGGCCCGCGTCATCCAGAACCCCGATGGCTCCTGGGAGCAGCGCTACTGGCTCAATGGTGAACGCGGCCCCGCCTGGTGCACCCTGGAAGGCCTCTACCAGATAGACCAGGTCGGAGCCGTCCTTTTGGCGACGGAAAGGCTCATCTCCGCCCTTCCTTCCGCCGAGCAGCGCGAGGTCCTGGCGCGCTTCTGGCCCTCGGTCAAAAAGGCCGCGGATTACCTCTGCCGCCAGATTGACCCCGCCCTGGGCCTCAGCCGGCCGGGTTGTGACCTCTGGGAGACCTTCCATGGCTCCTTTACCTATACCAATGCCGCAATTTGGGCCGGCCTCCGCGCCGCCTCCGCCCTGGGCCTCGCCATCGGCGAGCCCCAGGCCGCCAACCATTGGGACAAGACCGCCATATTGGTCAAACATTCTATTCTCCAAAAACTTTGGGCCGGCACCTTCTTCGCCCGCAGCATTGACCTCTCCGGCCAGATTGACCCGGGAGTGGATTCCTCCATCTTGGGCGTGGTTGATCCCTTCCAGATGCTGGATTTGGAAAATCCTTGCGAGAGAGAGATGGTCGAGGCCTGCGTCGAGACCATCGTCCGCCGGCTCTCTATCGAAATTGACGGCAAGAAGGGCATCGGCCGCTTTGAAGGCGACCAATATCTGGGAGGAAGCGCAGGAGGGGTCAATACCCTTTGGCTGGCAAGGGTGCTCTTGCGCCTGGCGCTCGCCGGCCAGGAGAGAGATCCCGCCCGCGCCCGTCAATATCAAGAAGAAGCCTTAGAATATATCCGGGTGGTCAAATCTCGCGCCACGCTCGCCGGCATGTTGCCGGAACTCATCGGCGGCCCCGGCGCGGCCCGCTGGGCCGCCCCCCACGGCTGGACAACGGCCTCATTTATCGTCAATATGTTGCTCCTGGATCGCCTGGCCAATGACCATGGCCTTGCCTAGCCCGAATCATTCATGATTCGGGCTGGAGCCCGCCTCAGGCGGGCGGTCACCTTTCTCCTCTCTACTCTCAAGAACCTGCCTTCGCGCAGACCGCGCGTCTTTTGAGCACTTCATGAATAATCCAGGCTAGCCGGGCTGCCCTGCCCCTTACAGAGTCTCCTATATTAGAGTAACTATTTGCAGGAAGCGTGGCACGGGCTTCCAGCCCGTGAAAACTGGCTTCATGGGCAAGATGCCCATGCCACTTCCTGTTACCAAAATATACGAGTCTCTGTAGTTGAGTATCCTTTCTGTACCAAGGCCCGCAGTTTGCTCCTGAACTGTGATGCGTAAGGGCCGCCATTTGTGTTATCATAGCCCGTATTGACTAGAGCCGAAGAGGAGAAAAAGTGAGCAAAGCCATAGGAAAATTCGCCCTCGTCTTGCATGCCCACCTGCCCTATGTTCTCGCCCACGGCCGCTGGCCCCACGGCCTGGACATGCTTTGCGAATGCGCCGCAGAATCCTACATACCCCTTCTCAATACCTTCCGCCGCCTCGTCTCGGAAGGCCTCTCTCCAAAAGTAACCCTGGGTATTACGCCCGTCCTCTGCGAACAATTGGCGGACGATGATTTTAAGCACGGTTTTGTGGATTACCTGAAGGACCGCATCCGCCTGGCCAAAGAAGACGAAGAGAAGTTCCTCCGCCAGGGAGAAGAGCACTTCACCTCCCTCGCCAGAAGATGGCAGGAACACTACGGCCGCCTCCTCGAGGATTTCTGCAATACCTATAACCAGGACCTGATCGCCGCCTTCCGCCAACTCCAGGAGCAAGGCCACATCGAAATCATCACCAGCGCCGCCACCCACGCCTACTTCCCGCTGCTCTCCTCTGATATCAGCCTCCAGGCCCAAGTCAAACAGGGCATCTCAGCTTACCAGCGCCACTTCGGCCGCCAGCCAAAGGGCTTCTGGCTGCCTGAATGTGCCTACCGGCCTCGCTATGAATGGAAGTCTCCCCTCTCCGACGCCGGCCCGCAAAAGCCCTTCTTGCGCAAGGGAGTCGAGGAATTCCTCAGCGAAGCCGGCCTCGATTACTTCTTCATTGACTCTGCCATGCTCGCCGGAGGCGAAGCCCTGGGCGTCTATCAGGAGCGCTTCGAAGCCCTCAAAACCCTATGGCAGCAGTTCCAGAGCCAGTATCAGCCCTTGCCCGAAATCTCCAATCGCGCTCCCTACCGCCCCTACCTGGTTAGTTCCGCGCCCGAAGGCAAGCGCCCGGTCGCGGCCTTTGTTCGTGACCCTCGCTCAGGCGTCCAGGTCTGGAGCGGAGAGTGGGGCTACCCCGGGGACGGCTGGTATCTCGATTTCCACAAGAAAAGCCTCCCCAACGGCCTCCGCTACTGGAGAGTAACCTCAACCAAAGTGGGCCTCGGGGACAAACAGCCCTACGAGCCCGCCCGCGCCGCCGAGCGGCCCCCCGAGAACGCCGCCCACTTCAAGGAGATGCTGAAGGAGATACTTTCCGCCTATCGCGCGGAGAGCGGAGAGGCCGGAGTCATCTGCGCCCCCTATGATGCCGAACTCTTCGGCCACTGGTGGTTTGAAGGGCCGGAGTGGCTCTATCACGTTATCCGCTACATAAGTCAGGACCCGGAGATCGAGACCACCACCTGTTCCGATTTTCTCGCCGAATATAAGCCCACCATCGTCGTCTCTCTGCCGGAGGGCTCCTGGGGCCAGGGAGGCTTCCACTGGATCTGGCTCAATGAAGGGACCGAGTGGATCTGGAAACACCTCTACCAGGCCGAGGCGGAAATGGAGGCCCTCTCCTGGGAATTCGCCGGCCGCGGCGACCGCAATCTGCAGAACATTCTCCGCCAGGCCGCCAGAGAACTCCTCCTTCTCCAGGCCTCCGACTGGCAGTTCCTCATCTCCACCTGGACCGCCAAGGATTATGCGGAACTGCGCGCCAGCCAGCATTATGAATCTTTCCGCCGCCTGGCGGAGATGGCCCGCCGCTACGGGCGCCACGAACAGATTGAAGAAAGCGAATGGGGCTTCCTCGGCGAATGTGAAACCCGCGACGCCGTCTTCCCCGATGTTGACCCCGCCTGGTGGCTCGACCTCGACTTCCCCCCGCGGTAGGCCTTCATTGGGAGGCAACAGCGAATCCATCCACAGATTTCGCAGATTACGCAGAAGCCGGGGCGATCACGGGGTCGCCCCTGACTCATCTGCGCCGATCTGCGTTAATCTGCGAGATTCTTTGAGAGCCATCTTGTGCGCCTGGTTCCGATCTCGGTGTCCCTGACCCCTGAAACCTGGCCCCTGAAACCCTTTGTCCGAAACTCCTCCCTTCTTCGTGCATCTATATTCTAGGGGTGTGGTAATATACACGGGCGGAGGAAAGACCCGCGCCGGCGCTGCCGGCAATCCTTTCTGCAAGGAGATGAAAGATGAGGATGAACCGAAAACTGCTCTTCGTAGCCGCAGTAGCCGGCCTCGCCGCGCTCATCGCCGTCGGCCTGGCCCTCGCCGCGACGGCCGCCTCAACTCAGACCTCCACCACCAACTACTCCGACTGGGAAGGAGCCAAGACCAAGTGGGTTCCGATTCTCGATGTGACCAACAACGGCATCCGCATCGGCGCCGCCCAGGTCGCCGGCCCCGCCTCCCAGGTGGACAAGTGCAAGGCCGTCGCCCAATTGGAACTTCAGTTCAAGAACCTCGCCCGCATCAAAGCCTATGTTCCCATAGAATCCTATAATGTCCTCCGCCTCGATCGCGTCCAGGGAGTCAGCGTCTGGGCGACAGGCGATCTCCGCATCGTGAAGTATTAGAAAGGAGTGCAGAAGATGAAGCCGCGCATAACCAAGATTCTATCCCTGACCATAGCGTCACTCCTCTTCCTCGGAGTCGCCATCACCGCGGGGCGCGCCCTGGACCTCGGAGACGTCCTCAAGGTCGGCGGCATCGCCTACCTGGTGGACCGCTACGATAAGCCGATAGATAATTTCATCAATAAGGCCCTCGGCGAAAGACATGCCCAGGCGAAGGGCGCCACCAAGGTCGTTCCCATCCTTTCCGTGGGCAGCGGGGGCTATGTCGGAGCCGCCCAGGTGGTAGGAGTGCCCGCCGGGGTGCAGAAAACCAAGGCCGTCCTCCAGGTCGAGATAGAGGCCGGCTCTTTCCGCGCCACCGGCCTTCTGCCCATCGGCAAGAAGGCGGCCTCCAAATCCTCCACCCGGATAAAGGGAGTCGGTGTTTCCGCGGTAATTGATTTCAAGATCTGAAATTGCAGAGGAAGACTTCTCCGATTCGCCTCCTGCCTCTGAAAGCATTCTTGCTCGCCCTCCTGGCGTCGGCCTGCGGGTGTGGGGTTACTCCGCCGGCCGTGCCTCCCACGCGTGCCTACATCAACGTGGATAGCCTCGTCCCCCTTCATCCCGGCGCAGAGGCCCTCCGCCAACTGGAGGAAGAGATTCGCAGCCTCTCCTCCCTCGCCGGAGTGGACCAGCCCTTGCCTTCGCTTTCGCTTCCGCCTCCGGTCTCATTTCCCCAGCCTCCCGGCCCGCCGCCGACCGCCCCCGAGGCGCAGTCCTTCTTCTCCCAGGCGCGCCAGGCCGGAGAAGCCCACCTGGAAGCCCTGGGCGGCGAACTCGCCGAAACCCGGGCGCGCAAGGTCGCCCTCCGCCGGACAGAACTGACCGCCGCCCTCAGCCAGGAGATGAAAACCGAAGAAGCCCGCGCCCAGGAAGCCCTCTGGAGCGATGAGCAAGAGCTCTTTCGCGGCTTCAGCCGCCGCCTCTTCAATCTCAACGTGGGACTGGCGAGAAAGAAGCTGCCGGACAAGGAAAAAGAGGAATTGCAGAAAGCATTGCGCCAGGTCGAGGCCGAACAGGAGGCCGCCCTGGCCGTCGTTCGCCAAAAATCAGAGCAAAACCTCGCCGCTCTGAAAAAGCAGAAACTGCAAAAAGTGGAGGATCTTCTTGCTCGCCACGAGGCCGAACTTCGCGCCGAAGATGAAGCCGTGCTGGCCGAACATCGCTCCCGAATGGAAGCCGAACTCAGCACGGCCGCCGCCAGGCTGCAGAAGACTCCCCCGGCCCAGCCCGCCCCTCCTCCGCCAACGCCGTCCGCAGAGAGCCGGAGCCTTGCCCGCCAACTCTCCACCCACCGCGGCCGCGCTCAAGCCGCGGTAACCGGCTCAAAGAAAGCCTTGCTGGCTGAACTGGAGAAACTGAAGGCCGCCCGCGCCAGGCTTTGGAACGCCCTGCGGGAAGAGGTCAAAGCCGCTCTCGAAGAAATCGCCGCCGATCGCGGCCTCATTTTCATCTTCGACCCCGCCCAGGCGCAAAGATTGCCCGACTACACCGACAGAGCCGCCGCATGGCTCAAGGATTACTGGCAGCCCCCTGATGCCCGCACTCCCAATGCCCAGTAAATCTCATTGTCCGCAGATTAGCGCAGAAAGAGAATTGCCGGCGGGCTGCAAGCCGCCCACCGGCTTCTTCCGGAAAAGGGTCCTCGATGACTGATATTCAACGCCTTCTCAAACGCCAGGCAGCGTGGCAAAAAAGCCGAGCAAGTCTTCCCTGGCCGGAGAAAATTCGCCTGGTTGAAGCCCTTATGCCAGCAGTCAAAGCCTTGCGGAAGTCAGGGAAAGCCCCGCGAAAGAAGAATACTGCAGGCTAAGAGTCTCTTTGCGCCCTTTGTTTACCCCGAGCATCGTCGAGAGGCGTCTTTGCGGTTAGAGCAGCCTATTCCTCGTGAAACTCAAATCCCGCCCGCGGGTTCTGTGTGCACGAAATCGGTATCCCCTGGGCGAGGTTGCCGAAGCATTTGGCGTTGTCCTGAATGCACTCCACAATCTCTGACTTCCGGCCTTCTTTCACCTTATTGGCCCACTGCGGGTCGGCAATCAGGCCCCTCCCAATCGCCGCCAAGTTCGCCCTTCCCTCCCGCAAAGTGCGTTCCGCCACCACAGGATTACTCATCCCTCCCACGGCAATGACCGGAATTCTGACCACTTCCTTCACCGCCGCCGCCAGCCCCGCATGTGCAGCCGGCTCCGGCGCGCTGGAAGGAGAGATGTCAATCACATTCAGCCCCGCCCTTTCCAATTCCCTCGCGAACTCGAGCGTCTCCGGCAAATCATAGCCATCTTCAACATATTCCACCGCGGTGTGACGATAAAAGACCAGGAAACTCGCGCCTACCGCCTGCCGTATCGCCAGCACCGTCTCAATGGCCAGCCTCATCCGATTCAGCAGCGAGCCGCCGTACTCGTCTGCTCTCCGATTGAACCGGGGAGAGAAGAACTGGTTGAAGAAAAAGCCGTGCGCGCCGTGCACCTCCACACCGTCAAAGCCCGCCTGCCGGCAGGCCCGCGCCGCCTCCGCAAAGGCCCCCGGAATCGAAGCCACCTCCGCCGTCGTCGCCGCCCGAAGACCGTCGCTCTCGGATACTCCCACCTCTTCTCCATTGATGTGGTTGCTCTTGAACAACTGCACCACCGCGGCCGCGCCGTGCGCCTTGATCGCCTTCGCCAGGTTCGCCGCTTCGGCCTTGAACTCCGGCTCGCGGAAATGTTCCACCACCGTGCCTTCCACAATCACCAGCCCGACCCCGCCCTTCGCCCGCTCCGCATAATAGAGCCGCGCCCGCTCCGATGTAACCCCCATGCAGGTCGCCATCGGCGGCATCACAATCCGGTTGCGCAAAGTCACCGCTCCCAGCGGCAAAGGCGAAAAAAGCAGCGGATATTTCGGATGCGCAACAGATTCTGGCATTATCTTCTTCTCTCCATTATTGCTGCTTTTCGACAAACGCCGCCGACCTCCTGCCAAATAGACCCCAAAAGCCGCCATTAAAGGATTTCACCGCAAAGACGCAAAGAGCGTTAAAAACCAATCAACCACGAAGACACGAAGTCCCTAAGCCTCTGCGGGGCCGGAATGGCGGCTCGAAGAGCCTGGCCAACACAAAAAAATACATTAAGGGCTGCCATTGGGCAGCCTTAGAGATTTCCTGGTGCTTTGGTGTGTTAGTGGTTGAGTGTCTTTGCGCTGAACAAGATAGGTTCGCCAACCTATTGCTTACTGACGGCGAGAGGTTTATGATCTTGCCGGACCATGAGACTTTCAGGCGGAGGAAAAGTCGGCGCCTACCACGTTCTCGCCTTCCTCCAGCATCCTATTGCAGATTCGCCATCAAACGGCTTCTGAACACAAGGAGAGCGCGGGATGAGACCTTTGCTCTGGCTGCGAGCGACGCTTCTGGTATTGATTCCACTCTGCGTGCTTTCTCATGCCCAGGCTGCGCAATACACCGCCTTCTCCCTGAAGGTGGCCCAACAGCGTATCCAGCAGGTTGGCCGGGATTGGCGGGCGAGCGATTCCGACCTAGTCAATCTGGCCGGCATCAATCAGGTGGAAGGCTTTGTCTATGACCAGGAGGCCGGGGACCTTATCTTGGTGGGAACAAAGCAGCCGGGCCGAACCGCCCTTACCCTGGATGACTTGGCGGTGGCCCTGCGCGCCCGCTTCCGCTACAACGAGTGGCCCCTGGTGAGTATTGATCCTCTGCCTGATACCGAAAAGACCGGACAACAGTATGTCCGTTTCGAGGGCGGCATACAGGAGACTGCCTTTGGCCAGGCGCTGTTCGAGGCCGACTACCGGCTAAAGCAGATGGCGATGGGGCTGGAGCCAACCGGGGTGGCCGGCCTTGCTACGGCCTGGGACCGGAAGGTGGCGGGAATAGAGGCGGGGAGGGCGTCGGGCGAACAAGAGGTGGATTCCCGCTTCTGGTTCTACCCCACCAATCCCCATGTGGCGGTGCGAGAGGGAGTATGCGTGGTGCGGGGACTCAAGGTGGGAGTATTTACCGAGGTGTTATCGGCCAGAATTGGCGGCAAGGCGGTGGAGGACTTGAAAGGCTTCAAGGACATTCCTTGCGATGCCTTTGCCAACGATGTAAGCGCCCGATTTGACGACCTATGCACAAGCCAGCCCTCCTTCAACCGGCTGCGGGGCTTGCAGGAATTGGTCGCGGTCTCTAAGGCGCTGCAGGAGTTGGAGCCGCAACCCAATCTTGACTACTGGCTGGATCAATATCCTATTGCCACACAAGATACCCCCCGCCAGGCCAAACTGTTGCGCCGCAAATATGAGGGCAATCAGCGCAGCCTCGAGGTCTCCGGCGGAGTCCACCTGACCGCGCTGGCAATGCGCCTGAACTCGGGAGATGTGGGGGCGCTGCGCCAGGCCGTGCTGAAGGTGCGCCCTTCTTCCCAGGCGCTGGACTGGAGCTTCGTTGCCGCAGAGTGGGTCATCCCGCTGGGAGAAGGCCAGGTGAGGCCGGAGGATATTGCTCCATTATTCTCGCAAGCGCTCTTTCTCCAGGAGCAGGAGCGCCACCAGGATGCCATCGGGGTATATAACAGCATCCTTGAGATCAACCCCCGCCTTGCCGAGGCCTGGTCTAACAAGGGCGCGGCGCTGGGCCGCCTGGGGCGATACCCGGAGGAACTGCAATGCTGTGAGAAGGCCTTGGAGATTAACCCCCGCCTTGCCCAAGCCTGGTCCAACAAGGGCGCGGCGCTGCACAGCCTGGGGCGGTATCAGGAAGCGCTGACCTGCTGTGACCGCGCCCTGGAGATCAACCCCCGCTATGCCGAGGTCTGGTCCAACAAGGGCGCGGCGCTGGGCAGCCTGGGGCGGTATCAGGAAGCGCTGACCTGCTGTGACCGCGCCCTGGAGATCAACCCCCGGTATGACAAGGCCTGGTACAACAAGGGCGCGGCGCTGTATTACCTGAAGCGCTATTCAGAAGCGCGTCAGGCCTTCGAGCAGGCGGCAAAACTGGGATCTGCCCAGGCAAGCAAGGCCCTGGAAATCCTGAGACAGGGAGGACATTAGAGACTCTCTTACATTAAGGTTAAGCGCGCTCAGCAGGCGTGGCACGGGCTTCCCCGCCTGCCCGTGATAAAGAGTGGCACGGCCGTCCCGGCCGTGCATTATAAATCTCACGAGCAAGATGCTCGTGCCACGAGGGGGCAAAATGCCCATGGCACCTTCTGCAACCATAACACAAGATGATCATTAGAGAAGCATCTCTCCGATATTACGGAAAAGAAAAAGACGGTTTCCAATCTTATGCACCAGAGGCGCACAAGCCTATGGAGGGGACAGCAATGGTTCGACTTCGCTCACCACAAGCGCGTTCACATCTAAGAATCGGGCAGGGGGCATGGCAGTGGCTCGTCTTGGCCGGAATTTTTGTGGCGCTTTTCATCCCAATGCCCGCCGACGCGGTCGGCCTGCCGGAAGCGGCTAAAGGCGCTTTGCTCAAGGGAGACTGGGCGGGCGTCTTGGCGGTGCTGGAACAGTCTGGCACCGATAAGCCGGAGACGGCCTCGCGCCTGGTGGCCGCCCAGGCCTGCCTGGCCTGCAATCGCAACAACCAGGCGACGGCGTTGTTCTTGCTGGCCGATGAGCAAGAATTGCAGACCTGGAATGCCTGGACAGAAGACCTGCTAAATGAAGCGCCCGCTAATGCCGTCGCGCAATACCTCCGGGGAGATGCGCTCGCCCGCGTTGGCGAATATGAGCGGGCAGAGCAGTGCTTTAATCAGGCGCTGCAAATTGATCCCAGATTCGGACTGGCCTGGGTTGCACGCGGCGCAGCAAAGGCCTCCACCGGCCAAATGGAGGCGGCCTATCTCGACCTAACGCAAGCGACCCGGGTTGAACCGAACCTGGCGGATGCTCACGCCAGCCTAGGATGCCTGGAAGTGATGCTGCAGAATGCCGAAGGAGCCGAGAAAGCCTTTAATGAGGCCTTGCGGCTGGCCCCGGAATTTGCCTTGGCTTATAACGGCAGGGGCTGTGCGCGCTATGGCCTGGGCAAACCGGACGAGGCGGCGTTGGATTTCGAGATGGCCCAGACACTTTGCCCGGCGCTGGTGATTGGCGAAGCCAACGAGGCGCTCGTCCTGGGCATGGTCGCCCGACAGATTGACCAGCGACTGCAGGCGGCGGAAAAGCCCGGAACCGCTATAGAAACCAAGACGTTGCCCGGCGTTAATCTGCTGGACAGCACATCGGTGCAGCATGCGGTGGAAAAATACGGTTTCTGGGAAGTGAACCACGCTATCAGCCTGGAAAAGCAAAATCTGCTGGAAAAGATACACCAAAATAATCAGTGGATGCAGCAGCAGTATATGCCTGAAATTGCCGCGCTAAATGGCACCATTATGGGCATTGAGACCACCAAGTCTGCTTTGCGCGTGGCCAACATGGGAGTTGCGTATTTGGAGGGCGGATTTCCGCGCCTTCTCAAACAGGGCGGCTATTACCTCATTAAAGACCAAATCAGCCTAGCGATGGACAAAGGATTGCCGGGCCCCTTGCGCGCGCCCGGCAAAATGGGGCTCGCCGGCCTCAGCATGGAGGGCCGCTTCGACTGGCTGTCAGCGACTCTTCAAGCCTCGCAAGAGGCGGCCAGATTGGGCCAGGCCACCCTTCACCAGATGGCCGACACAAAGAGACTTGAAATAGTCGCACACGGCATGAAAATTGGACAGATGGGTAGAGTCGAAAAAGGATCGGTGGCGCAAGAGATCGCCCGGCGTCCGGAGACTTTCGCTGCGCCCAAAAATACTTTTGACCAGGCGTCACGCTTGACCGGCTTGATCTTTCCCAGCACTCAAAAATGGTCGCAGATGCCGGATTTATTCAAGGAAGTTGCCAGCGGCAACCGCAAGCAGGGGCCGGTCTTGTTGGTAAGCGACGACCCCATCAGGAGTTTCGCCTTCGAGCGCATGTTGCAGCGTCAGCAGATTCCGGCTGTAGTAGCGCCGCCGTTTGATACCCAGCGGCTTTCGCAATTGAACCGCATTCAGCCTAGAGCCGTGGTCGGCCTGCCCCGTGACTTGGATGACACCTGGCGGAAGATCGTGCCATTTCGGCCGCCCGACAAGAACGGTGGTGCGGCTGCGGTAAGCCGCCTTCCCTCACCGCCGATTATCAGGCAAGAGAACACCTTCACCTTTCCGGGCAGCAACGGTCGCTCGGTCACACTGCCGCTGCCGCAGCAATATCGCATCCCCAACACTTCCTGGGATTGGGGCAAACAATGGGCCCCCAAGGGTAATGTCGGCGGCGTCAGGACCGAAGACCTGGAATGGGTCTTTGTGGACAAGGGCAACTGGCCGGTGATTACTTTCTTCTCACTGGGCTATGAACCTTCACTGCCCGCGAAGCAGTGAGTCCAATTGGAAAACAAACCTCCCGTCTGCCTACGGCATGACGGGAGGTTATCTATTATCTGCGTAGTTCTGCGTAATCTGCCGATAAATTCCTCTCTTTGCGCTTTCTCTGCGCTCTCTGCGCCCTTGGGCTCCGTAGCCGCCTGTCCTGCGAAGCCTCGGCGAAGCAGGATGGCGAAGGAGGCTCTGCGGTGAACGGCTTTCCTACCTATCTCCGCTATCCTCATGCCCATGCGAAAGCCCGTGCCCATGCGGATGACGATGGCGAATCTCCCCGTGCGCATGCGTGTGCTCGTGAATCAAGTTGACTTCCAGCAGCAAGTCAAGATTTGAAAGGATCGTATGCGGATCTCCCTCTGCCCACAGACGATGATCTTCTCCCATCACCAGCACGCGGTCGGCGATTTCCTCCACGATGCTCAAATCATGGGTGGCGGTAATCAACGTCTTCTCCGCCGCTCTCAATCCAGCCAGCAATTCCACCAGCCAGGTCTGGGAGCGAGGATCAAGATCGCCCGTCGGCTCATCCAAAAGCAGCACCTCCGGTTCCAGCGCCAAAACCGAGGCCAGGGCAACCTTCTTCTTTTCTCCTCCGCTGAGGGTATAGGCCGGCCTATCTTCCAGGCCGGAGAGATCGCTCAGGGCAATCATCTCTTCAACCCGCTTTGCAGCCTCCGCTTGTGAAAGCCCCAATTGCAGCGGCCCAAAGGCTATCTCATCTTTCACCGTCGGACAAAAAAGTTGCGCCTCCGCCTCCTGAAAGACCAGCCCCACCCGCCGCCGGAATTCTCCGGCAAGCGCGGGAGTCTCCATTCGCCCCGCCTCCAGCCGCTCCCCAAAGGCCCGAATGCTCCCCGAAGTTGGAAAGATCAGCCCATCCATTAGATGCAGCAAGGTGGATTTTCCGCACGCATTCGCCCCCAAAATCACGATGCTCTCTCCAGGCGAGACCGAGAAGGAAACGCCCTCCAGCGCCCCCTGGCCCTCCGGATAAGAGTAAGAAACCTCGCTCAGTTCAAATATCGGAGTCATCCAAGACCTCCTGACCGGTCGAGCAGCCAGATGCCCGCGCAAAAAAGAAGAATCACCACACCCCAGCCCACATCCCGCGCCCTCAGCCGAAATCCCTCCAGGGTTCGATACTCACCCGTGAAGCCGCGAGAGATCATCGCCTCGTGAACTTTCGTCGCCAAAGCAAAAGAGCGGCGAAAGAGGCTGGCGACCTTCACCCCAATCAGTCCCCGCTCCGTAGCCGCGGAAGCCGGCAAGAGCGCCCGGCTCCGGCGAGCATAAAGGCCCTTTTCGCTCAACCGGACGAAAAGAAAGAGATAGCGATAAGCCATCGCCAGGGCGAAGACAAAGAGGGCGGGAATCCTCATTGACCGCAGCGCCGCCAGCACCCTCTCCCAGCGGCTGCTCAAGAGCACTGCTCCCGCCCACCAGACCGAAGCCGTCACCCGAAGAACCAGCCGGCCGGCAATCTCAAGCCCGGGATAAGTTACCGCGAAAAAGGGGTGGGGGAGGAGGATGAGGGCCGCCTTTCCTGGACTGAATAGGTTGAAGATTGCGGGCAAAGAAATGAGAATCGCGAAGCCCGGTCCCGCCCACCACAGCGGATGTCTCAAGCCCCTCGCCCCAAGGCCCGAAACCAGCGCCAGCCCCAGCGCCGCGGCAGCCATCGCCCCCAGCCCAAAGAGCCCGTGTATGAGGCTGATTGTGACCAATACCGCGGCCAGGCCTGCCAGTTTGATTCTCACATCAAGTGATTGCAGGAAGTGCGGCGCGCGCGCCCAGCGCTCCGCAAACAGCGCCTCCTGGGCAAATCTCACAAACGCCTCCTGGGTCCGCAAAATGTGGCGCATGTCTCTGTCCTTTAGGCACGCACGAAACCCGTCTACTATTTGGAGTGCGGGAGCTTGCAGGCCGTCGCAAAAAGCATTCGCCATCTCGGTTAGTTACCGTAAGGTTGCCTCTATTGGACAGAAATGACGGCGATAGCATCGAAAAAGGCTT
>Ga0299915_10001430_pt1 | contig 17727 bp, 20 predicted proteins | sample RVTome_13_FD_200263 | JGI IMG/M metagenome (GOLD analysis project Ga0299915, IMG submission 200263) | Soil microbial communities from uranium-contaminated site in the Upper Colorado River Basin, Wyoming, United States - RVT92D227 (version 2) ... | reverse complement strand
TTTTGGTTTATTTGGCAGGGTGTAAAAATTGAAAATGATAGATGGCTAGAGACTGAAATTCAGATAGGTTATTTGTAATGTGACAATGTCAAGATAAATAAAAAAATTAATTATAATGATGAAATAACACAAGAAATTGATAAAGTAATAAAAGCATATGATGAAAGAACAAAACTTAATGATAAAAGATAAATAAAAATATAATTTTGTTGTATTAACGCGAGCTTAAAAACGTGTAAATACACACGTTTTTTTAAAGAGATCGAATGTTAAATACAGGACAAATTAAAAAGATTTAACAAATTGTTGTTTTTATAGATTTCAATAATAACTAGTACAATCCTATATTTTAAAGAATAACAGAACAACAATTCCTTCAATATTCCTCCGTTTTTGTATAATGGGGTGATTTTTTAATTAAATAATATGAAATACCTATTGCAATAATGATAGATGCAATGCCGAAAAAAATATCACTTGGTGTCGTAGCATAATCTATCAGAATGATCTTTCGTGCAGCGACAATCAATGCGACAAGTAGTACAACCTCAACATGAACAACATGCTCTTTCGTATACATCTTTAATGTTTCAAGTAGTTCAACACCTACTAATACAAGGAAGAATAAACCAAATAAATCAATGATACTCCTCTGGAAATCTAATTCATCAAAATTTAAAAAAACTTTATCTACTAAACTCCAGGCAACATGTGCTATGGAGATTAAGACAACAATTCCAAGCATCACCATAAGAACATAAATGACAATTTTTTTATAAGTCTCAAAATTTAATAATTTTGTCTGAACCATCAAAACTGAAATGAGTTACAATTTTATATTATTATTTATAGATAAATACTGTGGGAGGGGGATTTGAATACCAAAATACCAGCATGATAAATTTTGCAATTTATTTTAGGTTTATTAAAAATTCATTAATAATTTTCTTTCCGTCTTCAAAATTTTTATATTCTTCAAGAGTAAAATGAGAGACATTTTCAGTTGATATGCCTCTAATCATTGTTGATAATTTATTTGGCCAGTAATCTTTTTCATATAATGCAAGAACAGGAATAACAGGTAAACCTAATCTAGGTCTTAAATAGGCATGAGCAATTTCTATTCCAGTTCCTAAACTTGGAGTAGAAACTTCAAAAATTGCTACTGATATATCACTTTCAATTGCTTCTATCATTTTATTACGAACATATATTTTTCGTTGTAGTTCATCTTTTGGCAGAGGACCGATTGCCTGCTCAAGTTTATGTATCGCTTCTTCATATGATTTACCTGTTGTATGTTCGGTATATACTTTATAACCTTGTTTTTGTATGGTCTTAATATAAAATTCATGAACTTGAGAGCGTTCTTTTCTATCTTTTGCACCTTGGATTGCTGCTCCATAAAAAACACTTTTCATAGAAAATGATTAATAACATTTATAATTTAAATTTATTGTGGTATGTAGGGGGAATGGATTTGATCACAAGATTACCGGTAAAATCTGATATTTTCTTCGGTTAACCTAAACTTGCTTAAAACCAATTTCATTAAGGATTTCCTTAAGAATTTTGGCTTTCATTTTAATATCATTTGGTTTGATTTTGTCCTTTTTTATTCTTTGGAATGCCCCATTCAATGATTTTTCTAAAATTGCTATATCAATTAAGGCTGTTGCTTTGCAGAAAAAACTTCTTGATTTACCATCGTCAAAATTCTTTATCATCATTTCAAGTAACTTAATTCGTTTTTTCTGTTGCTCTACAAATTTTTCAATCCCATATTCTTTTATAAAATTCAAATTAGGTATAACTTTTTTATATGATGGATAAGAAGAAGAGTCTTTCAATTGCTGATATTCTTCATTACTTCTGAATTTAGAACATGGGAACTCTGAACACTCAGCACAAACTTCAAAATTCTTTTTCTTGACACAACAAAGTTATAAAGGAACATGATGGATGTTTATTAATGAAATCTGGACCAGCGCAACCAGGACATCTTGAGGTTCCCTTAGTATAATATCTTGGGCATAATTCACAATCAAGACCACATACACCAATTGTCGGATATTTTTTTAAAATCTCTATTTGTGCCATGATTTACCTCTTTTCATCCTGGATTCATAATTTCCGATAACAAGTTATATTTGAATTAGTTTTGTATATAGTAAAAATCTATTATTCCATCCCAACCATATTAAATTATCATTTTGTATAAAAAGTGCAGGGTAAGGGATTTGACCACGAACGTAGTTATAAAAAATAATGGTTTTTTCACTTGTGGATATTACAAATATCTAATACCTTACTAAATAATTCTCATAATTATATACAGTATATTTTTTTCCTTTTGATGAAACTCTAAATCCCTCATTTTCCAGTAACTTTTTTGGTTCTCTGCTCCACCTGGATATTTGTCGTTCAAATAACCACCGATTTTTAATGTTCGCCAATAAGGTGTGATTTTTTTCTTTCCTTCCATCTTATCTTCTTCAGCAGCATGAGCAGCAGTCGTAATAAAAATACCAGTGGTAAGCGTGCAACAATACTTGGTGTGATGGTTCTGTGCAAGTTTTTGACATATTTCTTTAAGAGTGATGAGTTTTCCGTTTGGAACATGGTTCATGATTTCAACCACTTCCCTTGGTTGAACTAACACCACGCTATCTCCTTTTCGTGCACCCATTTTTTCTAATGATTTTCCGCATGGGAATTTCGGGTCGAATTTCAATATCTTTGGAAATTTTTTGTTATCTTCTAATTTTTCTTTCCAAGATTTCCTTTTATATGTCATACTCATACCATCTATACAATTTCTTTTTATATTGTTTACTTTTATTAAGAAATTTTAATTTATGCAGGGGAAGGGATATTAACCCTATTTTACCGGTAAAAAAACCTATAAACTCTCTGGTTGAGTTCTTGAATTTACTCATTTACCTTTTTACTAGCAAATAAGTGCTCCCGTCGGAAAGGGAACACGAATTTACTGGTAAATTTATTAAGATTGATAGTGCAGGGGAAGGGATTTGAACCCAAGTAGCTGGCTACATACTATTTTATTAGAATCTGTCTGCTTGTTCATAGAGAAGTTTTCGAATAATCACGTCTCCCTGGTGTTCAATAATTGATGGGATGATCCCCGGGAGGATCCTAGGTCTATATCCTTTATTGAAAAAATACATAATCGCAGTTGTGTTTTCATCAAATATTCTCATTCGTGCATGGGAAAACTCGATATCTCCATCATGGCCATGGGTTACTTTTCCAAATTCCTCTTTAAAAATCAGCCATCCTAAACCAAAATATAAGATATCATAATAGGGGTCACTCTGTGGATATTGAATCGTATGCATCTCTTCTATTGTAGTTTCATTTAAAATGTGTATGTTGTTATATGTTCCTTTGTTCATGTGTGCAAGGACGAAATGTGAAAGATCATTGAGTGAGGTGAACAATCCACCGCATGGATCAAGAAAAGTGTAGTCAATTGTAGGGATTTTGAGATATAATCTTCCTAATCGGATATATGAACAAGCTATATTCTGAGTTGGTAAGTGTTCCATGGAAAAGCTGGTATTATGCATTTCTAATGGTATGAAGATATGGTTTTGACAGTATTCCTCAAGTGATGTACCTGATAATATTTCAACGAGGTATCCTGCAATTGTTAGACCAAGATTTGAATAATTTCCCCCTGTTCCGGGTGAATAGTTACCCCAGAATTCTGGGTGATAAGCTTCACCATTTGGATCAAGTAGCTCTTTCACATAGCTCAACGGGTACTCACCTACGAAATACTGGGAAACTGATGCTTCATCATGATCATGAAAGCTTGCATGATGACTCAAGAGCATGCGAAATGTGATCGGGATATCAGGATAGTTTGGATTTCTTAACGAAAAGGGGAGATACTCATTTACATCGTCATCCAAATCAAATAAACCTTGTTCATATAATTGGAGAAGCGCGGTAGCTGTAACAGTTTTTGAGACAGAGGCAACCTGATAAATCGTATTGATTGTGGGTTGTTTCCATCCTTTAAAATCATAATAACCATAACCTTGTGACCAGATTATTGTATTGTTTTTTATGATACAGGCAGAAACAGAAGGAATGTGGCTTGCAAACATGTATGACCTAATTTGAATATCCAATAGGTCATTGTCCACATCCTCAATAGATTCTTTTAATGGTAGAGATTGTAGAACATAACTATTTGATACCAGTATAGGAAGTTCAATAAGTGTGATACATAAAATGATGGTAATCAGGAATTGTATAGAATACCTTTTTATGACATTATAATGTGTCTCTCATTATATTAAACTATTATCTACTATTTAACATACTTGAGAAGTCTAGAAAAAATCTCCTAATATATTATTTTTATATTCATATTTGGATGATTATGAACAATTGTTACCCATATTTTCAATTAGAAATAAAAATAATTTAAAGTATAAAACTATAAATGATTTAATCAAAACAATATTAAGAGTCATTAAATCAATATAAAAAACATATATAGATAGGTAGGTATAATATAAAACATAATTGAAAATGTTAAGATATAGGATAATTGAAAATGTTAAGATATAGGATAATTGTAAATGTTAATATATTGAATATAAGTTTAAATATAGAGTAGATGTACAATTGAAGAATATACAATAATGTATAGTCTTTATATCGTATTGAAAAGATCTACTAAAACCTTAAAAAAAAATTTTAAAACTTATAAAAACCTATGTTTGGAATTTTTATATTGTTTTCAAATTATCATAAATCCGTTAAATGTATACTAAATTAAGGCCTTCTGATAGTATTGTATTAGCCCGTATGTTTTTGGACATTTTTATTGATAGAAAAACATTGAATAAAGTATACATCGAGGAGGTATATTTCAAAGGTTTTTAGGTATTCAAATTTAAAAGGCAAGTTCTGAATCTTAGATGACGAGGATATCCCACTAAATATGTAAATGCTTATTGCATATGTTTTGGGAGGATAATGGATAAAAAAGCAAATATTGAAACAGCTGGGATAATACGTAAGGATAATAAAATATTAATTGCACAAAGAAAAAAGATAGTTGGATGGAACCAAATAAATGGGAATTCCCGGGTGGAAAACTAGAACCAAATGAAACATTTGAAGAATGTTTAATTCGAGAGATACAAGAAGAACTGAGCATAACAATCTCCATTGATAGATTATTCATGAAAACAACGCATACCTATATGAAAAATAATGAAGAATTCCCTATAACTCTCATGGTGTATTTAGCCGAGTAGAAGGAAGGTGACGTGAAAAATATCGATTGCCAGGATTCTCAATGGGTTGATGCTAAAGAGATTATAACATTTGATTTTGCAGCAGCAGATATTCTAATTATTAAAAAATTTTTAAATTCATTAAAATAAATTAGGGTGAAGAGATTTATAAATAAACAGTTGTTTGTAATCTGTTGTTTGAGGTAGGTATTTTGGTAGAACCAGTTGAGGATAACATCCTTGAATCCAAAAAGAAGAGATTATTAAAATTAAGAAGTGATATAATTGATAAATGTATAAAAGGAGACATCACAATAAATGAATTTACACAATTTCTAGAGTTTATACAACCAAAACAATTAAATCTGAAATCTGAATTAACCGGATACAGCTAGGGCATATAACCACCCTATGCTATATAACCGACCGACTTGGGCGGATAACAAAGTGGTTACCTTATCATTTTCTCCTATAATATCGCCGATAATATCAAAGAAATTTTTCTAAAACCATTTTTTCTTTTTTTAATTGATTTTTAAGATTTTAACACAAGTATTTTATTATGTTTTAATTTAGGATTTTATTATGTCTGATTCCAAATTAGAGAATCGGTTAATGAATTCAATAGTTCAAGCAGTAAATGAATATATCACCCACAAAAAAAAACAGAGGTCAAAACTAATTGGAAATAAACTGTTTCAGAGAAAATGTAAGTGATACCAGAATGGTTGTTTCAAACTGGTATATTATGCAGTTTTTTAAGTTGGAGAAATTTTGGAGAGATGAAAAAAATAGATTTTAAATAACATAAATTGTATTCTATAACAAAATTTTTGGGGGAGTGATATTATGGAAAAAATTTGTACTAAATGTGGAAATGTAAATTCAAAAAATGTAAAATATTGTGTAAAATGTGGAAGTAATCTTGTAGAAAAAAAGATAGAATCATCACCACAAAATCAAGAACCTTCACCTATCACATTTCAACAAGAGATGCAGACAATTAAACATTCTAATCCAGTTAGTTTCAAAAAAACAAGACCTATAGAAAAAATAGTAATTACTGCTGTAATCATTGCAATAATCCTGTCGATAGTTGCTATAGCTCTACCAATAGTTTTAGAAGAAGATAACCTAGCAATAAATTCTGTAGGAACTGATGAAATTGTTGATAGTTCTGTTACAGGTGGAAAAATTTTAGACGGATCAATAACTGATAGCGATATTAGCAATATTGGTTTGTCTAGACTTGCAATTAATTCAGTAACAGGTCAAATAATTCTTAATGGTACTATTGATATTAGTGATCTAAGTAATAAAACGATTGATGACTTGACAAGTTTGATTTTAATTGCAAATAACTCAATAACTGGGATTAAAATTGCAGATGGAACAATTGATACCGTAGATATAAAAAATGAAGCAATTACGGGTGGTAAAATAAAAAATGAAACAATAACAAATTTAGATATTGCACCAAGTGCAGTTAATACTGAGGAACTTGCAAATAATTCTGTCACTTATAACAAGATGAGTATAAAAATTAAATATGGAACAAAAATAGAAGTAACAAATGGAACAGTTGTTTCGCATGGATTAGGATCAAAACCTTCTTCAGTTATAGTAACACCGGTTTATGATAAATCAGTTCTTGGAGGAAACTATGCTATTTATGCAAATGTTCATAGTATAAGTTCTACTTCTTTTACAATAGATTTATGGTATATAACATTCACTACGCCTCCTATAATAGATGAAATTGATGGAGCACCTTTTACAGATGGAGTTAGCGTTAATTGGATTGCGATTGTTTAAAATCTATATTTAATCTACGAGAACTCTCCTAATAGAACAGTTCTATTAAATAAAATATCGTCCTTGATAATGTAGAATAAATAAGAAATATTTATAAACCTTGGAAAGAAATTGTAATTTACTTACAACTTCTTTTTTCTTATTTTTTGTAAAATGAAAATCAGTGTAAAAAGTGCAGGGAAGGGATTTCTACTTTAAGTTTAAATCACTTACCTTTAAGGATTTTATCCTCATCTTCTATTATTTAAGGGATATTATAAGGTAAAGTCGGACTTCATTTTACAGGAAAAATATAATATTATATCTATTGAACGTTTGTTATTTTTCATTCATCCCTTTCATAAAAAAACATTGTACCTCTATTAGCATGTTTTCTATCTGTTTCACCCTTTGTTCATCATTTATTTTCTGATAGTAATCAGATAAAGCAATCAAGAGTGCTTGAATTGCTGTCGGTGGGCAATGCCAATTTTTCTCGGGTACGACCCCAAGTTCTTTTTCTATTAACTCAAGCAAAATTTTCAAGGAGTTTTTACTAGCCACTATATCACTAAGTGATTTTCCTTTAACACTGGTTGTCAATGCAGAAGCAGTTGCTATAGTCACGACACATCCAAACGTCTTAAATTTAATATCCTCAATATATCCATTTTTTACTCGAAGATATATGTCGGTCAAATACTGGTTGACTGGATTAAGAGCCCGACCAATTCCATCAGGATTTTCGATTGTACCAACGTTTTGTGGATTCATAAAATGATTAAGAAGCCTCTGATCTGATTCAGTCATAACTAATACCAGCCAGTGAAAAATCTATTATTTTCCACCTCTTATGTTTATTACAATACTAATGAACATTACATATCTCTCCTAGTATTAACTGGGAGACAACTAACGGTGCAGGTTTTCCAGAGGTGGGATCATCAGGGATATCATCGGTTTCTTTCACTAAGATTTTTACATCAGATCCTACCTTTGCTATGTATGTCTTCTCGATGCGTCTAATAATTTCCTCAACAGAGGGACCGATATACCGTAGATCATTATCGATTACAAGAAGGATTTCAATCTCATTAAGAGCCTTCTGAACAATCTGAAATCGTTTTACCTTAAATGTTTCAAAATCGATAAGAACTGAGGTAATAAAAAGAAATGTACTCGGTGGATATATTGTCCCATTTGGGAGAACAATATTGGATAGCACCCGCCCTTCGACTGGTTTTTCAAAAATAGGACTTCTTAAACCACATCCGCATTCTCGACCATTGCTTAGTGTTATCCAGTCTTCCATACCAGTATATCGAATGATTGGTGTTGCGCCGTTCCATAGTCTTGTAAGCACAATTCTCCCTCGTTCACCAGGGGCAACAGGCTCATTTTTTTTATCAACCGCCTCTATGTAGAAGAAATCTGTATGAACATGCCAGTTGTTCTCAGTGCATTCAAATGCTATATTTGCTCCAGCTTCACAAGATGCATATACATTGTACATTTTACATCCAAAAACGCTCTCTACATACCATCTAGTATATGCATCAAGCATTTCTCCCCCTACGTTTAAAAATCGAGGATGAATATGTTGACCATATCCTTTTGTTTTAAGAAAAGCAAGTTCCTGGAAAATCGCAGGATATGAGATAATCACATCTGGCTTAAATTCATCTAATCTTTTAATGATGTCATGAATAGGGTCAGAGGCATTCATGGAAAGGTAATTGTCAAAGGAAAAAAATGATTTCAAATAATGCAGTACATTTTTTTCGTAAACCTCATCGATTTTAAAAGGATTAAAATTACCCAGATGAGCAATTCGTGCTGTTCTCCAGTTAAGTTGAAATGCTTGTTGTTCTCGAAGTGAAATCCCTATTCCTCCAAGCATCGTTGGAATATCAGTGTAGATGCATAATGGCTGAGAACCACTATTGCAACAATATTTTCCGGTTGTTCCACCTGTACAAATAACATGCCCTTTCTTTTTATTATATGTTGTGGGGAAGACGCCGTCAGGGAAATTATCTCGGAAATCTTGTCGTGAAATCAAGGGAAGTTTTATGATGTCCTTTATTTTATGGATGTCTTTTTGGTGAATACCTGCGTTTTGATATTTTTTATTATAGAGTGGTACTGTATACGCATAAGTGATGAGTTTTCTGAAAACTTTATCTTGGTATCGTTCTAATTGTGTTGAAGATAATCCTTCGATTCTTCCTGGATCACGGAGATACCGTTTTATTAAGGGAAACACAATAGATGGGTTATATAGCGGATTAATCTTCATCAAATTTCATCACCTTGGTTTTGGTGGTTATTACGAATTTGTTTTTTACATTATTAAACTTACCAATTGGTAAAACATTAAATATTAAATAATATATAATAGTTTTGGTGATTGTTCAATGAAAACACCCTGTCAAACCATCATCTGGCAAGTCCTACCAGTCATTCGTAAAGAATTGGCTAAAAGTCTGGTGTCATACTATGGTTTTACACAACGAAAAACCGCTATAAAATTAGGAATAACGGAAGCTACAGTCTCACGATACCTTTCTGGAAAACGAGGAAATATTGACATATCCAACAAAACTATTTTAAAAGAAATCAGCAACTCCGCAAGTAAAATTGCTAAAGGAAACAAAAAAATAGTGATTCAAGAAACCTGCAGAATCTGTGATCTTTTAAAATCATAATTTTATTAACCATGTTTTTGTATTATGCCTTTGATACTTATGGGGGAAAGACCATCTTATGATGAATATTTCATGGAAATGGCGCATGTTGTCTCTAAAAGAAGTACCTGTATACGTAGAAAAGTAGGTGCAATTCTAGTAAAAGATAAACATATTCTTAGTACAGGTTACAACGGTGCCCCAAAAGGTTTGAAACATTGTAAAGAAGTTGGTTGTTTAAGAAAAGATATGAATATTCCTTCTGGTGAGAGGCATGAACTATGTCGAGGACTTCACGCTGAACAGAATGTAATTATACAAGCAGCAGTTTTTGGTATTTCTATAAAAGGTTCGACATTATATTGTACAAATACACCGTGTGTTGTTTGTGTTAAAATGCTTATAAATGCAGGTGTTGAAGAAATTGTTTACTCTGGTGACTACCCTGATGACCTTGCCAAGAAAATGCTTGTTGAAAGCAAGATTAAAATAAGAAATTTAAATAAATAAAATTTTCTCCTGTTGTTGAAAAAATAGGAAAAATATAAATACTGTCGAATGATTTAGAGGAGCAGAGGAGAATATGAAGCGAAAAAATTCATTTGTATTGGATGAAAAAGACGATAAAGCAGTTTCTTTATTTTCTGAACTTGGAATGCCAAGGAACCTTGCTAAGACATTAATGTATATCTCTCAAGTACCTGAGTGTAGATCTGCAGATGTTGAACAAGGAGCAGATTTAAGACAACCCGAAGTAAGTGTTGCAATGCAGGAAATGAGACGACGTGGCTGGGCAAAAAAACGTGATCTTAAAAAGAAAGGCAAAGGTAGACCAGTTCATATTTATACACTTACTAAGAATTTACCAGATATCTTAAAGAATTTTGAGTCAGAAAAAATGAAACAAGTTCAGACTATTAAAAGTGATCTTTCAGAACTACAATCACTTATCAAAGACTATAAATAAATTTCTTTTTACTCCTGGTTAATATAAAATTAATTCTTTTATTTTTTTTATTTTAAAATTATTTTAATTATATTGTGAGGGAATCTATTTTGAAGAAAAGAATAAAAAAAATTTTTGAAAATTTCAAAGAAAAACCTGAAGCAATAATAATCAAAAATACTTCTGAAAATCTCATAGATCCAAATTTTTTTTATGTAACAGGTCTTGAAAAAGGTTTGTTTGAAGGATGTGCTGCAATTTTATTTCCAGATGGAAAGTTGGATATTATTGTGAGTCGACTTGAATCTGAAACAGCTAAAAGAGTAAATGGGAGAATTAAAATTTTTGATAATCATGAAGAGTTTAATATTCACTTAAAAAATTGTATTCAAGATTGTGATACAATTGGCTTGAATTTTAATGGTTTGTCATATCATGATTATCAAGATTTGTCAACTCTTTTATCAGGTTATAGTTTTGTTGATGTATATGATGCTTTATCCAAAACAAGAATGGTTAAAGATGAGTTGGAACTTAGTTTTATAAAAAAAGCTGTTGATATCTCAGATAAAGTAATGAATAAAATACCTGAAATAATAAAAGATGGAATGTTTGAATATGAACTTGCTGCAGAAATAAACTATTTAATAAAAAAACTAGGTGCAGATAAACCTGCTTTTGATACTATTTCTTCTTATGGTAAAAATTCTGCTGAACCGCATTATACAAATGGTGAAACAAAACTTAAGAAAGGTGATTTTGTTCTTTGTGATTTTGGTGCATGCTTTAAACGTTACAATTCAGATATAACCCGCACATTTGTTTTTGGTTGTGCAAGTAACAAGCAGAAAAAAATGTTTGAAACTGTTTTAAATGGCCAAAAAAAGGCTTTCGAGATGATGAAACCAGGTATAACAGGCAAACAAATACATACCGCTGTAGCTGAGTATATAAATAAAAGTGATTTTAAGGGTCATTTTATCCATTCAACAGGTCATTCACTTGGTCTGAGTGTTCATGATGGTGGTGCTGGTCTAAGCCCTATTTCTGAAGTTAAACTTGAGACGAATATGGTTTTAACTGTTGAACCTGGGATTTATGTACCGGGTTTTGGTGGTGTAAGAATTGAAGACGATGTTATTGTTACTAGTGACGGTGTTGAAATCTTGTCAAAAACTTCCAGATATTTGATAGAGATATAGTTTATTTTTCCATTACCTTTTTATTAGATTTATTGATATGCCTTTTTTAGGGGTTTTATCTATGAGCTGGTATAATGAAGTTGAATATATACGTAAACAAGCACGTTTGAATAATGAGTTTTTTGCAAATTCACTGCCCATGATTGCAAGTGAAAATGTTTTATCGCCGCTTTGTAGGGAAATGCTTATCACTGATTTTCATGGTCGCTATGCAGAAGGTACTCCAGGTAAACGTTATTATGAAGGCTGTGAATTTTTTGATCGTGTTGAAGAAAAAGCAATGGAGCTAGCAAAAAAACTTTTTAATTGTAAATATGCAGACGTGAGGCCTACTTCTGGTACTACTGCGAATATTGGTGTTTTAAAAGCCTTGATTAAACCTGGTGAAACTGCCTGTGTACTTGATTTGGCAAATGGTGCACATATCAGCTTTGGTAAATGGGGTGGTGCTGGTGTCCGCGGAATTAATCTGGTTTCTTATCCTTTTAATGATGAGGAGATGAACATTGATGTTGATGGGGCAGTTAAACTTATAAAAGAGGTTAAACCAAAGCTTTGTCTTAATGGTCGTTCTGTTTTTTTATTTCCTAGTCCAATTAAAGAACTTGCAGAGGCTGCTCATGATGTTGGTGCTTATTTAGTATATGACGCAGCACATGTATTAGGTTTGATCGGTGGTAAACAGTTTCAGGATCCACTACGAGAAGGTGCTGATGTTATGAATGGTTCTACGCATAAAACATTACCTGGGCCTCAGGGTGGTATGATACTTTCTGATCATAATGAAATTACTGAGGAGGATAAATCGTTTTTACGCAAGCTTAGTTTTGGGGTGTTCCCTGGTGTTACTTCTTCTTATCATCTGCATCATGTTGCAGCAAAAGCAATCGCTTATGCAGAACATTTAGAATTTGGAGAAGCATATGCAAAACAAACAATTGCAAACGCCCAAGCGTTTGCACAGAGTCTTTTTGAGCGTGGTTTTAAAGTATTTGGTGAAAAACTAGGTTTTACTAAATCTCATCAGGTTCTTCTTGCAATTGGACCTGGTAAAGGCAAGGACGCATCAAAGAAACTGGTTGATGCAGGTATTGTTACAAATATGAATACTATTCCTGGTGATAATGACCCATTAAATCCATCTGGTTTACGTTTAGGTACTCCCGAACTTACTCGTATTGGTATGAAAGAAAAAGAAATGAGTGAAGTAGCTGAGTTTTATAAACGTGTTCTGCTCGATAATGAAAAACCAAGTAAAATTAAAGCAGAAATTAAAGAGTTTAGGAAGGATTATCAAGGGCTTCACTATTGTTTCAAAGAAGGTTTTAGAGGTTACGATTACCATAAGTTGGTATAATTTTTATGATTATAGCAATAACAGGAACGCCTGGAACAGGTAAAACTACTGTAGCATCTATTTTGAAAAAGAAAGGCTTTATAGTTGTTGATTTAAAGCAAGTAGCTTTTGATAAAAATTTTATCAGTGGGATTGACAAAGTGAGAAATTCAAGTATTGTTGATATTAAAAAATTAGATAGATATATTAAAAAAAAATTCTTTGGTGAAAACATTGTTTTTGTTGAAGGACATATCGCTCATCTTTTGAATTGTATCGACAAAATAATAATCCTCAGATTGCATCCTTTAAAGCTTAAAGAAATACTAGCTAATAGGGATTGGAAAAAAGATAAAATCCGTGAAAATATTGAAGCGGAAATTCTCGATATTATATTATGTGAAGCAGTAGATATTCATACTGAAAAAAATTGTTTTGAAATTGATGGTACAAAACGATCAATTAATAATATTGTTAATTGTATCTTGGAACTTGTTGAATATAAATTTAAAAATATAAAAAAATATAAAATAGGAAAAATTGATTGGTCTGATGAGATTTTAAAGGATTTATAAGTTTTGAGTTGACTATTTATGGTTCTTGATAATCAAAGAGATAATGTCGATCCTATCTTGAATAGATTTGCCAAGTTTTTTTTACATTTTAATCCAAATGTTCTTAGTTTAATATCTTTGATTTTTGCTTTTTTAGCAGGTGTATTTTTTTATTTTTCTAGCCCTGCTTTAGAACTTAAAAATTTTTATATTTGTTTTGCTGCTCTATTTGTTTTTCTTAATGGATTTTTTGATGCAATTGATGGAAAAGTTGCAAAAATTACAGGTAAAATATCTGTTAAGGGTGATTTTATTGATCATGCTTTTGATCGTTTTTCAGATGTTTTAATACTTGGTGGTCTTGCTCTTAGCCCATGGTGTAGAGATCAATATTTTATTGGTTTAATTGCAGTTGCAGGTATGCTTCTTACAAGTTACATGGGTACGCAATCTCAGGCTGTTGGCGCCAAACGTAATTATTCAGGACTTTTAGGTCGTGCTGACAGACTTGTTCTTTTGATACTTGCTCCTGTTTTGCAGCATATTTTACTTTATTTTTATAGTTTAGATTTGCTGTTTGGTATTAGTCTTTTAACATGGATTCTTGTTTATTTTGCTGTAGTAGGTGTTATTACAGCAGTTCAACGGTTTTTTTCAACTCTGATGTGGTTTAAAGAAAAATAATTTCTTTTTCAACTTTTTTTTTTATTTATCGTTTTTACAAAGTCGAAAAGAAAGTCTAGAGATAATGAAAAATAAAGGTTTATATCTGAAATTTTCATCTTTTAATATTTACTAGCTCTAAATTCTTTAATTAAAAAAAACTTGTTTTTATATTACGCATATTCAATTGTATATTCACCTGCAAAAAATCCTTATATACATATTATTATGTTTCATTTGTTGGAAGGGATGCTCATGAATATTTCAGAAGATGTCCAAAGTAAACTTGATGTTTTGTTTGTTGCAAGTATTTCTATTTTTATTATTGTTTTTTGGCTTTTAATTATGCCAGGTGCATAAAAAATCTTTGCCTATTTTTAAGTATAGTATGTTATATTACCTATCTTTAGTTGTTGAAATTATATGAAGAATGCAATTGTTGTTTCTTTGGAGTCTTATGTTTCTGAAATTATTAGTTTAGCAGATACTTTAGATTACAACGTAGTAAATACTTTTATTCAGAATCGAAGTAATCCAGATGTTAACAGTTTTATTGGTAAAGGTAAGTTAGAAGAAATTAAGAAATATATTGATGATTATCCAGATTCTATTGATTTAGTAGTTGTTAATGGTGAGCTTAAACCATCTCAGTGGTTTTTATTAGAGAAGCAATTGGGTGTAGATGTATTTGATCGTATTCGTCTTATTCTTTCTATTTTTGAGAAGCACGCTGAGCGAAAAGAGGCCAAACTTCAGGTTAGATTGGCTCAGTTTGAGTATGAGCGCCCTTTTGTTCGTGAGCTTATTCATCGCGCAAGATCTGGTGAACATCCAGGTTTTATGGCTGGTGGAGAGTATCAGGTTGATGATTATTATGAGCTGATAAAAAAACATGTTAAAAAAATAAAAGAAGAATTAATAAGTATTCGTAACCAGCGTGAATTACGTCGTGTTCATCGTCATAAGGGTGGTTTTTATCTTGTGTCTCTTGCGGGATATACTAATGCTGGTAAGAGTAGTCTTTTGAATCTTTTAACTGAGGGAAATGTAAAAGTAGAAGGTAGACTTTTTTCTACTCTTTCTACAACTACTAAAAAGATTAAAGGTAGTAGTTTACCTGTTTTGTTGACTGATACTGTTGGTTTTATTCGTAATCTCCCTAGTTGGGTTATTGATGCTTTTCATTCTACTTTGGAAGAAATTGCTGTCGCTGATGTTGTCTTATTAGTGGTTGATATTAGCGAGGATCTAGATATTGTTGTTGAGAAGTTGAATGTTAGCCTAGGTGAGCTTGTTAATATTGGTGTTGAATCATCGATTGTTTTGGTTTTTAATAAATGTGATCTTATTTCACGGGATGTTTTAGATTATAGAATCAAATTCTTTAAAGATCTGGATAATTTAAATGATAAGAAAAAGGTTTTTATCTCTGTTAAAAATGATTTTAATGTTGATGATTTGTTTGATACATTATATAGCTGTTTACCAAGTCTTGTATGCTGTAAGATTAAGATTCCATTAAATGAGAAGTCACAATCTTTTGTTTCATGGGTTTATGAAATTGCTCATGTTTTAGATATTTCTTATGATAGGTTTATTGTTGTTTCTTTTGAGTGCAGTTCTAGCATTTGTGATAAGATTGTTACTCGCTGTAAGGATTTTGATGGTGTAGTTTTGAGTTAGTTTGACATTTCGTCATTTTGTATTTTTTGCCCTTAAACTTTATATATTATTTTAATAGAAATGTATCACGTTAACAAATAACATGATATTATTTAACGTGGTATGAGAGGATGAAGGGAAGAATTAAAAAAACAATGATAACTATTACAGTTTTGATAATATTACAGGTTACATTTGTTTTTCTTGTACAATCAGAGACAATAAATCAAACCAATGACAATTCTTTTATACTCGTTGATAAAAATGGTAACGGTGAATATACCTCAATTCAGGAGGCAATAAACTATGCTACTGCAGGGTCAACAATATATATAAAAAAAGGAGAATACCCTGAGATAATTCAGATTAAAAAAACTATCACGCTCATAGGAGAAGATAAGGATAGCACTCTAATAACTCCCATCTCGGAAGAAAACAAATACTCCATATATGTAGGGGCTCCAAACATAAAAATAAAAAACATAGGAATTACAAATGGAGCCCTTGGTCTATATTCTCAAGGAATAAAAATTTCTTCAAAAAACACAGAAATTGACAACTGCAAAATCTTTAACACACCAGTAGGAATTGCTATTTGGACTAATGAAAATAAAATAAATAACAGTGTTTTTTACGGTTGCAAGGATGAAGGAATAGCATTACTTGGCAGTATTGATAATCCATGTAATAATAATCTAATTTCAGGTTGCATTTTTTATAATAATTGCGATGGGATAGAACTTCAATTCTCGTCATATAATAAAATTCTAAACTGCAAGTTTTATAACAATACACATACAGGTATAGATGCAATTGCTTCAGATAATAATGAAAATATTATCTCTAATTGTGAAATCATAAACAGCAGAGTAAATGGTATATATCTTTCGTCATCAGATTATAACAAAATTATAGACTGTTATATAAAAGATAATTTAGAGGGTGATATAATAATGAACAAATATTCTGAAAACAATGAAATAATTAAAAATGAAAAATCAGAAGAACAAACATATGGTATATCAAAAATAAGTTTAACGGTTCAAAAAGTATTGCAAAAACTTAAAAACTTTAATAACCTAAAAATATTATCATTTTAAAACCCCATATTAATCAGAAAAAAGGATAAATGGTTTAAAAGATAATTATTATTTTATTTCATAAAGATTACCTGAGAAGTATTTTAGCTGACTTAGACAAATTATTGACTAAATTTTAAAAAAATATAAAAAAAGATAGCTTTAAATACTATTAGCAGACAAGCATTAGCACGATTTTAAACTCATGTAAGTACATTTTTGGTTTTACAGTTTGAACAATCAAACGCTATTAAATCATCATCGATTGTTGTTTCCTTTTTACATATAGGACATGTTATCTTAATTTGTTTTTTTGGTTGACTTGTAATCTCCTTTTTTATATAATCTTCCCACGCTAATATACATTTATTAGCAAGCAATATAAATTTTTCCTGTACTTAGTCAACGACATAAGTAATTGGACATATTGAAATTAAATCTATGACCTGCTAAGAATTGATCAATCTTCATTTGCAAATTCTCCATGGTTGAAAAATAGGTAGAATTTGTGACCATACCTCGTAT
>Ga0299915_10001429_pt1 | contig 17731 bp, 18 predicted proteins | sample RVTome_13_FD_200263 | JGI IMG/M metagenome (GOLD analysis project Ga0299915, IMG submission 200263) | Soil microbial communities from uranium-contaminated site in the Upper Colorado River Basin, Wyoming, United States - RVT92D227 (version 2) ... | reverse complement strand
TACTGGCGATAATTTTGAGGGTATCCCTTTTTTTCTCTGAGATACGGATTGTAGTACTTCCCACGGTCATACCTCCTTAGTCTACTAATAGATTAAGCTATTTTGAGCCTAGTGTCAAGCTATTTGTGAGATATATGAAAAAGGCAGTTATCCAAGCTCAATTCCTGGCTCTATTCATGCCTTGACCACTAGTACCATATTCTCTATAGTTATACGGTAGTGATTCCATTGCCGCGAGGACACCATGAAAATCAAGGTAGACCGGGAAAAGATCGTCAAGGCGCTTAAGGAGGTCGAGGGGATCGAGGTTACCCTGGAAAACGCCGAGGATGCCAAGGAGGCCCTCGATCTCATCTTGAAAAAGTCTCAACTCTTTAAGGGCGCCGAAGGAAAACAGTTGAAGGATGTCATCGTGACCGCCACCCAGGAATACAAGACCTCGGCGGTGGAATACAATCTCATATTTACGCTGGAGTTTGTCTTTGCCAGCGGCGTCTTCACGGACGCCAAGACCGCCCTGATCAAAGAGGTACAGGATTTCTTCGCTAAATACTGAGGTTGCCTGTACCCTTGGGTATGGCAGTAAAAACGGCTGCCAGTTTCAGGGAAACGCAACAAACCGATCCCGCGAAGGTACAAGAGGTATCTCATACCCCTCCGTAAGGCAGTTTTCTTTTTACCTCCCCTAGGCCATTCATTTTTCTGATTGTCAGTCATCTACTACGACGCGGATACCGAAGGTCCGCAGCGGCCGGACTTCTGGTTCAAAAGCACGGCGGTATAAAAGTACCAAGGACCCCTTGCCCACGGCGACAACATCAAACCTAAAGGTCATGCGCCCCTCGGAACCCAACGCCTTGCTGTCCGGCGTGAACTCTGGCTCGCCCTTCTGTTTCAGGAGGGCCTCTGAGCCGGGCTTCACCTCCCAGGTATAACCCGTCGTCGGATTACCCTGTAACACTATTTCCAGCGTCTCACCGGGATGTAAGGTTATCGTTGATCCGGAATCCGCGTGCGTTAACCGCAGTGTTATCCCGCGTTGCTTTCCCGCGGCAATAAGAGCGATGGCTAGCATTAACAGCACGAGAGTGAAGCTCATTCGCCGAAACATTATCGTGGACCTCCTCTGCGATTTATAAAGGCGCTTATAAAAGCACGCGAGTTGCCTTGCCAGCGCCGGAAAACAACGGACGATCCGCTTGATTGAGATGAGCATTCTAGCATGGGCTGCAACACGGCGGCAAGCACTCAATGCCCTTGAGCTTATTCTTCGACCGTGCTATTTTCCTGGTGAAGATGCTGGACGTCATCGGCATAGGCGCCTTGAACCTGGACCTCCTGTACGAGGTCCCCGACCTCGCTGCCCTGCGCAAGCAAGGCTGGCCTTTGCATGCCGGCAGGGAGCACTCCCTTACCCCTGTGGAGTTCCGGCAACTATTGCAGGGGCTGGAGCACCAGGGGACCCTGCGGTTTCGCAGCGGCGGGGGATCAGCGGCCAATACCATCGTGGCCCTGGCCAGGATGGGGTTTCAGACGGGGTTTGTGGGCAGAGTGGGAGCAGACGACGAGGGCGCTTTTATCTTGAGCGAGATGAAAGGGGTGGACCTGGCGCATATAAGACGAGGTGGTGCGAGCGGCATCTGCCTGGTGGTGCTGGACAGCCGCCGCGACCGGGCCCTCGTGGTCCAGCCCAATGCCAATGACGATCAGACATTCGAGGATCTGAACATCCCCTATCTATCCGACGCCCGGTACCTCCACCTGAGCGCCTTTGTGGGAGATGGCCCGTTTGCTGCCCAGCGCGGGCTCATGGAGGTCCTCCCTGCCGCGGTAAAGGTGAGCCTTGATCCGGGTGAGCTCTATGCTCAAAGGGGCAGGAAAGCAATCCTTCCTTTGATCGAGCGATCATCCATCCTCTTTGCCACAGAGCACGAGATCTGTACCCTCATGGGCACTAGTGACTATCGAGCCGGCTGCAAGGAGATCGCCTCGCTCGGGCCTGATACCGTAGTCTGCAAGAGGGGGGAGCAGGGGGCATATCTCTTCTCGCGGCAGGAGGAGGCGGAGTTTCGTCCCCAGGGGGAGACCAAGGTGGTGGACAACACCGGCGCAGGGGATGTCTATAATGCCGGGTTTTTGGCGGGGCTGCTTCTGAAAAGGCCGCTTACCGCCTGCCTGGCCCTTGCCCATGCCCTGGCAGCCAAGAGCCTCGGCGGCTATGGGAGAGAGCGCTACCCAGATGCCGCGGATCTCAAGGAGATGCAAGGGGGTTGATGATGCCTTTTCCCTTCGGCTGGTTCTCCACAGGCAGGGACCTGGCAGCCAGGCAGCTGTTGCAGGCGGTCCGTGATAAGATTAAGGAGGGTTTTATCCCCGGGGAGATCGCCTTTGTCTTCTGCGACCGGGAGAAGGGCGAGACTGAGCAGAGCGATCTCTTTCTGGATCTCGCTGCAGAATTAGGTCTGGCGACCATCACCTTTTCCTCACGCCGCTTTAAACCTGAGCTCCGCAAGAAAGATCGGGAGCAATGGCGTACGGAATACCATAAGGGGGTGATGGAAAGGATTGCCGCTCATAAAGCTGCCCTGCTGGTGCTTGCCGGCTACATGCTCATCCTGAGCCCGGAGATGTGCCGACGATACGCGATGATCAACCTCCACCCTGCCCTGCCCGGAGGTCCGACCGGGGCATGGGAGGAGGTGATCGACGAGCTGATGAGAGAGCGGGCCGCTACCACCGGCGCGATGATGCACCTCGTCACCCCGGAGCTGGACCGGGGGCCGGTTGTGGCCTATTACTCCTTCCCCATCCAGGGGGGCGCGTTCACCCCGTTCTGGAAGGAGGGTCCTGAGAAGCGCGGTCCTTTGTTTTGGCTGATCCGCCAGGAGGGGGTGCGCCGGGAGATCCCGCTTATCATCCTCACCCTCAAGGCAGTTGCCGAGGGGAGGATCCGGATCAAGGAGGGAAAGGTCTTGGATAGTCAGGGGAAAGAGCTCAAGGGGCTTGTCCTGACACAGGGGGTGGAGGCGTTTCTCAAGGACTGAGATGAGGATCTTTGTCACCGACTGCGAAGGCCCGATCTCCAAGAACGACAACGCCATGGAGCTGGCCGCCTCTTTCGTCCCCCAGGGGGAGCGGTTTTTCTCCCTGCTGAGCAAGTACGACGACTTTCTTGCAGATGTGGAGCGGCGGCCGGGGTATAAGGCAGGCGACACCCTGCGTCTGATCCTCCCCTTTCTCAAGGCCTTTGGCGCGACGGACAAGGGGATCGAGGAGTTCTCCCGCGCCAATATCCTCCTGATGCCCGGGGCAGCAGAGACCCTCCGCTTTGTCAGAGAGAGGATGCCTGCCTTTATCATCAGCACCAGCTACGAGCCCTATATCCGGGCCCTGTGCGAGGTGATTGATTTCCCCTTCGAGGCGGCATACTGCACCAAGCTTGCGCTCGATCGCTATCCCCTTCCTCAACGGGAGGAGAAGTACCTGCGCGAGGTGGCAGGGGAGATCGCCAAGATGCCGATGATCGAATGGGGGGAAAAGGCCTCGGGAATGGCGGCCTTATCTGAAGCTGGAAGGAAGGTGGTACGGCGGCTCAATCGAATCTTCTGGGAGGAGCTGACCGGGATGCAGATCGGGAGGGTCTTGGAGGAGGTGGACCCCGTCGGCGGGGAGGCCAAGGCAGCGGCAGTGCGGGATATCCTAAAGCGCACCGGTGCCCAGGTTGACGAGGTCATGTACGTGGGGGACAGCATCACCGATTTCCAGGCCTTGGAGATGGTCAAGCAGGGAGGGGGGCTTGCCTGCTCCTTCAACGGCAATGCCTACGCCATCAAGGGGGCGCAGGTAGCCTGCCTGGCAAGGGATACGAGGATCATCTCCATCTGCGCGCAGCTCTTCGCCTCAGCAGGGAGAGGGGGTGTGCTGGCGCTCTTGCCTCAGTGGGGCAGCGAGGCGCTGCAATCCGCCGGGATAGCGGAGGAGCAGCTGCGGCACGTGCCGCCGGATGCCGAGCTCGGTGAGATCACCCCTGATAATCAAGCCCGGTGGACTGAGAGGAGTCAAGAGTTTCGCAAACAAGTAAGAGGGATCGGTATCGGGTCCCTCGGATAGAGGAGGATTATGAAAAAAGAGTGGCTGTTTAATCTCTTGTCCCTCCACGCTTACGCGGGATGACCTCTATTGGAGAGGGCATGAAAAAGAAATCCTTATTTAATCTGTTGTTCCTCCGCGCTGACGCGGATGGAGGCTATTGGAGAGGGTATGAAGAAAGAATCCTTATTTAATCTGTTGTTCATCGCGCTGGTCATCTTGGCCTTCTATCTCTTTTTCCGCATCCTGTCCCCGTTTTTCTCTATTCTCGCGTGGGCAGCCATCCTGACCATCATCTTTTATCCCCTCTTCAAGATCGTCAACAGGCTCTACGGCAATCGACGGGTATGGGCCGCCCTCACGATGACCATCGCCGTCATCATCGCCATCATCATCCCTGCAGGCTTTCTGCTCAACCTCGTTGCCAAAGAGCTGCTTGATATATACCAGTACTCTGAGCAGTTGATCAGAGAGGGAAGGCATATAGCATTTTTCCAGGGTCTCCAGCAGATCGGCCTCTTTCAACGGCTCGGGGAGTTGCTCGACCGTTATTTTGATCTCTCCCAGATAGACATCGAGCCATTCCTGCTCGATAATCTGAGAAAGTTGAACATGTACATAGCAGGCCAGGCCCCCAAGTTCATCAAGGGGCTCTCCGCCATTATTCTCAAATTCTTTCTGATGACCGTCACCCTCTTCTTTTTTTTCAAGGATGGCGAGGAGTTCCTCACGAAGATAAAGACCCTTATCCCTCTCACTGCCAAGGAGCGGGATAACATCCTGAAGAAGATCGTCGAGATGATCCATGCTACGATCTACGGCGGGATCGTGGTGGCCCTGGTACAGGGGGGTCTGGGGACCCTGGGGTTCGTGATCGTGGGGCTTGGCGCCCCCCTGTTCTGGGGGGCAGTGATGGCCTTGTTGTCATTCATGCATATCGTGGGGCCCTTCATGGTGTGGGTTCCTGCTACGGTGTACCTTTTGTTCCAAGGGGCCTATATCAAGGCCGCGATCCTCGGCATCTGGGGTGCGATCCTGGTGAGCCTCTCGGACAACTTCCTGCGTCCCCTCATCATCAGCGGCAGGACCCAGATTCACCCCCTGTTGATCTTTTTCAGCATCCTGGGGGGGCTTTATGTCTTTGGCTTGGTTGGTTTCATTGCCGGTCCCCTCGTCATCACCATCTGCCTGGCCATCATAGATATCTACACCGCCACCCCCCGACGTCGGAGAACATCGGTGTAAGAAAGCGCTTTGCGGGGAGCAAATGATGCTCCTTTTAAGATTTAAAGGATATCATGTCGCTCCCGCTCTCCAATATAGAAATAGGGATGTCGGGATCCCGAAGCGGGAAAGGCGACAGTCAAATGCTGTAGAAACGCTGGGCAGGCAGTTCCAGGCAGGTAAGGGTTCCCCCGTAGACCGCGCCGGTGTCGATACCGATCTTATTGGGCGCAATAAATACCCGTTGCAGCGGGGTGTGCCCGAAGACAACCGTCTTGCCGTAGTCGTGCGGCGAGAGGATGAACTCATCCCTGATCCAGATGAGGTCGTGCGGGTCCTGTTCCTCCAGAGGTATTCCTCCCCTTATCCCGGCGTGGACAAAGATGTATTTCTCCGTCTCGTAGTACAAGAGCAGCGAGGTGAAGAAATCGAGATGCTCCTGAGGAAGCTTGAACTCGCCGTTCTGGGAATATGATGTAATGGTGGCAGCGCCGCCGTTATAGAGGTAGAGGTCATAATTTTTCCCGTTGAGGACCCAATCAAGTAACATGTCCTCGTGATTTCCCTTGAGACAGACGACATGCGGGAGGTCCTTGCGCAGCCGGAGGATAAAATCTACGACACCCTTGGAGGCGGGACCGCGATCTATGTAGTCCCCCAGAAAGACCAGGGTATCTTTCTCCGGGTTCAGCGCGGGTTTTATCTTCTCCAGCAACTGCTCGAGGTGCGACAGATTACCGTGGATGTCACCGATGGCGAAGAACTTCTCTATTTCCCTTTTACCCGCCACTCCGCGACTCCTTATTACCTTCCCTTTACCCACCAGTCTGCGGCCCCTTAGTTACTTTCCCTTTACCCACCAGTCCGCATCTTTTTCTTTAAACCACCAGGAAGACAAATCGGTCTGCAGGATGGCCTCGGCCAGATTCTTGGCCGCGTCTGTCTGCAGCCGCTTGGCGTTATTACGGAGCCACTCGTCGGCGTAGCGGCTGCCGAGATCTTTGTGCTCTTTGAGTTGCAGCAGCAGCGCCAGCTGATCGGCATCGTGTGAGAGAAGGGCCTCCGGCGTCTTTTGTTCATTGAACTCCGCAATCAAACCCTTGATCTCATCGGCGAAGGGGAGACCTGCAGTCAGATCCTCAGTTGCGCGCTCCTCATCCACCTGGACATACTTTTTGTAGACGTAGTTATGGTCGCCGGTCCTCGCCTCGGGGAGGTCATGAAAGAGGCACATCTTGACCACCTTAAAGGCGTCGACTTCTCCCTCCAGGTGGGCCAGGCAATAGCCGATGAAGGCGGTGCTGAAGAGGTGCTCGGCAACCGATTCCTCGCCGGTGCCCAAAAAGCGGTAACCGGTCCGCGGGGTCCTCTTCAGCATCGCCGCCTCAAAGAGGAGATCGGCGATACGCTTCAAATTTGCGCGCTCTCTCACCAGGGGATACTACCTCTTCCCATCGACAATCGCTTCTCTTGTGCCCTGAACCGCAGATAGCCTCCTTCTCTCGTACCTCGTTCGATGGTGCGATAGCGGGCGATTGTAAAAGATGATCGTAAGGGGCTCGCCATAATGGAAACATCATTATATATAGCGTCCCGTTAAAGTCAAATATTGCGTCCGTCCCTGAGTTCACCTTTGGGTTGTCTTTTCCGATGAGGTATGGTATAAGGGCCTCAATTTTAGATCGTGAATCAAGGGGATGAGAGGTGGGCGAGCGCGTTCTCGTAACCGGAGCGACAGGGTTCATCGGGAGCCATCTCGTGGATGAGCTCCTCTGGAAAGGGTACCAGGTAGCTGCCCTTGTACGGGAGAGCAGTGATCTGCGGTGGCTCCGGGGCAAAGAGGTGGAGTTCATCTACGGAGATCTGCTGGGGGAAACGAGGATTCCCCCTCTCAAGGGTTTTGCCCATATCTTCCATTTGGGCGGAGCCACCAGAGCCCTGCGCCACAGGGATTTTTACCGGACCAACCATGAGGGGACAGAGCGGCTGCTGGAAGCTGCGCGGCATATCCCGAGGCTCAAGCGGTTTGTTTACCTCTCCAGTCAGGCAGCTGCCGGCCCTTCTCCTGCCGAGAGGGGACAAACAGAGGAGGACCCCGTGTGCCCAGTCTCCCCGTATGGCGAGAGCAAATTGCATGGGGAGGAGGCGGTCCTCAGTTGCCGGGAGAAATTCCATGTCACCATCCTGCGCCCGTGCGCCATCTACGGGCCCCGGGACGCCTATATGTTTGAGATCTTCAAGCGCATCTCCCGCGGTTACATCCCCTTGATGGGTAAGGAGCCGATGTTTTTGAGCTTCTGTTACGTCGAGGATCTTGTTCAGGCCCTCATGTTATCCATCCAGCGGGATCATCCCTCGGGTGAGGTCTTTTTCATATCGGATGGGGAACGATATTCTTGGGATTTCTTCGCCGATGTGGTATCGTCTCAGCTTAAGGTCAAGCTGCGTAAGATCCATATTCCCATCTGGGTTGCCTGGTTCTATGCCGCACTGTCGGATAGCTGGGGATTGGCGAGGAAAAGGCCGGCCCTATTCCATCGGAGTAAATGCGCCGAGGCTAGCCAACCAACCTGGGTCTGTGATATGACCAAGGCGAAGAAAAAAATCGGCTTTCGCCCCCGCTTCCGTCTGGAGGCAGGGGTTAAGGTTACCCTCGCGTGGTATAAAAACAAAGGATGGCTATGAGGGGGTGTCTATAATGGACATATTCACCAAGTGCTATGAGTTCACCGAGGCGGATGTCGCCAAGGCCGCCGGTTACTACTTCATATTTCGCCGGGTAGAGTCCGCCCAGGACACCGAGGTGATCGTCGGTGGCCGGAAACTCATCATGGCGGGCTCGAACAACTATCTGGGTCTCACGAGCCACCCCAAGGTGAAAGAGGCGGCCATCAAGGCCATAGAGAAGTATGGCAGCGGCTGCGCAGGGTCCCGGTTCCTCAACGGCAACCTGGACATCCACGAAGAGTTGGAGGAGAAGCTGGCGGCCTTTTTCCACAAGGAGGCCGCGGTGGTCTTTGCCACCGGCTATCAGACCAACCTCGGCGCTATCGCCGCCTTGGCGGGAAGAAATGACGAGATTATCCTGGACAAATTCGACCACGCGAGCATCATCGACGGCTGCCGCCTCTCCTTTGCCCAGGTAAAGAAGTTCCGGCACAACGACGCGAAGGACCTCGAGCGGGTGCTCGCCCGCACCCCCGACAAGAGGGGAATACTTATCATCGTGGACGGGATCTTCAGCATGGAGGGTGATATCACGCCCCTGCCCGATGTTATAGCCCTGGCGAAGAAATATGGGGCGCGGGTGATGGTTGATGATGCCCACGCCGTCGGGGTGTTGGGCGCGGGGGGCAGGGGGACTGCGGAGCACTTCCACCTGGAGAATGAGGTGGACGTCATCATGGGCACCTACAGCAAGTCCTTGGCAGCCATCGGGGGATTCATCGTCGCCTCCCGAGAGGTGGCGAACTATGTCAAGCACTTCGCCCGCTCGCTCATCTTCAGCGCCAGCCTTGCGCCCGCCTTGGTGGCAGCGGTGAGCGTCGCCCTCGATATCATCCAAGAGCAACCGGAATTGCGGGAGAGGCTCTGGCACAACACCCACAAGATGCTCAAGGGGTTCAAAGAGCTCGGATTCGACACGGGGCAGAGCACGACGCCCATCATCCCCATCATGATCGGAGATCAGATGAAGACCTTCGAGATGTGCGGGCTTTTGCAGGAGTACGGGGTCTTTGTGAACCCCACCATTTCTCCTGCCGTCCCGCCGGGCAGGGAACTGCTGCGCACCAGCTATATGGCCACGCATACCGATGAGCAGTTGGATAGGATCTTGGATGCCTTTGACCGGGCCGGACGCAAGCTCGGTGTGATCTGATATGCCCGCCGGGAAAATCACTATCCAAGAGGCCAAGGACAAGAAGCAATTCAAGGCCTTTCTCCGTTTTCCCTGGCAGATATACCGGGGAGATCCCTACTGGGTCCCCCCCCTGCTCAAGGAGCATGCCTTTTTCTTTTCCCCCAAGAACCCCTTTCTGCACCATGCCGAGATCATCCCCTATGTGGCACTCAGGGATGGCGCGATCGTCGGGCGCATCGCCGCCATCATTGACCAGGGCTATATCGACTTTCACCAGGAGAAGACGGGGTTCTTCGGCTTTTTCGAGTCCATCGATGACAAAAAGGTCGCCCGCGCCCTGGTGGATCATGCTAAAAGTTTTTTGCGGGCCAGGGGGTTGAAGCAGATGATGGGGCCGGTGAATCCCTCCACCAACGACGAGTGCGGTCTCCTCATCGACGGCTTTGATTCCTCCCCCTTTTTTATGATGCCCTATAATCCCCCCTATTATCGGAAGCTCTTGGAGGGCTGCCGCCTGAAAAAGGCCAAGGACCTCTACGCCAACCGCATGGTCAACGACGGGAGCATCCCCGAGCGCCTGCTGCGTATCAGCGCCCGCATCACCAAGAGGCTTCCGGGTCTTACCATCCGCCCCATCAACATAAGGAAGTTCAACGAGGAGGTAATGAGGTTCAAGGAGGTTTACAATGGGGCCTGGCGGGATAACTGGGGGTTTGTCCCTCTGACAAACGAGGAAATGGATCTCATGGTCAAAAAGTTGAAGCCCTTAATGGTCCCCGACTATATCCCTTTTGCCGAGATAGGGGGTGAGATGGCGGGCATTGCCCTGGCGCTGCCCGACTACAACGTCGCTCTCAAAAAGGTCAACGGCAGGATGGGCCCCCTGGGCCTGCTGAAGTTCCTCTACTATTCCCGCAAGATTAAGACCATCAGGGTCCTGCTCCTGGGGGTCACGGCCGAATATCGGAAGCGGGGAATTGAGACCCTCCTCTATCTGGAGATCTTTCGCCGGGGGCAAGCCAGAGGGGTAACGTGGGGGGAGATGTCCTGGATACTGGAAGACAATCGCCTCATGCAGAAGGGGCTAGAGGCCTTGGGGGCGAAGATATATAAGACCTACCGGATCTATCAAGCACCCCTGTAGTCCACCACGCCAAGCTCGCGGAGCCGAGGAGCAGGGTGATCCCGGCGAAGGCGACACCGGCGGCAAGATCAATCACAGAGTGATATCTCAGAGACACCGTGGAGAAGATGAGCGCGGTGCATTTGTGCATTTTTTTGCCTTCCTCTGCATAATTGGTCTTTGCTGGGATCGCCATCATGTCTCCCCCCGGAGGTGGCTCTTTAGCCAAAAGGGCCACTGGCAAGGGGCCACCTTCGGCTTCGGCGGCTTCGGTTTAGCTAGAGGGAGCAGGGGGTATGCCTAACCTGATTTGACACCGCTGGTTGATTTTGATATTCTTTGATAATTGTTTCGTTATTCCCCATGGTGCGCCGAGGATCACGAAAGCAATACCTCATCGGTTTTTCTCCGCTTCTCTTCATCCTCTGTTTCATCTTTGGACAAGAAGAAGGATCACCGATGGGACATGGCATATCCGCAACGCAGTACCGCTTCAAGCTGGGGGTAGGTGATGAACTATAGGAAAAGGAACAAGAAAGCAGAGAGGCAGAGAATAGAGGAGTTGATCGTCCTCTTCGTTCTTCTCTCCTTTTTTCTCCGCGTGGTAGCGTTGTCCATGGTGTCCTATCCATCCAAGCCACAGATGGAGACCTCCTTCATGGTGTATCTGATCGGCATGGTGGACCGTTACCTTATGTCCGCAAGTGCAGAAAGACCTCCTGCAGGCACCGCCCGCTGGGAAGGATCGCTGGCACAAAAGATCAGGGATGAGGTGGTGCTGACGAAACTGGCGGAAATGGGTTTGAGCGAGAAAATCAAACCGCCCCTTCCCCGCGTGAGCCTCTTTCCCCCCGGAGAGGTGGGTGAGCAAGAAAAGAAGGTGATCGTGGAGAATTCCCGCTTCTCTCGCGAACTAGGGGAGGTCGTCTTCGGCAAAGAGCGAGAAAGGGGAATCTTAGCTGCCCCCGAGGTCAAGACGAGCGACGCCAAGGGGGGAACCACCCCCCTGCCTGAGGATACAGAGGCGCAGCGGATCATCGCCAGCCTGCGTGAGGCAGCTCAGGAGGGGCAGGGGAAGAATGCCATCGAGGCAGTTGCCTTGGACATCAAGGGGCCGGCAGCCAGCCGCAGGATCACCTCCCTCCCGCCTCCTCTTGAATCTAAGCTTTTCGTGGAAGGCGAGTGCCCGATCAAGTTTTGGATATTCCCCGACGGTACGGTGGGCAAGGCCATTCCCCTTGCTCAGGGTGACAAGCAGGCAGTTGTGGCGGCAATTGATCGGGTTAAGCGGTTTCGCTTCGCACCTCTGCCCAAGGACGTGCCGCAGGTGGAACAATGGGGGGTTATCCCCGCCACGTCGGTGCTCAAATGACCCGCGCCTCCAAGATGAAAGGGAAGGGGCTTCCTCTTCTTCTGGTAGGGCTCATCCTCCTCGTGTGGTATTTCTCCCTGTTCGGAGAAAAAGGGTTGATTAAGATCATGCAGTTGAGGCGGGAGCGTGATCGGATCATCGCCGATGTGGGCCGTATGGAAGAGGAGAACAAGAGGCTGCAGGAGGAGATCAAGCGCCTACGCGAGGATTCGCGGTACCTGGAATCGGTGGCCAGGAGGGATCTGGGGCTGATCAAAGAGAATGAGATCCTCTTTATCTTCGAGGACGAAGCAGCTGCAAAGAAGGAGGCAAAGAAATAGCGTGGTGAGGACCTCTGAGAGCGGGGTTGAAAGCAGATGAAGTATGAAGGGATCATAATTCGCCCCCCGAGCGAGGCGGAGAGCCTGATCCTCCAGATCACCGTGGGCTGCTCCCACAACAGATGCACCTTTTGCCCCACCTATAAGGCAAAGAGGTTTCGCATCAAGACCTTCGAGGAGATCAAGGATGCAATCGACGAGGCCGCCCAATGCGGCTGGGCCATCGAGCGGGTCTTTCTGGCAGATGGCGACGCCCTCATCGTTCCCCAACCCCGGTTGATGGAGATCATGTCCTACCTCAAGGAGAAGCTCCCCCGTCTGCGAAGGGTGGGGATGTATGCGAATGCCAAGGGCATCCTGAAGAAGACGCAGGATGAGCTTCGAGAGCTCAAGGAGGCAGGGCTCGGGATCATCTACCTGGGTGTGGAATCAGGGGATCAGGAAGTCTTAGAGAGGGTAAAAAAGGGGACTACCTATGAAAAATTGCTGCAAGCCGGCCGGATGGTGAAGGAGGCGGGGATCAAGCTCTCCGTGACGGTCCTTTTGGGGATCGGGGGGAGGGAGCGCAGCAGGGAGCATGCCGTCGCCACAGGCCGGATCCTGACGGAGATGGACCCGAACTATGTGGGGGCCCTCTCGGTGATGATCGTCCCCGGCACCCCCCTCTACGAGGAGCAGGCGCAGGGGCGATTCGTCCTCCCGGGGCCCTTTGAAATGATCGAGGAGCTGAGGACCATGCTTACGCAGACTGACATGCACGGCCTCTTCTTTTCCAACCATGCTTCCAATTACCTCGCCCTGAAGGTGAGGATGCCCAAGGACAAGGGAGATGCCCTCCGGCTCATCGATGAGGTATTGGCCAAGCGGGACCCCGCCCTGCTCAGACCCGATTTCATTCGAGCTCTCTAACGAGAGGAAATCAGGTGACGCGCCGAGGCATGACAGGCAAAGATTGTGTAGAGATTGAGCTGCGGGTCCGCTATGCAGAGACCGATTCCATGGGAGTGGTCTACCACGCCAACTACCTCGTCTGGTTTGAGATGGGAAGATCGGAATATTGCCGCACGCAGGGATTCAATTATCGCGACCTCGAGGCGTCGGGCTACTATATCGTCGTGGCCGAGGCCAGCTGCACGTACCGCAAGCCTGCCCGCTATGACGAGGTAATCCAGGTGAGGACCTTCCTGCATGCCCTTCAGCGCCGCTCGCTCTGCTTCCGGTATCAGGTGTTGCGAAAAGGGTCGACGGAGACCCTGGTAGAAGGTCAGACCAGGCACCTCTGCGTCGACGCCACCGGGAGGGTAAAGGTCATCCCTGATCCCTATTTTTCCTATCTTGCCGAAGGTCTCGACTCACGAATCACATGATTAGAGCCATCTTCCTCCTGTCCCTCCTCTTGATGATGGCATGCGGTCCGCAGGGGACCCCTGCCGGCACGGGGATACGCGTGGGGCTCGAGGGGAGCATCGCCACGTTGGACCCCCGCCTGGCAGTAGAGGCGAGGGCCATGCAGATCGATCCCCTGATCTATAGCTCTTTATTGCGGATGGACGCGACGGGACGCCTGGTACCCGATCTTGCCCAATCATGGTCTCAACCGGATGCGCGGACCTATCTCTTCCGGCTGCGCCGGGGGGTGCGCTTCCACGATGGCAGGGAGGTAACAGCCGATGACGTGCGCGCTACCTTCGCGGCCATCATGGATGCCGATCATCGCTCACCCCGGCGCGGCTCCTACGCAGCAGTCAGGGCGATCGACGTCATCGACCGCTACAGCGTCAGATTCGTCCTGCAGGAGATTTATTGCTCCTTCCCCTATGCCCTTACGGTGGGGATCTGCCCTGCCGATAGTCCGTGGGGGGAAAAGGACCCTCCTGTCGGATCGGGTCCCTTTATCATCCAGCGCTGGAGGCCGGGGGAAGAGCTGGCGCTCATCGCCAATCCCCGCTACTTCGGGGGGAGGCCGCGGCTCGATTGGATCCACTTCCGGATACTGGCCAACACCACCACGCGTCTGCTGGAGATGAAAAAAGGCGGAGTGGATCTCTTGCAGAACTGCGTGCCTGCCTACGCGGTGAAATTCATGCAGCGGGCTGCCGGCCTCAAGGTGATCCAGGAACCGGGGATTACCTATCAGTACCTGGGCTATAACCTGCTCGATCCCGTTCTCAGACACAAAGAGGTGCGCCGGGCCATCTCCCATGCCATCGATTGCTCGGCGATCATTACGCACACGCTCAAGGGCCTGGCACGAAAGGCCGACGGGGTGGTGCTTTCCCCTTACAACTGGGCCTATGAGGGGAATATCCATCACTACGCCTATGACCCTGCGCGGGCCATGGAGTTGCTGGACGCCGCCGGCTTTCCGGATCCCGACGGGGACGGGCCCCGGATGCGCTTTTCCCTCTCGTACAAGACCTCCACCGATATGGAGGCCATAGAGATCGCCCAGATCATCAAGGGGTACCTCAAACAGGTGGGGATCGGCTTGGAGGTGCGCAGCTTCGAGTGGGGGACCTTTTTCGACGACATCATGAAGGGGAACTTCCAGATCTACTCCCTGCGCTGGGTCGGGGTGGTAGACCCGGATATCTTCTATTACCTCTTTCACTCGAGCAGCCTTCCCCCCAATGGGGCCAATCGGGGGCGGTATGGCAACGCCGAAGTAGACAGGCTGCTCGCGCAATCGCGGCGCATTGTCGACCAGCAGCGGCGCAAGGAGCTGTATAGCCGCATCCAGAAGATCCTGGCGGAGGATGCGGTCTATACGAGCCTCTGGTACCGGGACAACCTGGTAGTCATCAAGAAGGGGTTTTCCGGGTTCCGGATCTATGCCGGGGGGGAGTTCACATCCTTGAAAGACGTCTTTTGGGAGGGGAGTTATGATGCGTCTGCCGCACTGCCTTAAGGTACTCCTCTGCCTCTGCCTCCTCATCAGCGGCTGCTTCGCGCGCGAGGGGAGGGGGATATGGGTGGTGAGGTATCAGATGAGCTCCCCTCAAGTCTTGGATCAGGTCGTCGCTGACAGCCGGCACGGTAGATTCAACCTCCTCTTCGTGCAGGTCCACGGCCGCGGTGATGCCTACTATCGTTCTCAGCTCGTGCCCCGCTCCGAGGCCCTGGCAGAGACACCCCCTGACTATGATCCTTTAGAGTACGTCCTCAAGCAAGGGCATGCAGCTGGATTGCAGGTGCATGCCTGGCTGAACGCCCTGTATGTGTGGCCCTATCCTCCACCCTACCCCCTCTCCCCCCAGCACGTGGTCAACAGCCACCCGGAGTGGCTGGTTGCAGATGACGAGGGAAAAAACCTCACCCAGTACAATCAAGCGGAGCGTACTAGAGACTCGAGCGAGGGGCTTTATCTTGATCCGGCAAACCCTCTCGTCCGCTCTTACTTCCTGCAGGTTTGTAAGGAGGTGGCCGAGGGATACGACGTGGATGGGATACACCTCGATTTTATCCGCTATCCAGGACCCCGCTGGGGTTTCAATCAAGGGCCTCTGGAGGCATTCATCAAGCGCTGGGGGGTAGACCCGCGGCTGCTCTCCGTCTGGGTGCAGAGCCCTCTGCCCGACAGGTTTATAGAAAAGAAACTTCCTTGGCACCTGCGCTGGCAGTACTACTACTACTCTCTCTGGGCCGAGCAAAAGAGCGGCTCTATCACCGAGCTCGTCAGGGCAATCCACCGTGAGGTAAGGTCCGTCAATCACCAGGCGATCCTCTCGACAGCGGTCTTTCCCGACCCGCAGGTAGCCTACTTTCTCAAAGGGCAGGATTGGCCCACCTGGCTGAGCGAAGGGTACGTCGACCTGATCGTCCCCATGGTCTACCACGGAGATTACTACCGGGTCATGGCCCAGATGGCCGAGGCCAAGAACAGGGCACAGGGTCGCGTGGTATTCGCCGGGCTGGGGGCATGGATCAAGGACCCCCTCGATATAGAGCAAGAAGTAGAGGGACTCAAGGGGATCGGTATCGACGGTTTTTCCTATTTCTCCTATCAGGGGATGAAGGAATGCGATGCGGGGTATCTCCAGCAGATAAGGGGATATCTGCACCCAGCGCGTGCCTCCCTTCCGCCGGTGCACGCACGGCAAGGCGGAGAGGGAGACCCGGCATCCTCGGCCGGTGAGGCCGACGGCGCCCTCCTGCTCGGGCGCTCCCTGCAAAAACAGTTCTTCTCGTTGGGAGACTACCAGGCCCTGCTCATGCGTTTGGGGATTACCGAGGACGCCCTGCAGGCGGAGCTCCGTGCAGAGACCGCGGCCTTTGAGAAGATGACAAGCGAGATCTACGACCGGGCCGTGCCCTCCCCTGATCAAGAGGTGCTCCTGCCCCGCAGTGTCGAGGTCCAGTCCATCCTCCGCTATTGCCATCCCAAGGATGGCCCGCTGACCCGGCAAGAGGCGATCAACGCCATGCAAGAGGCCTATGAGCGGTTGAAGAGGGGAGAGGCATTCGCCCAGGTGGCGGCGCGGTATTCCCAGCGGTCGTCGGCGCCGGATAAGTTTTACCTCCAGGACGGGTGGGACCAGGCCGCTATCATATCCTCTACGCCAGTGGGGGGGATTACCCCGGTGATAGCGGTGCCTAACGGTTATATCATCTATAAGGTCCTCGAGTTTCATCCACCGGAGCGTAGGGTCTACGGCGAGCTCCCCTTGTGGCTCAAGCGGGTGGCCTTTCAGGAGCGGTTGGCACACCTGGTGAAGGAGCAGAAATGAAGGGTTTTTTTCTGCGCAGGCTGGCCGTCGTGATCCCCACCGTCATCGGGGCAGTCACCCTCGTCTTTTTCTTCCTCCACATGATCCCCGGCGACCCGGTGGAGGTGATGCTGGGCGAGACTGCCCAGCAGGCGGATAAGGAGAGGCTGCGGCAGGAATTGGGATTGAACCAGCCCTTGTACGTACAATATGGCAGGTTCATGGCCGGGATCGTCCAGGGGGACTTGGGGGGCTCTTACTTTTACCGCCGGCCGGTGGTCCAGGTGATTGCCGAGCGGGTCCCCGCTACCGTCGAGCTGGCCCTGGCCGCCTTTATCGTGGCGGGTTTGATCGCCATCCCCTTGGGTATCATCGCCGCCATGCGAGAGGGTACGGCAGTGGACAACGCCGCAGTTCTTTTTTCGCTCGTAGGGGTTTCCCTGCCCAATTTCTGGCTGGGGCCCTTACTCATCATCCTCTTCTCCATCAAGCTCGGCTGGTTCCCGGTCTCGGGCAGGGCAGGGGTAGCGAGCCTCGTCTTGCCGGCCATCACCCTGGGGGCAGCGTTTGCGGCCATCCTCTCCCGCATGACCCGCGCCAGCCTCCTCGAGCGGTTGGGTGAGGACTATCTTATGGTTGCTCGCGCCAAGGGTCTGCCCGAGTGGAAGGTGATCCTGAAGCACGCCCTGCGCAATGCCTTGATCCCCATCATCACGGTGATGGGGTTGCAGATCGGCGCCCTCTTGTCAGGGGCCATCATCACGGAAAATGTCTTTTCGTGGCCGGGGATAGGGACCCTCCTCATCAACGCGATCGAGGCGAGGGACTACCCCCTGGTTCAGGGATGCATTCTCTTCATCAGCCTGAGCTACGTACTCGTCAACCTCCTGACCGACCTCTTCTACGGGTGGGCGGATCCCCGGATCCGATTGAAGGGTTGAACAGGGGTATGCTGATGGAGGGCGCACACCCGCAAGGAAGCACGATGGGTCTCCGCAAGAGGTCGAAGCCTTACTGCTCTTTTGACCTTGATGG
>Ga0299915_10001427_pt1 | contig 17738 bp, 15 predicted proteins | sample RVTome_13_FD_200263 | JGI IMG/M metagenome (GOLD analysis project Ga0299915, IMG submission 200263) | Soil microbial communities from uranium-contaminated site in the Upper Colorado River Basin, Wyoming, United States - RVT92D227 (version 2) ... | reverse complement strand
GGCACTGGGAATGGCAGTAAGTATGATTGCTCTTGGGCTTGCATTCTATACAGGTAATCTCGGACTATTGGCACTGATCTTCATGTTAACCTATACGGCAGCATTTGCCATGAGCTGGGGACCTGTAACGTGGGTTTTGCTGTCGGAGATCTTCCCGAACAGTATCCGTGGCGCCATGTCGATTGCCGTGGCAGCCCAGTGGATCGCCAATTGGATCATTTCTCTCACCTTCCCCATGATGAATGATAATCAGTGGCTGACACAACTGTTTAACCATGGATTTTCCTACTGGATCTATGGGGTGATGGGAATACTGGCCGCCCTTTTCATGTGGAAACTGGTACCGGAAACCAAGGGTAAGACGCTGGAGGAGATGGAGAAGCTTTGGAAGTGACACGGGACGAGGGATGAGGGATGAAGCATATTGATTGTCCAAGAATAAAATTCAACCTTTAATCCTTTTCATCAGCATCTCCAACGTCTTTTCAATACGGGAAATCCGGGTTTCACCACAAATTCCTTTTCCACGTCGTAAGGAAATTCAATGAAAGTTGCATCAATGTCCTCATGTTTAAGGATCAATGCATCAAATTCATATTTTTTCATATGAATATAACTACAAAATCGTCACGATAAGCTCTGAAGCCGGGTAATCAGTTTTGAAGCCCTGTCTTCGATGGTTTCAATTTCGGTTTTAAGGCCCTTTACAAATTTGTTACCTTCATAAGTGCCCCGTACGGCTTCAAAATCCAGTGTATTTATTTCTTCATCTCCATCAATACCATATCCATAGCGACTTGTCAAATCAAATTCTTTCGTTGCATCCTGCAGGATCATATTATCCAGCTTAACTGCATTTATTTTCCAGTCGGTTATTATCTGAATGAGCGTCTCCCTGGATGACGGCCATGTTTCTGAACCGGTTTCCTTTTTAATATGGGCTGAACACCAGTTCCAGGCATGTTGCGCATATGACTCATGCACATCTTTAAGCTGATCCAGTACCTGTTCAACAGATTTCAATTTTCCGGTACTTACGTTTTCTGTCAAGGCGTCGATGGCATCAGCAGGGGCTATCATACCTGAAAGATCGCGCCATGCTCCCAAACCTTGTTCTCCCTGCTCAGCTAATGCTTCTCTGATCCTGGTCATAGAAAGATCAACAGCGATCGCTTCAAGTCTGTTAACAATTTCATTCCCGAAGTAGACCTTCAGCGCCATTTCGTAAAATTTCCGTGTGGTTTTCAGCAAAAGCCTGGAGATCTGGATTCCTTTGTAACTGACATATTCCTGTGTCTTTTGTGCTTTTTCTGCCAGTTCACCCAACAACCCTATTGCATTAACCATTTTACCCGCAATATATGGATTGAACAGGTTGAAGTTAATAAGGTCAATCTTTTCCGGATCTTTTCTTTTGTCCCTTGACGGCCATTTTTCACTGTCACGTCTTGTACCCACCGTAAACAGGTTCATGGCAGGGTACAGGATGCTCTTACGATTTTCTTCGGCAATATAAGAAAATGGAAAATCGCTGGTATCAAAATTGGCCAAATGCTTGCCCACCACAACACTGTAAGCACCGACCCTGCAAGGCCATAACAAATAGCTGGATGATCCTGTTTTGCTGCCCCGTTCAACAATCCCCTGATGCAACGGCCCGAGTTTATACATATGGTTGCTTATGTTGGTGCCGCTGCCTGCATTATAAAAGGAAAACATGCCGGCCAGCAACAGTGTTGCTTTGTGATGGGTCACCGTATAAGGGCCGGCAAACAAGCTGCCCGCTTCTCCTAAGCCTGCTTCCGTATTGGCAAAGAAAACGGAATTCTCTGCCGAAAACTGCCTGCCAATTGAAACACTTTGTCCAACCAGGCATTTGTCAATATAGGCATGATCAGTAACCACGGATCCTGACAGGATGATCGATTTTTTTACAATCACACCCTCACCAATATATACAGGTGCCGGCTCATTGCCCACAACCGAACACTCTTCCATTAACTTGGCTCCCGAGATAACGGTATGATTACCCAGGCTTACATTTTTTAAAACACCGGCATATTGAATTTTGGAGTACGCACCAATCCTGCCTGTATCTGATTTTTTTGTGGAGACATAAGCATGGATCATAGATTTCAGGCGTTCTGTAAACTGCTGATCATGCCTGTAGAATGCAAGGATATAGGCTAATTGCGATGACAGGCGGTCAAAGATTACCAATTCCCGACCGCCTGTTTCATTCAGTACCTCGACCTCGGTTCCATTTCCAAAAGAAGTTACCTGATGTACGGCAACAGATCCTGTGTTATTAATAACCACATGATCTTCTATGATATAATTGGATACCAGGCCTGTGTCGGAAATATATACATTGTCCCCGATATCGCATTGATTTATTTTGCTGTTGTTCAGGCCGGCGGGCCGGTAAATTCCTTTTTCTGCTTCAATATTCTCATCAAAAACACCCAGTCTGATCTTGCCGCTAAAAGTAATGTTCCGGACATGATCGGTTCGGAAGCCATCCTTCACGGTAATATCGGCCCAGCTGTCCGCCCGGCAGCCCTGCTGATGTAATGCATCAATCTCCTGTTTGGTTAATACCCTGTATCCCATAATGTTTAATTCTGATTCTTATGCTGATTCTGCTTTAATTCCAATTTCCGGTCAGGCTGGTCTTTCATCTTGAATCTTGAATCTTGGATCATGTATCAAAATCTTGCATCATCCTCAATATCCTTGAAATACTTCACTGTTTCAACGCGCAGTTCCAGTGTAGCTGCTTCATCACTTACAATAATACCTTTCTGATGCATCTGAAGAATAGATACGGTCCACATATGGCTGATACCACTTTCGACGACTTCACGCAAGGCACGTGCCTTATTGAAACCGGTTATGATGATGATAACTTCACGGGCATCCATTACTGTTCCAACACCTACAGTCAGGGCTTTCGTGGGAACCTTTGCCAGATCACCATCGAAAAACCTGGAATTGGCAACAATGGTATCATATCTCAGCGTTTTAACCCTGGTTCTGGAACTCAGTGATGATCCGGGTTCATTAAAGGCTATATGGCCGTCCGGACCAATACCGCCAAGGAAAAGGTCGATCCCGCCATACTGAATGATTCTCTTCTCGTAATCCTCACACTCTTTTTCAAGATCCTTGGCATTACCGTTTAAAATATTAATATTCTCTCGGGGAATATCAATATGGTTAAACAGATTTTCGAACATAAATGAATGATAGCTTTCTTTGTGGTCCTCGGGTAATCCGACATATTCATCCATATTGAAAGTAACCACGTTCTTGAAGGATACTTCGCCCTTCTTAAATCTGCGGATAAGTTCCTTATAGGTCGGAATTGGGGATGAACCCGTGGGCAAACCCAAAACAAAGGGTTTATTTGCAGTGGGATTTGCTTCTTTAATTCTCTCAACTAAATAGTTTGCAACCCAGGTTCCAACCTGAGCAGCATCGGGCTTAATAATGATTCTCATAAAGTCAGGTATTAATAGTTAGTTAATGGTTTCTTATTGAATAACAATCTTGGCATCCGCAGCAAAGCATCCATTGCCTTCTTTGAATACGATCAGCGGGTTGATATCCAGTTCTTTTATTTGCGGGAAGTCAACCGCAAGCTGGCTTAATCGTAAAATGCATGTCCTGATACTTTCAGTGTCATATTTCTCCATCCCTCTTGCACCTTTGAGTATGCTGTATGCTTTTATTTCATGGATCATCCGCTCGGCAGCTGATTCAGTGACTGGCGCCACAGTGAAACTAATATCCTTATATATTTCCACAAATATTCCTCCCAGACCGAACATAATCACAGGGCCGAAAGATGGGTCCCTTTTGATGCCCAGTATAACTTCCCTGCCTGCGTCCGCCATTTTGGTAATATACACTCCCTGAATTTTTGCTCCGGCCTGCAGAACAGAAACATTCTGAAGGATCGACAGGTAGGCCTTTTCAGCTTCCGATTTATCTTTGATATTCAGGATTACTCCTTTGACATCACTTTTATGCGCTATCTCTTCCGATAATACTTTCATAACAACAGGAAAACCAATATCCCCGGCATATTTGACAGCCTGTTCGGGTGTTGTTGCAACCAGTCCCTGAATTACCGGTAGTCCGTATGCTCCCAGAATTCTTACAGCCTTATCTTCTGTCAGGAATGTCTTTTGCTGGCCAAGCGCTTCAGCTATTATTGATTCTGCGTCATGCCTGTCAATATCACTGAAATTTTTCGGCAGGCTGTTGCGTTCATGTCTTTCTGCTCCGAACTGGTAAACTCTGGCAAAGCTGCGGCACATGGATTCAGGAAGTATATAGTGAGGTATTTTGTTCCTTTGCAGGATATTTACACCAGTGCTGACATCGGCCTCTCCCATAAAGGAGGTATAAACCGGCTTGGTATATCCGTCGGTAACTTTGACAACTTCATGGGCAATTGTATCAATATCCGTCATTGATTGAGGGGTAAGGATAACAAAAATACCATCTACATCCGGATCACTGATTGCACCGCTGATGGCCAGATTGTAACGGTCGGCCCTGGCGTCGCCGATAACATCCACCGGATTTTTAATATTGGCCGTTGCAGGCAGGGACTTTCTGAAGAGCTGGGTGGTTTCATCAGAGAATGAAGCCAGCGCCAATCCTTCAATTATCGCCGCATCGGTGGTCAGGACGCCTGGTCCCCCGGCATTGGTAATAATAGCAATTCTGTTCGATTTTGGAAGAGGCTGATAAGCAAAGGCAATGCCTATATTGAACATTTCTTCAATATTGTTGCAACGTATGATACCAGCCTGCTTGAAAGCAGCGGTACATATTTCATCACTACCAGCCAGAGAACCGGTATGTGAGGCGGCAGCCGATGCGCCTGCATCTGTTCTGCCTGATTTCAGTATAAGAATTGGCTTACCGGTTTCAGCAATAATGTCCCGTGCCGCCCGCATGAGCGCCTGTCCATCTGAGACCTCCTCGAGGTACATCAGAATAACTTTGGTTTTTTCATCATCTTTCAGGTAATAAAGCAAATCTATTTCACTGATATCGGCTTTATTGCCAAAGCTGATGAATTTTGAGAAACCAATGTGTTTTGCCCGTGCATAGTCCAGAACCGCGGTGCATAAGGCCCCGCTTTGCGACAAAAAGCCGATGGTGCCTTCCTCAGGCATCTTCCTGGCAAAGGAAGCGTTTAGATTTACCGCCGGATCAGTATTGATAATACCCAGGCAGTTGGGACCAATAAATGAAATATCATATTTTTCGGCTATTTGCTTCAACTGCAGCTCTTTTTCACGCCCCTTTTCACCCACTTCCTTAAAACCTGCCGATATGATGACCACGGCTTTTATTCCTTTCTGTCCGCATTGTTCCATGGCCAAATGGCAAACATTTGAGGGGAATACCAGAATAGCCAGATCAACCGGCTGATCAATATCTACAACATATTTATATGCCCTTACGGAACAAATTGATTTCTCACCAGGACTGACAGGAAACAATATCCCTTTAAATTCGGAATGGAGAATATTAAAAAGAATATCGTAGGGCACCGTTCCTTTGGTGTTATTGGTGCCAATCACTGCCACCGACTTCGGGTAGAACAGTTTTTCCATATTGTTCTTGTGGATGAAAAACCTCGGTGTTATCGGAACATTTATCGGATCCATCGACGCAGAATTTTTGTAAAGACTATCAACCAGGTTTGCATGGGCTAAAGGAAAGCTATTTTAGATAGGCACTGATAAAATCAACCGCCCCGGAAACAGACTGGACCTCCATTGCCTTATCCTGGTCCAATTCAATATCGAATTCCTCTTCAAAAGCTGCGATGAGTTGCAGACTTTGCATGGAAGATGCACCCAAATCGAAAACAAAATTGGAATCATCGGTTATTTCCGATATATCCCTTTCCAAAAGCTGTCCGATAACCTGTTTGATCCTTGATCTGATTTCAGTTTTTTCCATAATCTACCTCCAATTTAGATTAATATATATTATTATACAAATAATCCAATACAAGCCATTTATTTAAATTGAGTTGAAATCCTTGTACAATTATAAATAATTTTTAAAGTAATTCACAGAATTTGTGATTTCTTTCTGCTGAATTGAAGATACTGGTACTGTAAGGCTATCGTTGTGTGACCTTCCGAACGGGTCAAATTATAGGGAGACTGTTCTTTTTTTATTATTTTTGAGTCTGCAACCAAAGGATTTCAATCCACTGATAAATGGGTATCGCTGAGAACATAACAAAACTACGTAAAGAGATACCTCAACATGTAAAAATTATAGCAGTTACAAAAACCATGCCTGTTGAAATTGTCACGCAGGCTTATGATGCAGGACACAGGGTGTTCGGGGAAAACCGGGTGCAGGAATTAATGCAAAAGAATCAGGAACTGCCGGCTGATATTGAGTGGCATCTGATTGGCCACCTCCAGACCAATAAGATTAAATTCGTCGTTCCTTTTGTCCACCTTATCCATTCTGTGGATAGCCTGAAACTATTATCGGCCATTAACCATGACGCTTCCGGCCTGAACCGAAAAATTGATTGCCTGCTGCAAATGCGGATAGCCAGGGAGGAAACTAAATTCGGACTGTCATTTGAACAGGCAGAGCAGATTCTTTGTTCAAATGAGTTCAGCGATTTTCAGCATATCATCATTACAGGTCTTATGGGCATTGCAACATTTACTGATAATTTCAGGCAGATCAGGGATGAGTTTTTGTTACTGGCCGGCCATTTTGAGGAAATAAAGGCCAAAGGGTTTCCGCATGATCAATCATTTACGGAGCTGTCCATGGGCATGTCGGGTGATTATAAAATTGCCATCGAAGCCGGCTCAACTATGATCCGGATTGGCAGCCTGATTTTTGGAGAAAGAAATTATCATCTTTAATAATTAAACCAAATGGTTAAATTACAAACTGATTATCTTGGACTGACATTAAGAAGTCCGTTAATTGTCAGGGTAAAACAAGTTACACGCCTGCCTCTGGCCGTGAAAATCGGTTATTATTTTACCAATCTTCCGGCGTATTCAGTTCTCCCGGCGACATAAGGCACACTTTGCGTTGGGTGGGGATAATATCCGACAGGGTAGAAAAAATCGATATAGCAGCCTCTACGGGAATACACGACGGAAAGGCAGCTATCAAACAGATACTCGCCGGAGCCAAGGCGGTACAGATTTGTTCCGTTCTGTACAGGAAAGGCCAGGATCATCTGAAACTCATAACCAAAGAGCTCGAAGCCTGGATGCAAAAGAAAGGCCATTCAAGGCTTGAGGAGTTCCGTGGTAAGTTGAATTACCGCAAAATTCCTGATCCCTCCGTATACGAGCACTCACAATTCATGAAGTATTTTTCGAGTCATGACTGAAAGGGGATGTTAACTTTCACCCAAAACCTTCATGAGCTCTCTGAAAAGCGGCAATTTTTCATCTGTGACCATACATTCCGCGTCCCTGAAGAATCGAAGACAATCGGTGATATCCATATCATTGGCGCCGGGAACTGATTCTTCGATAACAGTGAATGCTTCCAGGGCGGCCCTGTAATCTGCCTGAATAAAAAAGCCTGCAAAAACACGTAAGTATTTACTGAAGTCGAGTCCCGATTGCCAGCAAGCAGCTATAACAGCAGGAAGATAATCACCAAAATCATGCTTATCAAGCGATTCAGCTATCAGAGGTACAGCTTCATGAGACTTGAGCTCACTCAACAGGATCAGAATTTCATTCCTGATCTGAGGATCAGTATTCTTATTGATCAGTTGAAGAAGAAAAGGCAGAACTTTAACCGAACCCGAATTCCTGATCTCGTGGAGGGTGGTATTAATTCTGTCGGGATCAGATCCTTTGAGTATATTAATCCATTCCTTTTCTATCAGGTTGTAATTTTCCATAGTTAAATTTAAAGAATTTACTTCATTCTTTATATTCAATCAACAGGATTTTATGCGTCTGGTCTGTGATTTTAAACCGGTCATCGATGCGGTAATTGATTATCCAGGCTATTTCACCTCCGGTTTCAAGAATCCAGATATGCTTTTTGTCGGGTAACGGTACTTTACTATTTATCAGGAAATCACTTACCTTTTTTGAACCTGCCAGACCAAGCGGACGAAATCTGTCTCCTTCCTTCCATAACCGGAGCAACAGTGGAAAGCTTACCTTACCGGCATCAAATGCGGCGGTATGCTGACCGGCAGGTATAATGTAGGAGTCCGGCATTTCAAATATACTAAAGGTCAGATGAACCGGATGACTGATCAGGGCAGTCTCCCGTTCAATCAGGAGTTCCGTTTCCACCGGTGTCACTTTTCGGGTAATGATCAGATCTGACCTGTCACGGGTTATGCAGTGTGTGCGGGTATGAAATTGTTTCCCGGGAACAGACTCGAAAGAGCCAAGTATTGAATCAACACTGAGCTGGTTGACGCCAAATTCCCGAAGAAGTTCAAAGAGCAGGATATCATTTGCAGGCAATTGCTTCAGTTTTTCTATATGGATGAGATAACGATCGGGCAAAACAGTTACAACAGTTTGTTTTATTTCGTTCAGCAGGTGATCAAGCAGTACCTCTGTTTGAGCAAGCCGGCTGATGGTTTCAGCTGCATTTTTCATGAATGCAGGATTAATGGTCTCGAATTCCGGTATAATGGTATGCCTGATTTTATTCCGGTGATATTTTGTTTCGGCATTTGAAGAATCTTCGCGCCATAACAAATTATTTTGCCTGGCAAATTGCTCGATCTTATATCGTGTGGCGAATAACAATGGCCTGATAACTTTGCCGTGCCGCGGGCTTATCCCCGATAGTCCCCTGATACCTGTACTCCTTGAAAAATTCAACAGGGCTGTTTCAACCACATCGTTCTGGTTATGCCCAACAGCAATATGATCTATACCGTTCTGCCGGGCAAGTTCCTCAAACCAAACATACCTGAGGTCACGTGCCGCCATTTGAACCGAAATACCATGCTCTTCAGCATGGGCCAATGTGTCAAATTCTCTTATAAAACATTTCCGGTTTAAATGATCTGCTGTTTCTTTGACAAAGTGCTGGTCGGCTTCCGATTCCTCTCCCCTGAGGTGAAAGTTACAGTGGGCTATAACAAAGTCGATTCCTGATAAATGAAAAAGATGGGCCATGACAACAGAATCAATACCTCCGCTGACTGCCAGGAGGTATTTGCTGTTAACGGAACACCGACATTTATCTGTAAGAAATTTTAAAAACTCATATTGCATAATCAGACACGCAGAACTAAGGGAAAGGTAGTATTTTTTAAAAGAGGTATTACGATTATTTTACAATATACGGTATAAACACCAGCATCCCCGCCACAAGCGCGGTAAAAGCCGCCACCAAAACGCCCCCTGCCGCTAAATCCTTAATTCTGCCTGCTTTTTCGTGCATCATGGGGGAGATGATATCAACCAGTTCCTCAATGGCCGTATTCATGATTTCTGCAACCAGCACAAATCCGATACAAAGGATGATGATGAGCCAGTGGGCCCGGCCGATATGAAGTACCACACCCAGAAAAATAGCTGTTACGGCCCCTATCAGATGAATCCGGAAATTCAGCTCGTTTTTCAGCATGTGCAACAAACCCTGAAAGGCAAATTTAAAGCTTGCCAGTCGCGCCCAGAAGCCGGTTTTCTCATGTTGATGCTTCATGTGTAATAACCTGTAAAACAAAGATAAACAGTTCTGTAAAATTCTCTATACAGCCTGGTTGTTGTTTCTTGCTGTACCATACCAATCTATCTTACGTGAAAAATACATAACCAGACCGAGTATGATGACCAATCCGATATTACCGAAAAGGAGAGAATAATCCATCAGCTGCAGGATGACATATAGAAATACGTACAAAGCCAGCAATGCCGCCACGATGATTAAAGTTACCCTGCCTTTCTGGTAAAGCGAATGAGCAAAAATGGCAATCATGGTTATGATGGTCAGACTACTTATCAAATAAGCCGAAGCAAATGAAATATGCTCGGCAAGAGCCGTTAAGAGCGTGTAAAAAACACACAGCGCAACGCCGGCCAGAATATAATTGACCGGATGTATCCTCGTTTTTGTAAAAACTTCTGAGAAAAAGAACACCAGAAAAGTCAAACCGATGAATAAAACTGCATATTTCACCGAACGCATGGATTTCTGGTAGGTATCAACCGGAGTGATCAGATCAACCCCGAATGATGATTCCGCAACCGAATACTGATTGCCAATCCATTGCTGCGGGTAGTTCCGGTTAAGCTGGAGGATGTTCCAGCTGGCAGTGAAACCCGCTTTAGTGATTTTTCTGTCATCAGGGAGGAATGCTCCGTTAAAACTGGGTGAATTCCAGGTCGACGTTAGGTGGATATTGGTTTCTTTTCCGAGGGGAATAAAGTTCAGTGAATGACTTCCGTTTAAATCAAGATTAAAGGCAAAACCTTTTTCAGCTATCATATTGAGCGGTACTTCACAGTGAATTCCTGAAGCAGTAAGCTCGTTACTGGGAATTCCGGGAATTATCTGCATTGCAGAATCACCCCAATTTAAATTGATTTCCTGGTTTATCCCGCGCATATCGGGGATGCCGATCTCAATCCATGCCAGATTGTTTTCAAGATCCCGCTGCTCAAGATGGAGATCTGTCAGGTCAACAGCCGGAAAATTCCCGGTTACCTTCAATTTGGCACGGTAGGTTACAACCCTGTAAATCCCGCGGTAACGCACCTCGGGTTCCACACTGCCTTCAATCTTCAGATTCTCCGGTAAAAAATGCGCATACCTGGTCACTGTTTTGAATTCGTGCTGAGAGGTTTCTTCGGTCGATATAAAAGGTATAGACAGCACCGGTCCGGATAAGGTCTGCTCATTTCCCCACACCGAAGTAACCTCTTTAATGGTTTCATCGCGTCGCACTTCACGCTCCTTGATAAGCCCCATAATCATACTTGCAGGTATGAGTAAAAGAAGTGTAAGCATCGCAATTAATCCCAGTTTAAATCCCACAGAACTGAAGAATCGGCTGAATGTTTTTTCGAATGTTTCCATAATTATGTTGTTTTAAAAAAACTTTGTATTTAAAAGTTATTAGTAAAAAATATGTTCTTTTATTCCAGTTTCCTGGCTTCTTTTTCCTGATTCTTCATCAGTTTTTCAAGATAGCTGAGATGTTCCCTGAAAGCATAACGGCCTGTGTCCGTAATCTGATATCGGGTGTTGGGCTTACGACCCACGAACTGTTTTCGCACTTCAATCATATTATTCCTTTCCAGAGCGTACAGGTGACTGGCGAGATTACCATCGGTTATGTCGAGCAATTCTTTCAGTGATACAAAATCAACTGAATCATTTACCATCAGTACCGACATGATCCCCAGCCGCACCCGGCTTTCAAACTGCCTGTTTAATTTTGAAATAATCTCCTTCACTCTGCATGATTTACTCGTCCCTTGTCCCTTGTCCCTTGTCACTTTTCACATCATATCTGAAATACATCATCGATCCATATATTATATGCAGGACACCAAATCCCGCAGCCCAGAAAAGGAGTCCGTACCCCGGAAGCCAGGAGGCCAACAAACCCAATACGATTTGGGATATGCCAAGAATCCTGATCTCATGAAAAGTATATTTACCGGCATTGAGCAGTGCAAGGCCGTAAAATATCAGGGAAGTGGGCGCCACCAGAAGAAAAAGATGATGATACAGCAGGATCAGACAAAATAATCCGCCTGCCGAAAGAGGGATGAAAAGATTGATAACCAGACGGTGCATTGTATGGTCCCACACCTTCAATCCCTGCTTTCGCGCCTTTCGTGTGGTAAAATAAATCCCTGAGGAAAGGGCAAGTATAAGCATGATAATGGCATCCAAAAGAATAAACAATCCTGAATTGCCGGTTTTCAGGTATGGCATATCAGAAAAATGCTGGTTGAAATCGAAGTATCGCTGATCGAAGCCTAGATAAAAGAAAGCAATTCCGGCACCGGCAAGTGCGATGATTCCTGCTGAAATACCCGAAAGGCCGCTAAGCGACATGAAACGTGAGGAACGTTCCATGAGACTGCGGATTTCGTTAAGCTGTTGTATGGATTCGCTTGTTTGCATATGAAAGTACTTTGATATACAAAGTAAAATAATATTATATTATTTTCCAATTTTTTTGGTGTTTTTTTAAAAGACCATCAAATTTCTTCATATAATGCAGTTAAATTTGAATTTTTTATTTTCATGACATGAAGAAAGCTGTTATTTTCCTAATAATTCTGGTATGGCCTGTATTGGTTTTCGGACAGGATAAGAAGGCCGCAGCCAATAAGCTGAAAAGCATTACGGTGTCTGAGCAGAAGTTTGAAAAAGGTGCTGCCGGAAAAGCCACCGTAGAGTCGGTTACCCGTTACGATCAGGCCGGCAATATCATTGAAGAGATTGAATATAAACTCGGCAAAGTGGACAAACACTTTACCTATAAATACGATGCATCAAACAACAAGATCCAGGAGGTTGAACTCGATGCCTCGGGAAAGAAGATAAAAGTCGCGGAGTACAAGTATGACTCAAATAACCTCCGAACCGAAAAAACGGTGTATGATGGAAGTAACCAGATCCTGTCAAGAAAAACTTATAAGTACGAATCCTATTGAAGAACACCGAACACTGAATACTGAATGCTGAATACTGAATACTGAATACCGCTTACTGATAACTGATTACTGATTACTTGCCGAAGGCATCCTCCCAAAAGGATCCCTTTGGGACTCCGGGAGTTCACCGTTTACCGTTCACCGTTCACCGTTTAATCTCACTCTGCGTTATCTTCCCCGTTTTCTTATTCTTCAGAATCAGCTTAACTCTGCCATCAGGCATGGTTTCTTCTTTTACCAGAAGGTGATCGGCATCATAATCACGCAAAGCATTGATGGGTGCTGTCTTTTCACGGCCACGCCATACTTCCAGTTTCACGGGTTCCCATTTTCTGCTTTTTGCTGAACGGTAACAGGCATCCATGATTTCATTTACAATATAACCATCGTAAAAAGTCTCTTTAGCTTCTGTCTTGTTTTCAAAGGCCCTGAACATGTCGGTGAACATATCAGTATAACCCAGCTCTACTACTTCATCACCAACCGGGAACAGCCAGCCCTTTTCGGTTTCCGCTTTTTCGGCAACATACCCGCCTTTACCTCCGGCGGTAAACATCTCAAATCCGGTACGCAGGAAGTTATTCACCCAAATAGTACCGTCGGTGCCCATCACCTCGTCGCGCAAATCCATTCCGCCGCGGAACGACCAGCTTACTTCGAACTGGCCTATGGCCCCGTTTTCATACCGCACCCAGCCAAGTGCGTTGTCCTCAGCCTCGATGGGTTTAACCAGGGTATCGGCCCAGCAGATCACTTCAACGGGTTTAATATCTTTACCAATATAATTGCGCGAGATCTCGATACAATGACATCCCATATCAAGCAACACACCACCGCCGGAGATTTCTTTAGTCCAGAACCAGTCACTGTGTGGTCCCGGATGTGTTTCGCGCGAACGTGCCCATATCACATCGCCAACAGCTCCTGAACGAACTGATTGTAGGGCTTTCAAAGTTTTCGGAGTATATACCAGGTCCTCCAGATAGCCATGCATCACACCGGCTTTTTCCACAGCTTCAAGCATCTGTTTGGCTTCTGTTGCATTGCATCCCAGCGGTTTGGTGCAGAATACGGCTTTCTTTGCCTCAGCTGCCAACTTCACAGCCTCGATATGAAGGTTATTGGGCAGGCCAATGACCACCACTTCAACCTCCGGATCATTCACTGCTTCTTTCATAGAAGTGGTCCATTTAGGAATCCCGTGCTTTTGTGCAAAGACTTTTCCACTTGCGTCATCAAGGGAACATATTATTTGTACACGATCACGGCTGCGCTGTCCGTGAAGTGAAAAAGTGTAAAAATCGCCGATGAATCCGGCTCCGAGCATTGCTACTTTTGTCATGGTATGATATTTATAAATAATTTGTAATTGTGTTTTTTCATATATTTAACCACAAAACTAAAATACAATTTTCCGATGAAACGTATATCCTTGCTGAGCATTTTTTTGCTGGTTTCGTTTTTCCTGATGGCACAGCCTTATCAGCCCACATGGCAATCAATCGACAGCCGGCCGGTACCTGCCTGGTTCACCGATGCTAAATTCGGTATTTTTATCCACTGGGGGATTTACTCGGTTCCTTCCTGGGCCCCGGCTGATGCACCCATCGGTGTTTATGCAAAGTATGCCGAATGGTACTGGCATAAAAGCACGGTCAGCACAGGCGAAGAGCAAAAATATTTCAAGGCATTTCATGATAGCATATATGGTGAAAAATTCAAATACCAGGATTTTGCCGGTCAGTTTAAGGCCGAATTATTCGAACCGAAGAAATGGGCGGATGTTTTTGCCCAGTCAGGGGCCAAATACGTGGTGCTGACCTCCAAGCATCACGAGGGATTTTGCCTGTGGCCCAGTGCTCAAAGCTGGAACTGGAATTCAGTAGATATAGGTCCGCACCGTGATCTGGCAGGTGACTTGTCCAAAGCCGTGAAAGACAAAGGTCTGCATATGGGATTCTATTACTCGCTTTATGAATGGTTTAATCCGCTGTACAGGAGCGATGTGGAAAAATATGTGGATGACCATATGATCCCGCAGATGAAGGATCTGGTAATCCGCTATGAACCTGATATCCTATGGACCGACGGAGAGTGGGACCTGCCCAGCGAAACCTGGAAAAGCACGCAATTCCTGGCCTGGCTGTACAATGAGTCTCCCGTTAAGGACGGGGTGGTGGTAAACGACCGCTGGGGAAAAGAAACCCGGGCGCACCACGGAGGTATTTATACCACAGAATATGATCTGGTTCATGAACAGAAAGGAATAGGTGAGGCAGCTTCGCATCCCTGGGAGGAATGCCGGGGCATCGGTACCTCTTTCGGGTATAACCGGATCGAGGACCTTGATAATTATATGACCTCAAAGGCATTGATCGACCTATTGATTGAAAAGGTTTCCTCGGGAGGCAACCTTCTGCTCGATATAGGGCCCACCGCTGATGGCCGGATACCTGTGATCATGCAACAAAGGCTGCTTGATATGGGCGACTGGCTGAAAGTGAACGGGGAAGGTATTTATGGTACCCGCGTGTGGACTGAAAAGCCTGATAATAAACTGCCTGGTATATACTTTACCACTAAAGGAAATGATCTGTATGTGATCTGCACACAGTGGCCGCAGAAAGCCATAACAGTCAGGGGAGTGAAATCATCCTCAGGTGTTGAACTGCTGGGATCACCGGTGAGAGTTTCGGCCAGGGCTAACGGAAGCCTTTTCATTCAACCTCCGGACATCAACCCTGGTAACATGCCCTGCCAGCATGCCTGGATTTTTAAAGTTAAGGATTTCAGGGACTAGCCTTCCTAAAGTTAATTAGTTCATCTGCGTAATAACCAAATGCTGTATTTCATCGTAAACACCTGTGTTAACAGGATTAAATAATATTGTTATTTCTCATCTAAGTTGCTGTAAATATGATATCTCGTCTTTTCTTTGGTTTCACATTGCTATTTGTGATTGTTGGTAGGTTATGTAGTCAGGGTGTCGTTATCGATCACTGGGAATCGGTAGTGTATGCATCGGACAACTGGCGTTATTACTTTGGCTTGAATTCCGGACCGGCAGCCGGCTGGCATACCAGCGGATTCAATGATGAATCGTGGTTGCAAGGCCCGGGCGGATTCGGATATGCCGATGGTGACGATCAAACTACCTTAGCAGTACCTCCGAATCCCACTGCTGTTTACATAAGGACACCCTTTCAGATTCTGGATACTGCTGAAATCAACATGGCCCTTCTGAATATGGATTTCGACGACGGCTTTGTTACCTGGATCAACGGTGTGGAAGTGGCACGTGCCAACCTTGGCACACCCGGTGATTTTCCGGCATACAATACGCCTGCCACCGATCACGAGGCATTGATGTATCAAAATCTGAATCCACCCGCTTTCCTCATTTCCAAACAGAAATTAGCCACCTGTCTGATGAATGGTATGAATACCCTGGCCATTCAGGTTAACAATACCGGCAGCTCCTCCAGCGACATGAGCTGTATACCCTTCTTGTCAGTAGCCATGAAATCGGCCGGTACTTCATACCGACCGTTACCATCGTGGTTTTATGAACCTTATACCGGATTTACCGGATCACACCTGCCACTGGTGATCATTCAGACCTCTGCACCGATTCAGTCCGACGTCAAGGTTATGGTGGATCTCGGCATAATTGACAACGGGCCCGGGAACATAAATCACCTGACAGATCCATGGAATAACTATAACGGCAAGGCCGGCATTGAATACAGGGGCTCATCTTCTATGATGTTCCCAAAGCGAAACTACGGATTTGAGACATGGACCCCGGAAGGTCTTGATACTGCCTATTCACTGCTGGGAATGCCTGCGGAAAGCGACTGGGTATTACATGGACCGTACTCAGATAAATCGTTAATGCGTAACTACCTGGCTTTTTATTTGTTTAACGCTATGGGATATTATGCACCGCAAACGCGGTTGTGCGAAATGTTCCTGGACGGCCAGTATCATGGGGTATATTTGCTGCTGGAAAAGATCAAACGCGATAAAAACCGGGTTAATATTTCCAAACTTCTGCCCACCGATGTAATAGGTGATCAACTCACTGGTGGCTATATTGTTAAAATCGACAGATCGGCGACCGACTATACCGATGGTTGGTTTTCCCCGATCATGGGAACCGGTACCGGTAACAGCGGACCATTTTTTGCCTATCACTACCCGAGACGCACGGAAATCGTTCCCAAGCAAGAGGAATACATCCGCAACCGGATAACTAATTTTGAAATGGCACTCATAGGGTCCAATTATCGTGATCCTTACGCAGGATACCGTGCGTATATTGATGTTCCTTCATTTATCAACTACTTCATTCTTGTTGAATTAAGCAAAAATACCGACGGGTACAGGCTGAGCACTTTTCTGTATAAGGACAGGGACGGTAAAGATCCACTGATACATATGGGACCTGTATGGGATTATGACCTGGCTTTCGGGAATGCTGATTACCTGGAGGCCTTCAATACATTTGGCTGGAACTATACAGTGCCGGCTGACGGATGGGGTACTCCTTTCTGGTGGTCACGCTTATTAAGTGATTCTTACTATGCCAATAACCTGAATTGCTATTGGAACTACCTTCGTCAGGATTTACTTTCCAACGATGCCCTGATGGCCCTGGTCGACAGTACGGCAGAAGCAATAGGTGCAGCCGTTGAGCGTAACTTTAACCAGTGGCCCATTCATGGTGTTTATATCTGGCCCAATCCATACGTGGGTAATACTTATCAGCAGGATATCAATTATATGAAAAACTGGATCAGGGACAGGGCTGAATGGATAGATGCTAATATTCCCGGTGTGTATTGTACTACCGGCATTAAGGAAGCGGAAGAGTCATTCAACCTATCGCTTAAGGCTTATCCTAACCCGGCTTTCGGTGAGGTTACGCTTGAAATTCAGAATGTCAGGGAGGATGAGCTTTTGCTTGAAGTATACAACATAACCGGTCAGCTGGTTTTATCAAGTACTTTGGGGCGGGAACCCTTACATACCAAAAAAATTACCCTG
>Ga0299915_10001424_pt1 | contig 17751 bp, 18 predicted proteins | sample RVTome_13_FD_200263 | JGI IMG/M metagenome (GOLD analysis project Ga0299915, IMG submission 200263) | Soil microbial communities from uranium-contaminated site in the Upper Colorado River Basin, Wyoming, United States - RVT92D227 (version 2) ... | reverse complement strand
TGAATATCAAAGATTTATTGGATAGATCGCCGCATCAGTTGAGCATCGGTGAAAAACGCAAGGTTGCAATAGCATCCACATTAATAATTGATCCTGATGTTCTTATCGTGGATGAGCCGACAGCAGGGTTGGATCCTCTGACAACCAGGCATATCATCGACTTGTTGCTCCACGCCAATGATGCCGGTAAAACAATTATTACCTCGACGCACGATTTGCATATCGTTGAGGAAATATCAGACGTGGTGTACGTATTCGGCCAGGAAAAGAGAATAATCAGGTCCGGCAGCCCGCGTGAAATCCTGGACGATAGTCAATTGCTTCAGGCAAATAACCTCATACATATACATAGCCACAGGCATAAGGGCACAACACACTCCCATCCGCATCTGCATTTAGAGCATCACGACGAACACGGTAAAGGATAGAAACCAATCATCCCCGGCGCAGTGCGCAGAGATCGAGAATGAGGTGGTCCCCTGACGATTGAGGAGGGCTGGTGGGAAACAACGGAAGATATCTCCTGTTGATTAACCCCTGGGTGTACGACTTTGCGGCGTATGACCTTTGGGCCAAGCCTCTGGGGCTCCTCTATCTCGCCGAGTACTCCCCGATTCCCGGCACCCCCTTGTGGCAGGAAGCAGTGCAGTGCTCCCCCTTTGACCTGCAAGGGGAACCCCTCTTTCACAATAACACCATCCTCCCTTGCCGCTGGGATGGATTTGACTGGGATGATCTACAGACCCTCAAGGCAATGGCCCACAGGGACATGTAAGCCCCCTTGCAACCGCAGGGCAAAGATGCTATAAGGATAAAACTTTTTCACTCGATTGAATGATGCCTCACGCAGGAGAGAGATACGGGAAGAGATATATGAAGATATGGCCCCTGGCAGGTTTGTTCCTCGCCCTTATCCTCCTCCCCTGTAAGATCCAGGCCCAGGTTCTGACATTCCCCCAGACAAACGCTGCCGTCAACGACTACGCAGAGGTAATCTCGCCAGAATACGCGGCCCGGATGGACAAACTTGCCCGCGCCCTCTGGGATAAGACCGGGACGGCATTGGTAGTAGCCACCTTTCGTGATGTGGGGGGAGAAAGCCCGCGTATCTTCGCCAATAAGCTCTATGAGGCGTGGGGAATCGGCAAAAGCGGGGAGGATAAGGGGGTCCTCCTCCTCGTGGCCGTGAAGGAGAGGCAGGTTACGTTTGAGACCGGCTATGGAGTAGAGGGGATCCTCCCCGACGCCAAGATGGGCGATATCCTGGATCAATACGTGGTCCCCTTCCTGCGGCGAGATGAGTATGGTGAGGGCCTGCTCAACGGTATGGCGGCCGTAGCCCAGGTGGTGGCCCAGAACGCCGGGGTGAGGCTGAATCTGGACCGCTATGCACCAGGGGCAGGGATTCAACCGAAGGCAAGGGGGGTAATCGGTCTCTTGCCCTTTTTCTTTTTTGTTCTGTTCATTATCCTTGGCCTCTTAGGCAGGAGGAGGGGATTGTTCCCCTTTTTCTTCCTACCTTTAATATTCATGGGAGGCGGCCGAGGCATGGGCGGCGGTTTCAGTGGCGGCTTCGGTGGTTTCGGCGGCGGGATGAGCGGCGGCGGCGGGGCCAGCAGGGGTTTTTAAGATGAAGCTTACGAAGATAAAATCTCTCTTGAGACGGATATGGTCGTTTCTAAAGAATGAGTTTGAAAAACAGGCAAAGAAAATAAAGGCGCCTGAGACCCCAGATGAAATAATCCCCGAGTTCACCGACGCATATCAACGGATCTTCGGCGAAGGCCTGATTTCTATAGTCCTCTATGGAAGCGGGGCCCGGGGAGCGTATATCCGGCGGAGGTCTGATCTTAATTTTCTCATCTGCCTCACCGAGGAGGGGATTAAGGAGCTCGATAAGGCCTTCAAGCTCGTTGCCAGCTGGCGTAGGCGCCGCGTGACTACCCCCCTCTTTATGACCAATGAGTACATTGTCGCATCGCTCGACGCCTTCCCCTTGGAGTTTCTGAACATCAAGCTGCACTACCGGGTAGTGTGGGGTAAAGATCCCCTGAAGGGGATAAAAATCAATCAGAAACAGCTCCGCCTGCAAGTGGAGCGGGAGGTCAAGGGGAAACTCCTCCAGCTGAGGGGGGCATACCTCACCAGCAGGGGGTGGGGGATCAATCTCGCAGTCCTTGCCTCCCAATCCTTGACTGCCCTTGTCTCTATCTTTCAGGGCATCCTCTATCTGCGGGGTAAAGAGATCCCCGATCAGAGGGGCGACGTCATCAAGGCGATAGCGGCGGAGACAGGATTGGCAGCGGAGCCCTTTGTCCGCTTGTTGGAGGTCAAAGAGGGGGAAAGCAAGCCTTCCGCGCGGGTGATGAAGGGCCTCATGAAGAGCTATATAGCAGAGGTGAGTCGCCTCACCACCTGGGTCGATAAGATGTAAGACTAAGAAAAGCGAAAAGAAAGGAGAATGAGATGGGAAAAGGAGTTAAGGTTGTCCTCATTGTCTTAGCCATAGTCGTACTGGTGGGTCTGGGCTTCTATGGAATGTATAATCATATGGTGACCTTGGATGAAGGGGTCAAGACGGCCTGGGCCCAGGTGGAGAACCAGCTCCAGCGCCGGATGGACCTCATACCCAACTACGTGGAGACAGTCAAGGGGTATGCCAAGCACGAGCGGGAGGTCTTCATAGAGGTCACCAAGGCGCGCTCACAGGTCGCCGGGGCAGCAACCCCATCGCAAAAGATAGAGGGCAATAACCAGCTGACAGCCGCCCTGGGCAGATTATTGTTGGTGGTGGAGCGCTACCCCGACCTCAAGGCCAATCAAAACTTCATCCGCCTCCAGGACGAGCTGGCCGGCACCGAGAACCGCATCGCCGTCGAGCGGATGAGGTACAACGAGGCAGTCAGGGGATATAATATCTACACACGAAGGTTTCCCAACAGCATCGTGGCTGGTATCTTCGGCTTCACCCGGGCCCCCCTGTTTGAGGCCCCGGAGGAGGCCAAGCAGCCGCCCAAGGTCAAGTTCTGATTGTCTGATCCTCTTCTTCTATCTGCCTCGTTGCCTGTAAGGACGCTGAAGCGCGCCGTGAATGGAGGCAAGGAGCATCGCTGTCAGCTGGATAAGATGGAGAAAGAAAGGAGGATGAGATGGCGGCGGGGAAAAAGGGTTGTCTGATCTGCTTCGTCGTCGTGGGGGTCGTGATTTTGTTATTGTATCCTTCTGTCAAGAAGACCCACGATCAGTTGAAGACCTTGGACCAAGGGATCAAGGCTGCCTGGACAAAGCTGGAGGACCTGCTCCAGCGCCGGATGGACCTTGTACCGAACTACATAGAGACAATCAAATCGCATGCCCCACACGAACAGGAGGTCTTCGGGGCGGTTACCAGGGCGCACCTCAAGGCGACAACGGCACTGCTGCGACCCAATAAGATAGCGGCGAACAACGACCTGACCATTGCCCTGGATCAATTGCAGGCGGTGACGGAACGCTATCCCGATGTCAAGGCCGATCAGAATTTCATTCGCCTCCGGGACGAGCTGGTCGGCATCGAGAAAGGCATCGCCGACGAGTGCCTGCAATACAACGAGGCAGTCAAGGCATATAACGCCTATCGACAAGAATTCCCCGCCGACATCGTGGCAGCCCTTTCCGGCTTCGGCAAGGCATTCCCGCTCGAGATCCCCGGAAAGGCCCAGGGTCCCCCAGGATCCGGTCCGGAACCCGCTCCACCCTCTTCGAGTGATCGATGAGGGCGATGATCCTGGCAGCCGGGCTCGGGACCAGGCTGGAGCCGCTGACAAGCATCAGGCCCAAACCCCTCTTCCCGGTTTTGAACCAGCCCTTGCTCGGTATTACCATAGGACAGTTGCAGGGGATGGGGGCGACGAGGATTGTCGTCAACGCCCATCACCTGGCGAATCAGATAGAGCGGTTCATTCGTGGTGGGCGATGGGGCCCGGAGGTGCAGGTGAGGGTCGAGCCTGAGATCCTCGGCACCGGCGGGGGAATCAAGAACTGCGGCGATCTCCTCCGCGATGCCCCCTTCTTTTGCGTGATCAATGCCGATATCTACCATACCTTTGATCTGAAGCCGGCAATTCACTATCACACAGCGGAGAACAACCTCGCCACCCTCGTGCTCTGCGATGATCCCCGCTTCAACCAGGTGGGCATCGATGAGGAGGGACGAATCATCAGCATCAGGGGGCAGGAGGTGAAAAAATCCCTCTCCCCTGCCCGCGTCTTGACCTTTACCGGCATCCACCTCATCTCTTCCCGGCTTTTGGACTCCATGCCTTCCGCCGGATTTTTTGATATTATAAGATTCTACCTCGACCTCGCCGCCCGCGGAGAGGCCATCAGGGGTTATCAGATGCAGGGGGGATATTGGCGTGATATCGGCAGGATAGAGGATTATAGGGCCCTGCATAGGGATCTTATAGGAGAGGGGGGAGAGCCGATCATTCATCCCGAGGCCCGTATCGAGGAGGGCGCTCGCATAGAGGGGATCTGCTGCGTGGGAAAGAAAACGCGCATCGGAAGCGGGGCCCTCATTAAGGACTCCATCATCTGGGATGAAGTCGTCATCGGCAAGGGGAGTGTGGTGGAGGAATGTGTCGTCGGCAGCAAGACGCGGGTACAGGGGGCGCATCAAGGGGAGGTCTTGATCCCCGGGCAGGTATGATGCATCCGGCAAAGAGAGATGACCGAGAAATCATCCCCCCCCCGGACTTGATCCGGTTTGCCGAGGGATCCCTCTCGGCGGGAAAACTCTCCTGGAGGGAGATCGCCGGAGATGGCTCAGGCAGGCGTTTTTATCGGGTCCAGGGGAAGGAGGGGACTTGGGTAGTCATGATCAATAACCAGCCCCCCAAGGATGAACGCGGCGTAACGGAGAATGACTCCTTTCTCTACATCTGCCGGCATCTGAGATCAAAAGGGATCTCCGTGCCCGTGGTCTACCAGCACGACAGGGAGAGGGGTTGGTTTATCATGGAGGATATGGGCGATTGCCATCTCCAAACCGAGGTTATGCATATCAAAGGTGATCGAAAACAATTAGTAGACACCTACCAAGGGGTCATCGAGGCGCTGGTCGTCATACAGGCAGAGGGGCGCAAGGGATTTGAGCCCGCCTTGACCCACAGCCCGCCGTATGATGCGCAGTTCATGCTGGCGTGGGAGTCGGGATATTTTCTCCGCGCCTTCCTTAAAGGCTTCCTCGGCCTTGATATCCCCGAAGAGGAGTTGCGGGACGAGCTGGAGGGGCTGGCCCGGCAGGCAGCTGAAGCGCCGGCAGGCTATTTCCTTTATCGGGATTTCCAGTCCCGCAACATCATGGTGAGGGAGGGAGGATTGGGATTTCTCGATTTTCAAGGAGGCAGGTTAGGACCTCTCCAGTATGACCTCGCCTCCTTGCTGCTGGATCCCTATGTGGAGCTGGATCACGGTCTGCAGGAGGAACTCGTTGCCTATTACCTGGCGTGTATACAGGAGCGGGAGATTGTGGACCCAAAAGGCTTTCAGGAGCAGTACCCTTTCGTTGCCCTCCATCGCGCCATGCAGATTCTCGGGGCCTTCGCATTTTTGACCAAGGCGAAGGGATTGACTTTTTTTCGCCCGTACATCCCCCCTGCCCTGCAGGTTCTGCGGACCCTCCTGAAAGAAAGGTGCTTCACTCCATATAAGAAATTAAAGAGAGTTGTCTTGGAGGAGATCAAGGGGATATGAAACGACCTCGTCTTCCCATCATGCCGCCCCACCTCTCAACAGGTGACACAGTCGGCGTCGTGGCACCGGCCAGCCACATCCCGCGGGCTAATGAGGAATACCTCGAGCAGGGATTGGAGCGAGTGAGGCAGATGGGGTTTGTCGTCAAGTGTTCCCCCTCCCTCCTAGAGAGAAAGCACCTCTACCTGGCCGGGAAGGACCAAGAACGGGCCGATGAGCTCATGGCGATGTTCCTTGATTCTGAGGTCAAGGCCATCCTATGCAGCCGGGGTGGCTATGGCGCCCAACGGCTCATCCCCTATCTGGATGCCGATCAGATTCGCAGCCACCCCAAGCCCCTCGTAGGGTGCAGTGATATCACGGTCCTGCTCATCTATCTGCTGCAACAGTGTCTGGTAATCCCTTTTCACGGCCCCAACGTCGCCACCAGCCAGTTTGTGCAAGGGGATGCGGAGATGGCGCTTGCCCTGCAAAGGGCGCTCACCTCTGCGGAACCGCTCGCAGAGATCGCCTGCTCTGTGCTGCGCAGCAGCGAGGCCCCCGGCGAGATTATTGAGGGGGAGATCATTGGCGGGTGTCTCTCCTCCCTGGTAACGGTGTTGGGGACCCCCTATGAGCCCGATTTGCAGGGGAAGGTGCTTTTTGTGGAGGATGTGAACGAGCCCCCCTATAAGATCGACCGCATGCTGACCCATTTAAAGAGCGCGGGGAAGCTGGCTGGGGTGAAAGGGGTTGTCTTTGGTCAAATGCCTGGGTGCGATACCGACAATGACCTCCTGCGCGAGGTGCTCTTGGATGTCCTCGGCGCAATCGAGGGCCCCATACTCTTTGGCTTCCCCTCTGGCCACGGGCCCCGCAATCTCACCATCCCTCTCGGCGTGCCGGTGCGGATACAAAAAGGGATGGTGAGCTTCCCAAGAGAAGACCGGTCAGAATAACCTTGAGTAATCAATTGAATATCAGACTATGCTGAAAAAAGGCGCACACTGTTATTTCATCGGCATCGGCGGCATCGCCATGGCCCAGGCCGCCCTCCTGCTGCGAGAGATGGGGTATCGAGTGACGGGCTCGGACACCTCCCTTCATCCCCCCACGGATCAACTGCTGCAAGAGGGTCACGTCAGGGTCAAGGAAGGGTATGACGCTGCCCATCTCACGCCTCCCCCCGATCTCGTGGTGATCGGCAACGCGGTCTCGCGGGGAAATCCGGAGGTGGAGGCAGTGCTCGAGAGGGGCATACCCTATCTCTCCCTCCCCGGTTTGATCGAAGAGGTGCTCCTGGAGAGGAGGCGATCGGCAGTAGTGGCAGGCACCCATGGCAAGACCACCACCACTGGCCTCCTGGCATGGCTCCTCTTGAGCGGTGGTCTGGACCCCTCGTTTCTGGTCGGCGGTGTCCCGCTGAACTTCAATCGCGGATTCCGCTCGGGCAAGGGGGAGTGGGTGGTGCTGGAGGGGGACGAGTACGACAGCGCCTTCTTTGATAAGGGACCAAAGTTCCTCCATTACCGTCCGCAGGTCGTGATCCTGACGAGCATCGAATACGACCATGCCGATATCTACCAAGATTTTGAGGCGGTAAAACGCGCCTTTCGCCAGCTCCTCGCCATCATCCCCAAAGAAGGAATCCTCATCGCCTGTATGGATGATCCGGTAGTCAGGGAGATAATATCTGGGGTGCAGTGCCGCGTAGAGACCTACGGGGCGCAGGGGAAATGGTCGCCCCAGGGGAAGCGCATCACCCCCCAGGGGACAATCTTTTCCCTTTATCAGGGCGGCGAAGCACAGGGGGAGTTGGAGATCCCCCTGTGGGGCGATCACAACCTGAGCAACACCGTGGGTGCCACGGTTGCCGCCAGCCTTATCGGCCTCCCTATTTCCCAAATCAGAGAGGGGTTACGGACCTTCCGGGGCGTCAGGCGTCGGATGGAGTTAATCGGCGAGGCAGGAGGCATCACGGTGATCGATGACTTTGCCCACCACCCCACAGCCATCAGGGAGACCCTCCGCGGGCTGAGGGCACGTTTCCCACAGGCGCGCCTCTGGGCCGTCTTCGAGCCCCGGAGCCAGACCATGCGCAGGCGGGTCTTCCAGGAAGAACTTGTAGCAGCCTTGAAGCAGGCCGACCAGGTGGTAATCGGAAAGATCTTTTCACCCCCCTCTCAGGGTTCGGCTTTGGACCCCAGCAGGGTGGCCCGGGAGATCAGAGAGGCAAAGGGAGAAGCCGCAGCCGCCTACCTGGAAGATCCTGAGGCAATCGTCTCCCACTGCGTTGCCGGGGCATCTCCAGGGGACGTCATTGTGGTGATGAGCAGCGGCCACTTCGATGGCCTGCCGCAGCGGATATTCACGGCCCTCAGGGATCGTTCATAAGTGGGTGAACTGATCATATAAGAAGGAGAGGAGGTATAAATATGGCCAAAAAGAGAGCGAGTAAGAAGGTAGTTTTTAAGGATCGGAAAACAGGACTGGTGATATTCGGCATATTCCATATTATCATCGGCGCCTTTTGCGCACTTTTTATGCTCTTGACCATTGTTGGCGCGATGGCACTGAGGAATCTCGGTGAAACCACTGGCGCAATCATGAGCGTTGGTCAGATGATACTTGTTGTCTTCCTCTATCTCCTCCTCGCCGTCTGGTTTGTCTGGATGGGGATCGGTTCTATCCTGGCGCGCAAATGGGCCCGGGCCTTGATCTTAATTACCTCATGGCTCTGGCTCATCTGCGGGCTAATTGTGCTTATATTCATTCTCGTGTTCATTCCTGCTATGTTCAGCCAGATGGCTGCCGGCGAAGAAATACCGGGAGAGGCAGTTGTCATCGTCCAGTCAATGGTAACGGCGTTTTTGGTATTCATTTTCATAGTTATACCTGGCGCCTTTGTGCTCTTCTACAGCAGCAGGCATGTGAAGGCAACGTGTGAGCAGAGGGATCGCCAGGTGCGCTGGATCGACAAGGCGCCTTTGCCGGTGATAACCTTGAGTTCAATATTGGGATGCATGGCGATCTCGATGCCCTTGATGGGCTTTTACCGATGGACCAGCCACTTCTTTGGTCTTGTCTTAAGTGGGATACCAGGCGCAGTCATAGTGCTCGTATACGCCGTATTATTTGCGTATGCGGCCTGGGGGACATATAAATTGCAGGTTAAAGCGTGGTGGTGCGGATTTCTCTCGACTTTCGCGTTAGAGGTATCAATGGTAATTACCTTCTCTCGCGTGAGTCTAGGGGAGTTCTATGAAAAAATGGGTGTGCCTCAAGAACGCCTGGAAATCATACAAAGGCTTGATCTGTTCCATGATCCCAGGGTACTGATTTTGAGTGGACTCGCGATCATTGGCTTCTTGGGGTTTATGATATACACGAAAAGATACTTTAAGGCTTCTGCCCGCTAAAAAAACAAGACATTCATATCGCTTTATTCGTGAGCGAGCGACGTGCGTATTATTGAGCGCTTTTGCTTATTTGGGAGACAGCAACGGCGTCATATGCTGAAATATCTCTGCACCGTTGTTAAGCGTCTTCGCTTCTTCGATGCTCGTGATCTTATCAAGATTATCGCGTATCTCTTCCACCGCAATCTCTCTGCTGGCATTACCAATGCAGACGCCGCTACCGGAAACAATGGCAGTACGGCCATACCAACCGGCGCCGCTTACAAATATCATGCCGCTCTGTTTGCACTCTTCCGAGCAAAGATAGAGCACAAGCGGACTGTTGAATTGAGGGGCCATTTTCTTCTCAAATTCCGGCGGGAATATATCCTGGGTCATACGCGACCAGGCGTTGGGGGCGATGGTGTTGATCATGATGTCGTATTTCGCCACCTCCTGTTTCAACGCATTCATCATGCCCACGAGGCCCATTTTGGCAGCAGCATAATTTACCTGACCGAAATTGCCGTACAGGCCTGATGTCGAAGAGGTGAAAATAATTCTGCCATATCCAGCTTCCCTCATATAAGCGATCGCCGGCTGTGTCACGCAAAATGCCCCCTTCAGGTGAACGCTGATGACCATATCCCAATCATCTTCGGTCATCTTGTGAAAGGTCTTGTCCCTCAAGATGCCCGCATTGTTGATGAGAATATCGATCCGCCCAAAGGCATCGAGCCCTGCCTTGATAATACTTTTCCCGCCCTCCATGGTTGATACGGAATCATAATTTGCAACAGCCTTGCCGCCCATCTTCTTGATCTCCTCGACAACCACATCGGCGGCTGATCGGCTCGCTCCCGAACCATCGCGGGCAACACCGAGATCATTGACCACGATCTTGGCTCCTCGTTTTGCCAATTCAAGTGCATAGATCCTGCCGATCCCCGCGCCTGCTCCTGTTACCACGGCTACTCGCCCATCAAATCTGATATCTGCCATATCGTATACCTCCATCCTCTTCTCCTGATTTCTATGCCCTAATGCGGTTAGCCGTCTTTTAGCGGCTGGGGCAGATAAACCATGGATAGCGTGTGAACTCCTTGTATCCCATCCTTCTATAGACAGGCTCACCATAGACGCTGGCCTGCAACACAACACAGCGCGCGCCGAGCTTGAGGGCAGCGTTGCCGGCAGTGCGGGTGCAATGCTCTGCCAGCCCCATGCCGCGCGCCGCTTCTATCGTGCCCACATAATAGATCCCCCCGATGCCATGACTCAAAAGAGCCACGGCACAGGAGGCCGGTTTCCCCTCCAGGTATGCCACGACAGGATAGAGATGGGGCGCGAGTAAGGCCCCGGGCTCACTGAAGACGCGCCTGCCCACATCCTCGGGCAAGCCGAGCGTGGTGAAGCTGAGCGCCGCTACCTCGGCAAAGTCCCGTACCATGGCCTCGGTATGGGCCTGCTGCAACCTTACGCTCTCTGGCAACGGCTTGTCTGCAAGCAACTCTTCAATCACCATACCAGGGGCATTTGCCACCTGATAGAGTTCCAGCTTTTTGCATGTATCAAGCAGATCCTTATCGAGATGCGCACGGACAATAATGCTAAAAGACCGCTTGCGGGCGGCAAAAAACGACCGTGCCTGATCAATGAACATATCGGGGGATGAGCTCTGACTATTTCCAACTCTTATGACAAAGTTGATGGCCGGGAACGTGCCGGCCCCGCTGACAAAAAGAATGCCGCCTTGCTCTGCCATATCGGTATGGGGATTCCACCTGGAAATCTCGCGATAGGATTCGGCAAGGTTGAGATCGCTCAATCGTAGCAGTTCCTCTTGGTTCATCCGGCTTCTCCGCTGTATCCTCCTTGAATCCCTTGTTGTTTATCCGCTTCTCACTTTCTGTTACTTATGCCGAGGCGATGTGCGCCGGTTCCGGCGCCTCGGCAATCTCGCCGAACTTTGCCTCATATTTACTGACATTGTCCAGCAGCGCCCTGATGATCCTTTTCATGTGGCCCGGGCTCATGATGACCCTGGCCGTGACGATCCCCTGCGGCGGCATGACATTTATAAAGTCGACAAAGAATTCCTCCTTGGTATGCGCCACAACCATATTGTTTGCATAGACGCCTCTTAAAATTTCGTCCGTAATCTTGATTCCTACCTCTTGCGGTCTCTTCCCCTCAGCCATCACCCACCTCCTCGCAATTTTCTCTACACCCTTTGCTCGACGGTCATTATAAGGTCTTTGAGGGATCAAAGTAAAGTCATTTAGAGAACTCTTGGAGCATGTGTGGCCGCCTCGCAGCATATCGCGCTCTTGACTGCCTGAATAGAAACCGCTACGCTCTGATGAGCATGGAGGAGAGAGGTGGCGCGAGAGAAGTCTCAAAGAAAAAACAAGATCTCTCATTTACTTAACGGGGACCTCAGCGAAGTAGTGCGGCAGATCTCAGCAGATCCCCTCATCGAGCAGGTAGCGGAGATTGCCCGACAAAAAAAGGTCCCGCTCTATCTGGTGGGAGGGGCTATCCGCGACGCCCTTCTGGGCAGGCAGATCAAGGATTACGACTTCGTCTTGGAAAAGATCAAGATGCCCTTTCTCAATCAACTGAAAGAGCTCTTGGGGGCCAGCCTTTTCCCTATCGGCAAAGGGAAGCTAGAGCGAGTCTATCGGCTGGTTAAAGGCGATCAGACCCTCGACTTTGCCGGTATGCCTGGTGATGACATCGGCCAAGATCTCATGAGGAGGGATTTTACCATCAACGCTATTGCCTACGCCTTTGCCGAAGGCAGGTTTTACGCAGACCCGAGGGCCATAAGCGATATAAAAGCTGGGGGCATCGCCCTGGTCTCCCCCCAGGCCCTGCAGGCAGACCCCCTGCGTATGCTCAGGGCGATCCGTTACCGCTCAACTTTGCCCGGTTTCGACCTGACCGCACCGGCAAGGGAGAAAATCGCGCGCCGCAGGAAATTGCTTTCTTCGGTAGCGCCGGAGCGGATCCGGGCCGAGCTTGATGAGATCATCCTCTCGCCGCTCCCTGCCCAGGGTCTCTTGTTGATGCATGAACTGGGGCTGCTCCCGTGCGTATTCCCGGAGCTCACCCCCTTAGAGGGTCTTCCCCAGGGACGTCATCATCTCATGGATGCCCTCTCCCATACCATCGAGGTCGTAGGAGAGGCGGATAGATTGGCGAGGGAGGGCAACCCCTTTTCCTACCGACCAACAGAACAGCAGCGCCTCATCCTGGGGTATGCCGCCCTGTTCCACGACCTCGGCAAGCCCTCAACGCAGAGCATCGACGAAGAGGGAGAGGTCCACTTCTATGACCACCCACAGCACTCCGCCCGCCTGGCCCAGGGGATCATGCGGCGTCTGAAATTCGCCAGCCGGGTGAGGGACGGCATCATCCTCCTCGTAGAGAACCACATGCGCATCCTCACCCTCGCCACCGGGAAACCTCTGGATAAGGCCTTGCGCAGGCTCATCCATACGATGGGCGAGGAGATCAAAGCGCTGCTCCTTTTAGGGCTGGCCGAGACGGGATCCAAGGGAAAAGGGAACAAAGATGAGCAGGAGCGATTTATGGACCTCTGCCGGCGGATATGGGATCTATACGAAAGGGAGGACCTTATCGCCCCCGAGCCGTTGTTGCGGGGCCGGGACTTGCTGGCACTGGGCCATACCCCTGGCCCGCGCATGGGTGAGATCCTCAAGGAGGTGCGGGAGAGGCAGATCGCCGGGGAGTTGAGGACTATGGAGGATGCCCTCCGATTCGTCGAGGAGCACTATCCTCAATAGCGGAATCGAAGCACGGGGATGTTTGACACCAGAGAAGTATGTCCTTTATAATGATAGACCTCTCCCCTGTTAGTTGATAGAATTGAGAGGATTTGAAAGGCGATCGTTCCATAAGGATTCAAGGGGTCGAGGGGTCCAGGATTCTGGGACAAATGAAGAAAAGTTGTCAACTTGAACCCCTGAATCCTCGGATCCTTGGACCCTATGAGTAATGTTGACGGAGGATGAGCATGGAGGAGAAGATCGCGGTCTACCCTGGTTCCTTTGATCCCATCACCTACGGCCACCTCGATATCATCAAGCGGGCAATCAAGATCTTCGACAAGGTCATCGTGGCCGTGGCCCATAACTATGATAAGCAGTCCCTTTTTACCCCCGAGGAGAAGATAGAGATGATCAAAGAGGAGGTGAAGGGCTACCCGAGTGTCACCGTGGATACCTTTCACGGGCTCCTGATGGAATATATGAAAAAGGTCAAGGCCACGGTGGCATTGCGAGGGCTACGGGCCACGTCGGACTTCGAGTACGAGTATCACATGGCGGCCATGAACCGCAACCTCAGCGATGACATCGATACCCTCTTTATGATGACGGGCAAGGACTACTTCTTTATCAGTTCCCGGACCATCAAGGAGGTGGCAAGTCTTGGGGGGCCTGTGGCGGGGCTGGTGCCGGAGCATGTGGCGAGAAAGCTCAAACAAAAGTTCGCCCGCGGACACAAGGGATAACGGCAATTAACTTCTTTTCTCCTTACCTGAGATGATACCCAGAAAAAAGACCAGACAGATCTCCGTTGGCAAGGTCCTTGTCGGCGGCACGGCCCCTATTGTCGTCCAGTCCATGACCACAACGAATCCCGCCGATGTGGGGGCAACCCTGGGGGAGATCATGCGGATAAAACGGGCTGGGTGTGAGCTCGTCCGGGTGGCCGTGCCTGACCAGGAGGCCATCACGGGCCTGCGGGAGCTCGTTTGCGAGTCACCGCTCCCCCTCATTGCCGATGTTCACTTCGATCATCGCCTGGCCTTGCTAGCCTTGGAGGCCGGGGTAGCTGGCCTAAGGATCAATCCCGGCACCATCCGCCAGCGGGCTCGATTGCAGGAGATCATCGAGCAGGCCAAAGAGCGGCAGGTGCCGGTAAGGATTGGAATCAATGCCGGGTCATTGGAGGGGCGCCTTTTGAAGAAATTTGGCCATGCCACCCCTGAGGCCATGGTGGAGAGTGCTCTCGACTGTATCAAGCTCTGTGAGGATATCGGACATCGGGCCATCAAGGTTTCCCTCAAGGCCTCGGCTGTGCTCATGACCATCGAGGCCTACCGTCTTTTTTCCCAGCGCTCTGATTACCCCCTCCACCTGGGGGTTACCGAGGCCGGACCACCCTTTTCCGGGGTCATCAAGTCCGCAGTAGGGTTGGGCATCCTCCTGGCCGAGGGGATCGGGGATACCATCCGGGTCTCCCTGACCGGCGACCCGGTGCTGGAGGTACGTGCCGCCTACGGCATCCTGCGCTCCCTGGGCATCCGGTCGCGGGGGATAGACATCATCTCCTGTCCTACCTGCGGCAGGTGCGAGGTGGATCTCATTCCCCTGGTGGAGGAGGTCCAGGAAAAACTGGCGCACATCGAGACCCCCCTCACCGTGGCTGTCATGGGGTGCGTCGTCAACGGCCCAGGAGAGGCCAGCGAGGCCGATATCGGCATCGCCGGCGGCAAGGGGATAGGACTTCTCTTCAAAAAGGGGGAGGTCATCGCCAAGGTCAAAGAGGAGGAATGGGTGCAGCGCTTGCTGGCGGAGGTGGAGCGGATGGTAGGCTAGTCAGCCGTCATCCAGCTTTGTCGAGAGTTTAAGGGTTCGAAGATTAAAACGGTAAAGGTCCCGCCCTGTGTCGCTTAGTGACATCCCCTCTTTAAAACTATCCGAATGGTGGGGGACTTTATATAATGATGCTCCTTTAAATCTTCTAAGGACATCATGCCGCAAGGCGGCAAAATCTGAATGTGTCGGTATGCGACATCCCAGCCATAGAGATATCTAGACGGTAGGGGATCGCAAAGCGACAGCCGCAGGCTACTTATCAACTATCGCGTATACCCCTATCATACCCATGCGGTAGCTCGTGACCCAGAGCTGCTTGCCGTCAGGAGTAACGGCCAATCCCATGGGGAAGGGGAAATCCTTCTGATAGATGATAGTGAAGCTGCCGGTATCCACCACAACCACCTTCCCCTCATCGTGTGACACACCGAACAGGTACCTTTCATCAGGGGAGAGGGCGATGGTCCGGGCCATCTTGCCGACGGAGACCTCGCGCACCGTTTTTTTGTCGATCAAATCAAAGGCGAGGATCTTCCCGAGGATATTGTCCGATATATAGAGGGTCCGTTGATCCTTGGACAGGATGATGTGCCGCGGATTTGCCGTTGCCGGTATGTCTGCAATGACCTCCAGGGCGGTCAGATCGATGACACTAATGGTCCCGCCACCCATATTCGCCACGTAGGCCTTCTGAGAGTCCGATGAAATCGCGATCCCCCTTGGTATATACCCCTTGTTGCCGCCGAGCCGTATCTCCTTGATCGTCTTATACTGCCGTGTATCTACCACCGAAACTGAGCTCGAATGCCAGTTGGCAACCAGCGCATACCTCCCATCCGGCGTCACGTTGATGATCTTGGGGGTCTTCCCTGTCTTGATCTTGATGATTCTTTGCTCATAGGATCGTTGATTGATATAATCGGTGATGCGCAACCGCTCATACGGCATCTGGTCGGGGACAGCAAGCGGCTCCTCGGTATCGTAGACCGTTATCCCCTCGGCATTATGCAGCGAGATCCAGAGCAACCTTCCATTTTCAGAGAAGGCGCACTCAACGGGTTTCTGCGCATAGGATTGGATAATTTCACGGTTCTTATAATCCCACCCTTGAGCAGGGGTTTTAAAAAACTGGGCCTTCTTCGTGATCTCGAGGGTGGCAGTGCTGATGAGCCAGAAATCCATCCCCTCGAGGTTCATGACTGCCGCATAAGTGCCGTCGGGTGCGATCTCCACGGATTTCGGCGCCCCTGCGCCTTCGAAGGTCTTGAGGTGTTGCAGTTCAAATCCCTGCGCGCCGAGCGGCAAAAACACCGTCAGGATGAGAAGACATATCGCTGCACAACGGATCATGGTCTTTTGCTCACGGGGTCTCGATGAATGCAGCAGAGGGTATCACAAACCCTCTGGCGTTGCAACCAGCTTGGATGACAAGGCGGGATGGGCGAAAGGATAACGGCAAATTTCTCTTGAATATGACCTATCATGGGCAGGAGCGGCACCGGGAATGTGAATGTCCCTACTCCGTCGTGGTCATGAAGGCCGTATACCCCTCTTGAGCCAGACGTGAGGCGATGTGATAGGCTTCTTCCCGCGTCCTGAATCTTCCCACCCTGACGCGATAATAGGTGTTCTCGGACGTCTTCAATTCGGTGATGGAGACAGCCGTGTAAGTCTTCTGCAGCTCCGCCATCAATCTGACGGCATTGGATCGGTCGATGAAGGCCCCTACCTGGATGGTGAAAGGCCCTTCAGGGGGAGGTGGGGGTGCGGCCTTTTTGTCGACGACCTCCAGCCTCACCTTAGCCACCCCCTCCTCGACCATCCCCAGGGCCTGGGCTGCCGCATAGGAGAGGTCGATGATCCTTCCCCTCACGAAAGGTCCGCGGTCATTGATAGTTACCATCACCGATTTGCCGTTGTCTAGATGCGTAATCATCGCCGGGGTCCCCAGGGGGAGGGTCTTATGGGCGGCGGTCAGCTGATACATATCGTAGACCGCGCCACTGGCGGTGCGTCGTCCGTGGAAATCCTTTCCGTACCACGAGGCCCAGCCGACCTCTACCCCCTTGACCCGCGGGGGGATCGCCTCTCTCCTGTGAAGCGCGCACCCGCAGGTAATGCTGAGGGCGAGAAAGATAACCACTATCCGTTTCATCCTCTCAGTCTCTCCGGCGTATTAGGAAGACAAGGAGACCGTCCCCCTCCTTTGTTGAGAATCGGGTTTTACGGTGATCTCTCGTAAACCAAAGGTCTCTCTCAGTCTCCTGATATTTTGCCTCCCCTGTCCGCAGAACGTGGAGATATCCTGGGGGGCGATGAGGAAAGTGGGGGAACTCCGCCCCTCAATTTTCGAACCTTCCAGGAGCGAGGCCGCCTGCTCATACAGGAGAGAACTTTCCACCAACTGTCCGAAGGCCGGGTGGAAGGGACCAGCTACAATGGCGCCGGGCGCCTCCAGTGATGGGGTAGGCTGCAGCCCCATCCTGATCACCGGGATGCGGGCCTGCCGAAAATGCTGCAGGGCCGCCTTGGCGAGGTTTACCGCCTCCGCCAGGGCGAGGGGCCGATAGCGGCCTTGTAGAAACCATTGCTCCAACTGCGTCCCCTTGATCACCACGGTGGGGTAGAGACGGATAAAGTGAGGTCTCATCGCGATCACCTCTTCGACGGTAGAGGTGAACGTCTGGGCGCAGTCGCCGGGCAGACCGATCATGAGCTGGATGCCCACCTCGAAGCTCCCCCGGTGCAGCTCCTTCACGGACTTGCGCACCTCTGCCTTGGTATATCCCCTCTCGGTGATCCTGAGCACCTCGTCGTCCAGGGAATGGACTCCCAGCTCAATAGTTGCCACCTTGTGCTGCTTGAGGATGGCGAGGGATGTGGGAGAGCAACAATCGGGCCTGGTGGATATCCTGAGGGAGTGGACCTTCCCCGCCTCGAGAAAGGGGGTGACGCTGTGCAAGAGCTTCTTTTGGGTTTCGAGGGGGAGCGCGGTAAAACTCCCTCCA
>Ga0299915_10001423_pt1 | contig 17761 bp, 16 predicted proteins | sample RVTome_13_FD_200263 | JGI IMG/M metagenome (GOLD analysis project Ga0299915, IMG submission 200263) | Soil microbial communities from uranium-contaminated site in the Upper Colorado River Basin, Wyoming, United States - RVT92D227 (version 2) ... | reverse complement strand
GGCCAACCGGGCACAGGCCTGGGTGATCCACTGGTTGAAGAGAGTCGCGGCCCGCTTCGATGCGGCATCCGTGGCCCTTGCCGGCAACGGTGCGACGCCGACCGCCTGCGGGTCCGTGTCCTCGATCGCCGGATCGAGACCCTCACCCCGCATGACGACCGCGAAGCGATACTCCTTGACGTGGCGCAGGTCAACTTCCACGCCAGGAAGCTCGATGCTGCGTAGCTTCTCCACGATCGGTGCCGCCTCGGCCGTGGCGATCCGGCCGGCGCGCCGATCGCGGATGAGCCCGTGTCCGTCGACGGTGCAGAAGTTGCCGCGGGCAGCGACATCGCCTTTGTTGACGCGCAGGCCGACGCCGGTCGCCTCGAGCACGCCTCGGCCCACGACAAAAAGCAGCGGATCGTATCCAAACAGCGCCAGATGGGCCGGGCCCGAGCCGGGTGTGATCCCCGGAGCGACAGGAGTGATCTGCCCCAGGGTCCCTTCTGCCGCCAACCGATCCATGTTCGGTGTGTGGGCGGCTTCCAGTTCGGTTGGCCCGCCGGGCTCAACCGGAAGGCCGCCAAGGCCATCCATCACCAGGAGCACGATCTTGCCACCTTTATCTCGGTGAAGTTCCTTCATTAGTTCCAGGTTCGCCATGAAAACACTCTCTCCATTCGACCGGCATGACAAAGCCCCGCGCCGGGAGGGGGCGGGGCTTGACAGACGTCCTTAGAGGTCTAGCGGATCGCCTTCTGTTCCCCGTCAGGCTCAAAGAGGTGCATGTTCTCCATGTTCATGACTATTCGTGTCTTCTCCCCCATCTTGGCCGACGTGCGTGGATCGACTCTACCGGTGAAGGTCGTGCCGCCCGTCTCCAGGTGTAGGAAGATCTCGTTTCCCATGAGCTCGGTAACGTCGACGCTCGCCTCGACTGGAGCCGTCATGATCCCCGGGGGAGAGAAAGCCGGATCGTGGATGTCCTCAGGTCGGATGCCGAAGATCACCTGTCGACCGACGAAAGGATCGTAGGTCGATGTCCTCGATGACGGGACTGGGACCGAGAATGATCCGGCGTCGATCACCTGCCCGCCGTCCGCCCGATCGAGCCTGGCATTGAAGAAGTTCATCGCAGGTGAACCGATGAATCCGGCGACGAACACATTCCCCGGCATGTCATAGAGACGTTGTGGTGTATCCAGTTGCTGCAACAAACCACTCTTGATCACGGCGATCCGATCGGCCATCGTCATGGCTTCGGTCTGATCATGGGTGACATAGATGAACGTCGTCTGAAGACGCTGATGGAGTTTGCTGATTTCGGCGCGGGTCTGCACCCTGAGTTTGGCGTCCAGGTTGGAAAGCGGCTCATCCAACAGGAAGACCTTAGGCTCGCGGACGATCGCCCGGCCGAGAGCGACGCGTTGCCTCTGGCCGCCCGAGAGCTGGCGCGGACGGCGGTCGAGGAGACTCTCGATGCCCAGGATCGTGGCAGCTTGTTCGACGCGTCTCTTGATCTCATCCTTGGGCGTCTTGCGAAGCTTGAGGCCGAAGGCCATGTTGTCATAGACGGTCATGTGAGGGTAGAGCGCGTACGACTGGAAGACCATGGCGATGTCGCGATCTTTCGGGGCGACATCGTTGACCACCCGTTCTCCGATCAGAATCCTTCCGTCGGAGATCTCCTCCAGGCCGGCCAGAAGCCGCAGCGCCGTGGTCTTGCCGCAACCGGATGGGCCGACCAACACCAGGAACTCGCGGTCTTCCACTTTGATATCTAGATCGCTGACTGCAAGGACCTCCCCGAACCGCTTAAACACGTGTTCAAATGTCACACTGGCCATGGCCCATCCTCCTGTCTGAAAAGTATCGTGACATCATTATACAGGCCAGCCCGCCCCAAACCAAGAATCTCCTCCTGAATCGTGTAGACGATCGTCCTTCCGGCGCTCCCCCGTCGTCGGTTCGAGCGATCACCGGACCGGCTTACGAGGTTGCGACAATCGCCGCGGTCCTCTCCGGATCGAAGAATCACTCGGGCAGGGCGGCCGACTGTCTTGGCTGGGGATTCCGCCGCCGCCGGTCCGGTTGGATGAGATCACAGAACGGCAAGGCCCGAGTGGACGAATTCGACCGGCAACGTCGCTGAGCTTCAACGGGATCAATCCTCTCGGCCCTCTCTGCCATCCCATTTACCTCAGCCGGAGTATGGCTGTCGAGAAATCTTCCACGAGTCGCGGCCCGCATGCGCCGCGCAAAACGGTCGCTCGTTGACGGTGCATTCCAACTCTGGTATAGTCCAGCCCGTGAGCTCCGCGAAGAGTCGACCGCAAGCAAACGGCAGGTCGGAGAGAGGACTCCGCCTCCTTTGGCGCTGGTTTCAACCCGGCCTGGGTGTCAAGCGTTGGATAGGATTGATGATTCTTGGCACCGCTCTGATCGGACTCGGGTTGGCCTACTTCCTGCTCGACATCTACCGCACTTCTTCGTACTCCCCATGGCTCGATGTCGTCACGTTGAGAGCTTTGCCGCGTTGGCTGCGCGCTCTCTTGCTTGGCGCGAGCGGTGCGTCGCTGCTTCTTCTATCGGTGGTGCGCCTCAATCGCACACTGCTGGCACCCTTCATACGCCCGGGGAAGCACGTGGTCGAGGAGGTGGCTGAGCACCGTCGCCTTGAGCGCGGGCCCAAGATCGTTGGCATCGGGGGCGGCACAGGGTTGTCGACTCTGCTGCGCGGGCTCAAGCAACACACTCGCAATCTGACTGCGATCGTGACCGTCTCCGATGATGGCGGTTCATCCGGCCGCATCCGGCGCACTTTTGGACTGCCGCCTCCGGGTGACGTTCGGAATTGTCTGGCGGCCCTCTCTGACGACGAAGCGCTGCTCACGCAACTCTTCCAGTACCGCTTCACGCAAGGAAGCGACCTGGATGGTCATACCTTTGGGAACCTGTTCATCGCCGCGCTGGCCGGCGTGAAGGGGAGCTTTGATAGAGGCATTCTGGAGGCGGGCAGAGTGCTGGCCATCCGGGGGAGAGTGCTGCCCTCGACCCTGGTCGACGTCTCCTTGGCAGCGGACAAGAGCCCTGTACTTGACGCGCGGGCCGTCCGCATCGAAGGCGAGAGCCTGATCCCCGAGGTACCCGGAAGGATCCGGCAAGTACACCTCGAGCCAAACGACCCGCCGGCATTCCCCGAGACGATTCACGCCATTCTGAACGCCGACATGATCGTCATCGGCCCGGGCAGTCTGTATACCAGCGTCCTGCCCAATCTGCTCGTCCCGGAAATCACGGCCGCTATCCGCGCCAGTCGGGCGTTCAAAGTCTACGTATGCAATGTCGCCACCCAGCCGGGCGAAACCGATGGCTACGACTGTCTGGAGCACCAGGGCGCTCTCGATTCCCACCTCGGGCGAGGGCTGGTCGACGTGATGGTGATCAACAACCAGATGCAAGACGGGTTGCCTCCAGGCTCGGACCCGGTCGGGGAGCCCAGCGGCGGAGCAGCCACAGTCCCCCTCTATGCCACGGACCTCATCGATGAGAAGCGTGCGTGGCGCCATGACTCGGTCAAGCTTGCCCGAACCCTGATCGACCTTCTGGAAGACCGAACAGGGCCCTTGGATCACCCTGTCCCTGTCCATGGCGATCAGGTTTCCGGCTTGAACTAGGCCAAATCCCTCAGGAGCTACTCATGACCACACGAATAGGAATAAACGGCTTCGGCAGAATCGGCCGCCAGGTGCTAAAGGCGATTCTGGAGAATTATCCGACGGAGCTGGAGGTCGTCGCGATCAATGATCTCTTCGAAGCGAAGACCAACGCACATCTATTCAAGTATGACTCGAACTATGGGATCTTCCGCGGAACCGTCGAGGTCGTGAACGGTGGCTTGTCTATCGATGGGCGCAAGATCAAGGTCTTCGCCGAGAAGAACCCCGGGTCGCTGCCCTGGAAAGATCTCGGGGTGGAGATCGTGATCGAATCGACGGGCGTGTTCACCGACGGGAAGGGGACCGCCGAGAAACCGGGCGCCAACATCCACATCGACTCAGGCGGGGCCAAGAAGGTGATCATCACGGCACCGGGCAAGAATGAAGATCTGACGATCGTGCTGGGAGTCAACGACGGTGTCTATGACTCCTCCAAGCATCACATTGTCTCAAACGCTTCCTGCACGACCAATTGCCTCGCCCCGGCCGCCAAGGTTGTACACGAGACGGTCGGGATCGTGCGCGCCGTCATGACCACGGTGCACGCGTATACCAACGACCAGAAGATCCTCGACCTGGCCCACAAGGACCTGCGCCGGGCGCGCGCGGCGGGTCTCAACATCATTCCGACCACGACCGGCGCCGCCCGGGCTGTGGCCAAGGTCATCCCGGAGCTTGCCGGGAAGTTCGATGGCTTCGCCCTGCGCGTTCCGACTGCCACCGTCTCGCTCGTCGATCTGGTGGCGAACGTCGGCCGGGCGACGACCAAGGACGAACTGAACGGCGCCTTTCGGACGGCGGCCAACGGAAGCATGAAAGGCATCCTGGGTTACACCGAAGAGCCTCTCGTTTCGATGGATTTCAAGGGCGATCCCCGCTCATCGATCATCGATGGAGCCTCGACCATGGTCATGGACGGGACGATGGTTAAGGTGATCGCCTGGTACGACAACGAGTGGGCCTATTCGGTGCGCACCGCCGACCTTGCCATGAAAATGGCGAAGGCCTTGTAACGCCTTCGCCTCGGTCATTCGCACTTCTCCCAGTGTCTGCTCGTGTAGCTGCCGAATCGCAGACGGATTCTGTGGAACCGTCGCCCATTGTCCGCGCCCGCGGTGTCCGGAGATGTCGGGAATGTGGCCCCCCTCTTCGCTGTCGGGGTTTGAACTGAGGCCTGGGTCAGATCCGGTCCAGCTTGGTGGGGGATCATCCCAGCTCGCATCTCCCGGTGTCTAAGGAAGGGGATTCAACCATGTTCAACAAGAAGACGATTCGCGATGTTCCGCTGGAAGGAAGACGAGCGCTCGTGCGCGTCGACTTCAACGTTCCGCTGAAAGACGGGCGGGTGACCGACGATACTCGCATCCGCGCAAGCCTGCCAACGATCCGGTATCTGATCGAGCACAAGGCGGCCCTGATCGTGTGTTCCCACCTTGGGAGGCCGAAAGGCAAAGTCGTCCCGGAGATGTCCTTGAAGCCTGCCGCCGATCGACTGGCCGAGCTCCTGGGGACAGAGGTGGCCTTCGTCCCCGACACAGTCGGCCCGATGGCGCGAGCGGCGGCCGAGGCCCTGCGGCCGGGGGGTGTCTTGGTTCTCGAAAACACCCGCTTCGCTCCGCAAGAGACTGACAACGATCCGGCCTTTGCCGCTCAACTCGCCTCCTTGGCCGAGCTTTACGTGAACGATGCCTTCGGTTCGGCGCACCGCGCCCATGCCTCAACCGAAGGCGTGGCCCGACACCTTCCCGGGGTTGCCGGGTTCCTGATGGAGTCGGAGCTGACTTATCTGGGTAAAGCCCTGCAGAACCCCGAACATCCCTTTGTCGCCATCCTCGGCGGCGCCAAGATCTCCGACAAGATCGGCGTCGTGGAGAGCCTCTTGCGCACAGCCGATCATCTCCTTGTTGGTGGTGGGATGGCGAACACCTTCCTGGCCGCCCGGGGGCTGCAGATGGGTGACTCGCTGGTAGAGGCCGATTCGGTCTCGACTGCGGCCGATCTCCTTAACCGAAGCGGGACGAAGTTGGCCTTGCCGCGCGATGCCGTTGTAGCTCAGACCATGGAGGCGGGCGCCTCTCACCGCAACGTCGCCGTCGAAGACGTGCCCCAGGGCTGGCGGATCCTGGACATAGGGCCCGGGACGATCAAGTCCTTCACCGAGTCGGTGAGGGGCGCAAAGCTGATCGTGTGGAACGGGCCTATGGGCGTGTTCGAACTCCCGCCCTTCGATGAAGGCACGAGTGCCATCGCCCGGGCCGTCGCCGCCAGCGGGGCGACGACGATCGTCGGTGGGGGCGATTCGATCGCTGCGGTCAAACAGGCCGGCGTTATCGACAAGATCAGCCACATCTCTACGGGCGGAGGCGCTTCGCTCGAGTTTCTCGAAGGCAAGGTCTTGCCGGGTGTGGCAGCCCTGCAGGATAAACCTGCATAGGCTCCTATTGGATGCATAGAGGTCGCCATCGGCGACTGATCCAAGAACATCTCTTGCGAGGTACTCCGGACCAGCGGAAGCCGGCCGGCCATACGACGAAACAGTCTATCGATCCCCTTGTGCACGCACAGGCATAGGGGGATCCGCGTTTTTCTCATCGTTTGCACGGCCTTGTTGTGTGCGATTCATCGCTCAGCTATAATGACGATGGTGAGGATCTGGGAACCCTATGCCATTTGTGGACGGTGAAAACGTCGGTCCTTACAGGATCGTCGCCCAGCTTGGCCAGGGTGGGATGGCCACGGTCTACAAAGCCTACCACCCGGCGCTCGATCGCTACGTCGCGATCAAAGTCCTTCACCCGGCCTTCATGGAGGACTCCGGTTTCTTGGCCCGGTTCCAACGCGAGGCGAAGGTTGTCGCGAAACTCGACCACCCCAATATTGTTCCGATCTTCGATTTCGCCGAACATGACGGCCGCCCCTACCTGGTGATGAAGTTCATCGAAGGGGAAACGCTCAAAGCCCGTATGATGCGTGGGCCCCTCGAGCGCGAGGAAGGTCTTCGGATCATCGAGCGTGTGGGAGATGGTCTGGCTTACGCCCACCGACAGGGAATCCTTCACCGGGATATCAAGCCCTCCAATGTCCTGCTTTCCCCCGAGGGGGCCGTGTTCCTTGCCGACTTCGGCCTGGCGAGGATCGCTCAGGCGGGAGAATCGACCCTCTCTAGCGACCAGATGCTCGGCACGCCCCAGTACATCTCACCGGAACAGGCGCGCGGAGAGAAGAATCTCGACGCCGGCACTGACATATACTCCTTCGGAGTAGTCCTCTACGAACTGGTCGTGGGGCGCGTTCCTTTCAGTGCTGATACTCCATTCTCGATCATCCATGATCACATCTACAAACCGCTCCCCATGCCGCGCGCGATCAACCCGACAGTCCCCGAACCGGTGCAAACCGTCCTGCTCAAAGCGCTGGCCAAAGGCCGGAAGGATCGATATGCCAAGGTGGAGGATCTTGTCTCTGCCTTTTCCGAGGCGGTCAATCAGGCCCCGGGCGCGCCCATGCCGGATCTGGCCGGAGCCGGCGCAGCCACTCGGCGAGGCCCGCCTCCCCGGGCCGAGCCGGCAAGGAAGCCGCCCGTCCCTCTACCGCAAGAACCAGCGGCCACACTGAAGGAGCCGATTCAAACAGAGCCTCAAGCCGCCAAGGGCCGGCCCTGGCTTTGGGCCGTCGCAGGCATCGCCATCACCTGCATCTGCCTATCGGCGTTCTTGTTGCTGACAAGGCAGGAGCGCCTGGCCCGGTCGGCGTCCGTCCCCCTGGCGACCGAATCGGCGCGGCTCCAGCCCGTCGTTCCGGTTGACGACAGACCCTCGCTGGCCGAGGCACAGTCGGAGGTCTCTGCTCGCCCTGACGATCCTTTGGCTCACATGAAGCTGGCAGAGGCACTCCTTGCGGAAAGGGAGACCAGGCGTGCGGTGGACGAGTTCCTCAAGGCTGCCCGGCTCGCACAAGGAGATGCTGGGGACTACGGCCTTGTCTCCGAGGCGACCTTCCGTGCCCTTGAGGCCATCGGTGGTCCGGGAAAGGCTGATCCTGGCTTGCTGGATCCGATCGCCGAGTTTGTCTTTGCCAGTGCGGACTCCCCGAAGATGCTGGGGATCGCCGAGCGTCTAAGCGTCACCTACCCGGATTGGGATGTGGCACAGGCTGCCGCCGCAAGGACTTTCTTGTTCACGGACAATTCACAAGAGGCCCTCACTCGAGTGAACCTGATCATGCTGATGCGGCCAGAAGATCCTTTTGCCAGGGCCGTCGAAGTCGAGTTCAATGTGATGCAAGGGAACAAAAGCCGTGCCGTGGCTGAGGCGAACGAGATCCTTGCTCAGGATGCGGTCCCCGGTTGGCTTCAAGTCCACCTCAAGGGGTTGATCAGCAAAGCTGGTGGACCTTGACCTCCCCCCGGCTCACGGGTCCACCTCTGCAAACTTCGCAAGCAGATACTCCTTGACGCAGTTGACTGAGGTCCCCGGCGTCCTTGGTCCATCTCAAGCCAGCCGATGATCACTCTTACTCAGATCGTCTGGTGCATCCTCGGTTTCGGCGTTCTACTCGTCACCCAGCGCGTGTTCCGACGGGAGCTTCAGGGCTTCCTCATGGCCCTGACCAGGAACCCAACGATCTCGCTCACACTGTATGCCGTGCTGTTCGCGCCGGGAGTAGCCGTCCACGAGTTCAGTCATTGGATCATCGCCCGGCTCCTCGGCGTGCGCACGATCTCGCTCTCGCTCATCCCCAGGAAGCTCCCTGGAGATCAATTGCGCCTGGGATACGTCGAGACCGAGCGGACGGATCCGATCCGCTCTGCCTTGATCGGAGTCATGCCTCTTCTCTCGGGCACGCTTCTCCTGACCCTTCTCACAGTGAACCGATTGGGGCTCGAGCCGATTGTGGGAGCCGCGTCCGAGGCGGGATATCCGGGCGTCCTGCAAACGCTTGCCCGCATACCGAATGTGCCGGACGTCGGGCTCTGGCTCTATCTCGCCGTGGCCATCAGCAACACGATGTTGCCGTCGGCGGCCGACCGCTCTGCCTGGTTGATCGCCGGTCTGATCGTCGCGGCCATTGCGGCCTTCGTGATTTGGTCAGGTTGGGGGCTTCGAGGGGTGGCCTGGCTGTCCGAGGTTCTGTCGGAGATCCCCACCCGCTTAGCGGCAGTCTTCAGCTTGACCGCGGTTCTCAATCTCGCGCTGGCGATCATCCTGGGGGTAGGGGGACGAGCCGTCCTCAGCTTGAGGCGCGTCTTCTCGGGCTGAGCCCGATCGGTGGAGTGTCCTCGCACCAACTATTCGTTCGAACCCCGGCTTCAGGCCGTGCCAAACTGTCGATCTCCGGCATCGCCCAGACCGGGGACGATGTAGCCGACATCATTCAAGTGGTCATCCACCGCGGCCACATAGATCGGAACGTCGGGGTGGTGCTGATGTAGGTGGGCGATCCCCTCTGGGGCGGCGATCAGACCGACGAACTTGATCCGGCCGACCCCCCAACGCTTGAGGATTTCGACGGTCGCCACGGCGGACCCGCCGGTGGCCAGCATCGGATCGAGGATCAGACACACCGAGACCGTAGGTTCGATCGGGAGCTTGTTGTAGTATTCGACGGGCTTCAAGGTCTTCTCATCCCGGTAAAGGCCGATGTGCCACACTTCTGCCGTCGGCATCAACTCCCACACCCCCTCGACCATTCCTAGTCCGGCACGCAGGATCGGGACAAGGCCGATCTTCTCCAATAAATCGAGGCCCTCGGCTTCGGCCATTGGTGTTTGGACGCGCACAGGCCGCGTCTGCAAATCTAATGTCGCCTCATAGGTCACCAACGCCGCTATCTCTCGGATCAACTCCCTGAACTTCTTAGGATCGGTTTGTCGATCGCGCAGCCGACTGAGTTTGTGCCCGACCAACGGATGCGGTGAGGCATGTACCTGTCTTTCTTCCATTGCACGACCTCCCTGTTCGAATTGCGGCGGGGACCTGTCATCAGTATGGTGATCGGCAGGAGTGTTTCGTGAAATCCCGGGCAGCCTCACCTGATCGGGGAGGTAAGACCGAGCACTAGACGGTTCGTCGCAGGATGACGGCTGTCATGTCGTCCGGCGGATCCGGCTCACCGACGAATTGCATGACCTGATTGTTGATCTGGTGGGCGAGATTATCGGCACTCCAGTTGTCAAGGTCCTGGACGAGCTTGATGAGACGGTGCTTTCCGAACAGCATCCCATCGCGCGCCGTCGCTTCCGTCAGTCCGTCCGTATACAAGATGAGAGCGGAATCGCGCGGGAGGGTCACCGTGTGCGATTGGTAGTTCTGTCCCTTGCTGACACCGAGCACCATCCCATGCTCCGCCAACGACCTGAAGTGCATCCCACGCGTGAACAAGATGGGTGGATTGTGGCCGCCATTGGCGTACGTCAGATGAGAGCTGCGTGGTTCCCAGACTGCGTAGAACACGCTTACGAAGAGATCGGTCTGAGTATCGGCGAAAATGATTTCGTTCATGCGCTTGAGGGTCAGCCCTGGATCCACCCGGCTGATGGCGACCGAGCGCAGGAGAGTCCGGCACAGCGCCATGAAGAGAGCCGCCGGCACGCCCTTGTCGGCGACGTCGGCGATGACGACCCCCCAACGCGGCCCTTCCGGGCCGGGGCTGAGGGGGATGAAATCGTAGAAATCTCCCCCGACGCTCCGGGCGACTCGCCAGACGGTGCCCACCTCCCAGCCTTCATATGTCGGCATCGCTTTGGGTAGAAAGCTCTCCTGAATGCTCCGGGCGACTGCCAGTTCATTCTCCAGTGACCGGCGGACTGCCGCTTGCTCCATGAGCAGTGTGTTCTCGATCCGCAGCGAGAGCTGGTGGGCGATCCCTCCCAGGAGCGATAGACGCAATTCGTGGTAGGCGCGTCCGTCAACGAGCAAGATCCCCAGCAGTTTCGTGCCGTCGCTCAGCGGGACGCAGGTGCCCTCTTGGGCGCCCAGTGGGTCGGCAAGAGCCGCGGGAAGGACGACACCCCGAGGGACACCCTCTGTCTGGCCGGCCCCGACCTCGAAAGCCGCCGTCGGGAGCCGCAGATCACCGAGGCGATCCTGGACCTGACGGCGGGGACCGGCCATAGGCCCGACTCGCAACTCTCCACCGGAGTCATCCGGCAACAGGACCATCGCCCAGGTTGTCCCGACCAAGAGTGTTGTCAGCTGGAGGACCGCCTGGATCGCGGCCTCGACGTCACCGGGTTGCGAGGCATGCCGGGCGACCTCAAGAAGGACGGTCGTGATCCAGGTGTACTCCTGTTGTTGACTGTATGCCTGCATCTCGGAAAAGGCTACTCCGAGTTGCGTGGCGAGGAGACCGGCGATCTCGATATGCACGTAGGACAGTCCCCGCCCGTCCGGGATTCTCAACTCGAGCACACCCAGCAGCCGGTCCTCGGCTTCAAGCGGGATCGCGAGTTCCGTGTGTCGGGTACCACCGTTCTCATCGGGCGTCTGGCGGATAGACCGGGCTCTCTCTCTGACCACTTGTTCGATCGTCGGAGTTGGAGCGGCAGCCGGAGAAGCGGGATCGAGCACAGGCCAGGCGGCACGCAGGTCGATGGCGCCGTCCCGGCACTCGAAGAGTCTGACCTGCGAATCGTCGAACAGCCGAGAGATCATCGAGGCAATACGCGCATAACGCTCGGGGAGAGGCTGAAGCGCGATCAGCTCCCTTGAGAGTGCCGCCAGCAGCCCCAGCTGGCGGCGCCGGTCATCGAGCTGGCGCTCGAACCCCATTGCCGTCAATGCTGTCGCCACGGCATTGGCGACATATCTCAGAAGCTGCAGGTGATGCGGCGAGAAAGCTGCCCGACGGCGGCTCTGCACGATGATCTCCCCGATGACCCGTTCGCCCGCCTTGACGGGCACAAAGAGACCCGCAACGGGAGGATCGGAGGATGTGTAACTCGGTGTGGCGGGAAGGCTCTCACGCTGGGCTTCGAAGTCTGTGACGATCAGCGGTTCGCCCGAGCGCTGAACCCAACCGACAATACCTTGCTCGCCCTCAGCCAACGGGAAGACTACATTGTCTTGACGGTCGCCATCCTTGATCCAGACCAGCGTCCGATACGAGCCGTTATCGAAGACTCCGAGCTGGAAGAAGTCCGTCTCAAGCAAGCGGGCTGCCATGACGTAGGTCGTCTCGGCGATCTCGGCCGGATCAGGAGGAGTACTGGCGATCGCTTCCTGGATCTGTCGCAGCGCCTCGAGCTCTTCCAGGCGCTCTGCCCGTTCGCGCTGGAGCCGACGCACAAGGAAGACCGCCGCAGATAGCAGGGCGGCGGCCAGGAGGAGGCTGACCAGGGAGGTGAGGGAGCTCCCACCCGCCTGGATTGCAGGTGACACCTGAATGAAAAAGTTGAGTCCGAGGTCCATCGCAGTCAGATGGAGAGCCGATTCTTCTTGCGGAGGGTGAGGCAATTACAGTCACCGTCTCTGGAATAGTAGATTTCGTCCATGACGCGGTGAATGATCACCAGACCAACTCCGCCGACTTGAGGGTTCTCCGGATCAAGATCCAGGTTGGGAGGTTTTCCCGCCGGGTTGAAAGGGGGAGCGGTATCTCTCAATTCCACAGTGATTTCACCCGCGGAGGATTCAGTCGTCACCAGGATGTTACCCATGCCCTCACTGCCGTAGCCATGCTTAATGATGTTCTCACAAGCCTCGCCCACAGCCAGCTGGCAGCCGTACCGCGTCCGTGGATCGAAACCGGCCTCGTCTGAAGCCGCACCGACGAACCGGCATACGAGCTCAATCGTCCGCATGTAGGCGGGGAAGGTCTCGCGATGGAGTGTCATCCTCGAGCTGCTTTTCTTCCGGGCATGCTAGCCGCGCCCCTTCAGCGATGGGTGCCGCGCACCCATCGACCAGGGTGATCTGCGTTTCATCATGACGCGGGTCTAGAAGGAGGCGACGGCTGCCTCGCGCGTCGGATGGCTGGTGAAGAGCACGTCGAGACCGGCCAGTTCCAGCGTCTCCCGGACGCGGTCGGATGGCTGCGCAATCACGACCTCGCCTCCGGCTTCCTTGAGGGCCTTCCGGGTTGTGACCATCACCCGCAGTCCAGAAGAAGAGAGAAAATCTACGGCGGAAAGATCAAGGACGATATTGCGGGTTCCCTTACCGATCAGTGCCTTGAGCGCCGTTTCTAGCTCCCCTGAAGTGGCCGAATCGACCCTCCCCGAGACGGAGACAACCGCCGCCCGCTTATACTCCGATGTCTTGATCTCCACTTTTCCTCCTTGGCATCTCGCTCATCATCGGCGCCGTTTGGGATCGGGCGCTGCGCTATCGCTCTGACGGGACGACGGGGATCACAGAATGGGATGTCCGGCCGATTCAGAGCGTCCGTCGGACGACGTACCGGGCCAAATCGGCCAAGGCCTCCTTTTCCGGAGTGGCCGGCATCCCGCTCAGGAGCTCCTCCCCCATCACGGCGAAACCCTCCGCCTCTTCGAGAGCGCGGTCAATCGCGTCCGATGACCTAATCGCGTCAATCAGCCTGCCGAGATCTGCCTCTTCGAGTCGCTGCTCGTCCAAGAGGCCGTAGAGCTCGCGCTCGTTGGGAGTCGATTCCAGGTAGCACAAAGTGGGCAGGGTGATCAACCCCTGGCGTAGATCGCTGGCCAGGGGTTTGCCCACCCGCGTCTGGTCGCCGGCGAAATCGAGAACGTCGTCGACAATCTGGAAAGCCACGCCGATGTTGTATCCGAAAGCCCGCATCTTCTCGACAAGATCGGGCTCAGAGTCGCACAGGAGAGCGGCGCCGGTTGTGGCGAGCTCGAAAAGCGATGCCGTCTTGGCGTAGATGCGTTCGAAATAGTCCTGTCGAATATCTCCGCGCGGCGTGCGGAACAGTTGATTGATCTCTCCGTTGACAATCGTCATCAACGTCCGTGCGAACAGATCCATCACGGCTAGGGATCCGGTCTGGGACGCCAGGTGGGCGGCGCGGGCGAACACGTAATCGCCGGTCAGGACCGTGGCCCCGGTCGTCCACTGTGCATTCAAGGTCGGGATCCCGCGGCGGAGAAGCGCACCGTCGATCAGGTCGTCGTGTACCAGCGAGGCCGTGTGGAGCATCTCAATCGCCGCCGCCAACGTCACCGCCCGATCGTGATCAGCGCCCAGCATTCCCGCCGTCAGGAGTGTGACCGTCGGGCGGACGCGCTTGCCTCCCGACGAAAGAAGATGTTCGATTGCCGCGTACAGATTCTCATTGTGATGTCCGGGGCTCAAGCGCATGCGCGCATCGACCTCGGGCATCATGTCACGGACGAGATCAAAGAAGGTGGCTGTTGTCTGTTCCATTATCCCAACCGAAGAGCCTCGCGGCATTTGCGGCCGTCGTGCGGGCGGTTTCCTCCAACGTCTCACCGCACACTTCGGCCAATTTCTCCGCCACAAACCGGACTCGTGATGGCTCGTTCCTCTCCCCTCGAAGCGGCTGCGGCGACAGATAGGGGGAGTCCGTCTCGACCAGCAGCCGGCTCGAGGGAACTTGTCTGCTCAGATCCCTCAGCTCGCGCGCGCCCGGGTAAGTGATCGGGCCGGCGATCCCAATGTAGAAACCCGCCTCAACGGCTTTAGACGCGGCCTCGAGATCGGCCGAGAAGGCATGCATCACGCCTGCTCGTCCTGAAAGAGCCGGTGGAAGCCCCGAAGCCCATTCCTGCATCAAGAGCACGATCTCGTCCGTCGCTTCCCGGTTGTGAATGATCACCGGCAGATCCATGGCGGCGGCAATGGCCAGTTGAGCCCGAAATGCCTGGCGCTGCACTTCACTCGGCGATAGAGACCGGTAGAAATCCAGTCCGATCTCACCCACGGCGACCACACGCTCCGAGCTAATCAGATCTACGAGCGCCGTTTCGGTCGAGGCCTCCCAGGTTGAAGCTGCGTGCGGATGCACGCCGACCGCAGCGTAGACCTGGGAATAATGTTCTGCCAATCGGACGGCCCGGGCACTCGATTCGAGGTCGATCCCCGGCACGACGATCTTCGCCACACCTGCTTCTTCCGCCCGGCGCAGGACCTGTTCCAAATCGTTTTCAAACTCCGGGAGGTTCAGATGACAATGGGTGTCGACCAGCCATTCGCCGGCGCCGGTCATCGGATCCCGGCGTTTCGCAACCCGTCCTCCAGAATCGGATCGACGCGCTCCGGTTGCGTAGTCTCACAGTATACACGCACGATGGGTTCCGTACCCGAAAAGCGTACCAGGAGCCAGCCCCCATCCTCCAGCATGAACTTGTATCCGTCCATGAAGTTTGTTCCGACGACCTTGAGGCCACCGATCTGCTCCGGGCCGGCCGTGGAGATATTGCGTTCGTATAGCTGACGCTCCCCGGCCGGCAACGGTGTGTCGACCCGCTTGTAGTAGTGTGGACCGACCTTGTCGAAGAGCAACTTGAGCAGCTCGGAGGGTTTTCGTCCCGTTCGGACCATCATGTCCACAAAGTACAGACCCGCCAGGATCCCGTCGCGCTCGGGGACATGGTTCTGGAAGGCGTAGCCCCCCGACTCTTCGCCTCCGATCATGGCATTCACCTCGAGCATCTTCGGGGCGACATACTTGAACCCCACTCCAGTCTCGTACACAGGGACCTGATATATCTCGCCCAGCTTGTTGAGCATCGAGGTCGTTGATAGCGTTTTCACGATCGGACCGCGCCATCCCCGAACCTCAAGCATGTAGTAGGCCAGGAGGGCATAGGCCCGGAGCTGATCAATGAACGACCCCTTCTCATCCCCCAACCCCAGCCGATCGGCATCACCGTCCGTGATCAGCAGGACGTCGGCCTTGTTGGCCAGCGTCGCCCGTAACCCGGCGTCAACATTGGGTGGGATCGGCTCGGGGCGGAGCATCTCAGGGAACAGTGGATTGCGCTGGTCATGGATTTCGATCACTCGAGTCGATCCGCCTGCGAGCAGGCTTCGGAGCCAGCCGGCACCGTTCCCCCACATGCTGTCAACCAGAATGGTCAATCCGGCCGCGCGCAGGGGAGACAGATCGAGGAGCCGCTCGATCTGAGCGATATACTCCGGGGCGGGATCGAATTCGACGATCAGCCCCGCCTCTTTCGCCTGCTCGATGGGGATACGTCTGACGGAATCGTCGTTTTCAGGTATGGCTGCTTCGATTTGTTTCAATCCGTTCGGCGCGACTGCCCCGCCGTGCTGATCGCGCACCTTGAAGCCATTATCGCTGGACGGATTGTGTGAGGCGGTAATGTTCACAGCCCCGATCGCCTTGCGGTTCACGACAGCGTAGGCAATGACCGGAGTGGGAGTGGCCTCGCGCGTCAGCAGGACACGCAGTCCGTTCCCGGCCAGGACCTCGGATGCAGCCGCGGCGAAATGCTCCGAGCCGAACCGCCTGTCGAAGCCGACCACCACCGGCCGCTTTGAGCCGGCTTCCGTCGACAGGTAGTTGGCGAATCCCTGGGTGCATCGGCGCACCGCTTCGAACGTGTAATCATCGGCGATGCGGCCGCGCCAGCCGTCTGTTCCGAACCGAATGGAGTGTCGCGCCATGGGGCCTGTCTCCGGAGGATGACCGTGGGCACACATGGTTCGCGCGGCGGGCCGAGCGGTGGTTCCGCCCCGGCATGTGCCTTCGCAAGTGGCCTGGCTCAGGAGGGTGTGAGACCGCCAGGGCCGATCACCTCACCTGGCCCAATACGGTCCGATGGGCGGGATTATACCGTGAAAGAAGCGCACCAGGCAAAGCGTTGTGTTCCTCACGGCCTTGTGTTACACTGCCGGCGTTGCCACGCCCTCACTCGCGGGCGTGCTTTCTGCTCCCGGCTGGCGCCGCTTGGCAGCCTGACCGGGGGCAATCCCGAGGAAAGGAGGTTCCTCTATGCGCAACTACGAGCTCGCTTATATCTCCGACCCAGAGATGGACGAGCAGGCGCAAACCGACCTGGAGGCGAAGGTCGCCGGCTGGGTTGAAGCAGCCGGTGGCACCACTCTCAAGGTCGACCGCTGGGGGAAGAGGCGGCTTGCGTACCCCATCAAGAAACACACCGACGGCTATTACGTGTTCTATCAGGTCCAACTTCCGCCGCAGTCGACGCGCCAGATCGAACGCGACCTGAGGCTCACGGAGAACATCCTGCGCTTCTTGGTGACGCTCCAGGACCAGGTATGATTTCCTGAGGCTGTTCTTCGAGCCCTTCTGGGAAAGGAGCCATGGCATGAGCCGCGGCCTAAACAAGGTGATGATCATCGGCCACCTCGGACGGGATCCCGAGATGCGTTATACCCCTTCCGGGCGACCGGTCACCACGTTCAGCGTTGCGACATCGAGAACCTGGTTCTCGGCCGACGGGGAGCGGCATGAGGAGACGGAGTGGTTCAACGTGGTTGCCTGGGGGAGTCTGGCCGAGATCTGCAATCAGCACCTACACCGCGGACAACAGGTGTACATCGAGGGCCGGCTGCAGACCCGGCGCTGGGATGACGCCGAAGGCAACAAGCACTTCGCCACGGAACTCGTCGCCAGGGAGATGATCATGCTCGGGGAGACGCGCGAAGAGCCGAGCACGAGTTACGTCGCCGCTCCCGGGGAAGAAGAAAGCTTTCCTTTCTGACCTCGGTCAGATCGCAGCATCTTTCACAACTCAAGGAGCAGCCGGTATCCTCCTGGATGCCCATCGGCCGAAGCTGGTTCAAGCCGGTTAGTTAGCCATAGCACTGGAGTCATCGAGTACTCCTAAGGAGAAGATGCCTTGACTGATGATGAGCGAAGTGAGGGTCCTTCCGGCGGTCCTGGCGGGGGGCGCAGGCGCTTTGTGCGCCGGCCTCGTCTGTGTGCATTTTGCGCTGAGAGGGTCAAGTCCATCGACTACAAACAGTCGGAATTGATGAAGCGCCAAGTCACTGAGCTGGGAAAAATCCGGTCGAGGCGGGAGACCGGAACCTGCGCCAAGCACCAGCGCATGCTCGCCAAGGCAGTCAAGCGGGCCAGGCATTTGGCATTGTTGCCGTTCAAGGCCGATAGGATCCGCTAAGCGATTG
>Ga0299915_10001422_pt1 | contig 17767 bp, 15 predicted proteins | sample RVTome_13_FD_200263 | JGI IMG/M metagenome (GOLD analysis project Ga0299915, IMG submission 200263) | Soil microbial communities from uranium-contaminated site in the Upper Colorado River Basin, Wyoming, United States - RVT92D227 (version 2) ... | reverse complement strand
CCGCAAACTACTGCAATAATTGCGCGACAGCCCTCCACGAAATCCGTCCCCAGGACATTCCCAACGCCGTCACTCAGATCATCGAATCCCATTCCTGGGACCTCGCGACCGGCACGACCTTCGGGGGCCGCTACCAGATCATCGAGCAGCTGGGCCAGGGGGGCATGGGGCGGGTTTACCGGGCCCTCGACACGAAAACGCAGGAGGAGGTGGCCCTGAAGCTCATCCGGCCGGACATCGCCTCCGACCGGCTGACGCTCGAGCGGTTCGTCAACGAGATTAAGCTGGCCCATAAAATCTCTCACCGGAACATCGGCAAGATGTACCACATCGGCGAAGACCAGGGCCTTCACTACATCACGATGGAATACGTGCCCGGCGAAGACCTCAAGAGCTTCATCCGGCGTTCGAGGCGGCTCGACACCGGGACGACCGTCGCCATCGCCAAGCAGGTCTGCAGCGGTTTGAGCGAAGCCCATAACGCGGGCATTGTCCACCGCGATTTGAAGCCCGGCAACATCATGGTCGACAAAGAAGGGAATCCCAAGATCCTGGATTTCGGGATCGCCCGGGCCCTGGGAAGCCAGGGCGTCACGGCCGAGGGGATCGTGATCGGGACCCCCGAGTATATGTCGCCCGAACAGGTCGAGGGGAAGGACTCCGACCGCCGTTCCGATATCTATTCGTTCGGCGTGATCCTCTTCGAGATGGTCACGGGCCGGCTGCCGTTCGCCGCGGATACGCCTTTCGTCATGGCCTTCAAACATCAGTCCGAAAAGCCGCCCCATCCGGAAGACCTGAACCCGCAAACCCCGCCCCAGTTGGACGCCATCATCCTCAAGTGCCTGGAGAAGGACAGGGAGAAGAGATACCAGTCGACCGAGGAAGTCTGGCGCGACCTGAGCCAGGTCGAGGAAACCATCCAGACGGCGGCGGTCGCCGCACCCTGGACCAAGCCCACGACCCGCAAAACGCGGCCGGCCCGGAGGCTGCCCATCCTCTGGCGGAAGGCCCTCGTCCCGGCCATCGTTTTTCTCGGCGTCCTCTTGGCCGGGATCGCCATCCGGGAAATCCTCCCCAAGGCCATCGGCGCCGTCCACACGGTCGCCGTCATCGGCTTCGAAAACCTGACCGGAGACGCGACCTACGACTATCTGAAAAAGGCCATCCCCAACTTGCTCATCACCAGCCTCGAGCAGTCGAAATACCTGGACGTGATGTCCTGGGAGCGGCTGAACGACCTCGCCGGACAGAAGGACAGGGGGATGGTTACGTCCGCCGAGCGGGACCTCTGGTTCGAGATCTGCCGCCGGGAAGGCATCCTGGCCATCGTCCTGGGGAGCTTCACCAAAGCCGACAACATGTTCGCCACGGACGCCAAGATCTATGAAGTCCGGACCAAGAACCTCCTCAAGAGCGTCAGCTCGAAGGGAGAAGGCGTCGGCAGCATCCTGAGGACGCAGATCGACGAGCTGAGCCGCGAAATTTCCAAGGGCGTGGGCCTCTCGGAACGTGCGGCCGCGGGGGACGCGGTCCCGATCAGCAAGGTGACGACGGCGTCCATGGAGGCCTACAAGCTCTTCCTCAAGGGCCAGGAGGATTTCGACCGCTATTATTATGACGAGGCCCGCCGGTCCCTCGAGATGGCGGTCCAGATGGATCCGGAATTCGCCCTGCCATACTATTACCTGACGCGCGTTTATTCAGCTCTGGCCGACGCCCCCCGGGCGACCGAGGCCCTGGCGAAATTCAAGAAGTACGGTAAGACGGACATGGGCAAGGGAAAGGACGGCCTGTATGCCGCCGCCCTCTCCGCCCTGGTCGAGAAAGACCAGGGAGGATACGTCAAAGGGCTGAAAGACATCGTCCGCGCCTATCCCGACGACAAGCGGGCCCATGTGGACCTGGCCTGGTTCTATAAAAACGGGAAAAAGTACGACGAGGCCATCATCGAGTTCGGCAAGGCGCTCGAGATCGACCCCGCCTTCGGCTACGCCCTGAACATGCTGGCGTATACGTACGCGGAAATGGGCGAGTCGGATAAGGCGGTCAAGACGTTCGAACGCTACGCCGCCGTCCTGCCGGGCGACGCCAACCCTCACGATTCCATGGGCGACCTGTATTTCTTCTACGGTAAATTCGACAAAGCCAGGGCCAAATACGAGCAGGCTCTGGCCATCCGGCCGGAATTCCCGTCGGCCTGGAAGCTGGCCTACCTCCACGCCATTGACGGAGACTGCGGCCGGGCCCTTCAGTGGGTCGACCACTTCATCACCAACGCTCCTACGGACGGCATCCGAGCCCAGGGCTACCAGTGGAAAGGCCTCTATAACTCCATCATGGGCCGCTTCACCGAAGCCCTCGACGAACTCGGCAGGGCCGAGGCCATGGCCAAGGCCTCCGGAAACGCCGAGCTCGCCGACATCACGCTGCGAGGGGCGCTCTGGACCTGTTACGATTGGGGAAGGTTCGACCTCTGCCGGACATACCTGGAAAGACGCCTCGCCTACAGGGTCGCGAGCGGCCTGGGAACCCCGAGCCTGAATAAGGTTTATGCGCTTCTTTACTCGGGCCTCCTGGACATCAAGAAAGGCGATATCACTTTAGCCCGGAAAAAGTTTGCCGACATCCAGGTCCTTTCAGGCTCCATCGCCGAGAAAGAGAAGAATTTCAACCAGCTGGCCGTTAATTTCCTCAAGCGGGAGGTCCTTTTAGCCGAGGGGGCCTACGACGAGGCGGTCCGGGTGTTCAAGGAAGGGCCTCCCGTCCAGGTGAATCTCGCGGTTTATACGACGGTTCAGCAGAAAAACCTGCCATTCCAGGCCGACTTCGCGGCCCGGGCCTTCGCGAAAAAGGGCGAGACAGACAAGGCTATCGCCGAATATGAACGCCTTGTATCGCCCGATTCCGGAGTCCGCGAAGGGGCGTTGATCCATCCGTTCAGCCGCTTCAGGCTGGCCGCCCTCTACGAGGCGAAGGGCGCCCCGGAGAAGGCGGCCGAACAGTACGAGGAAGCCCTCAAGGTCTGGAAGAACGCCGAGCCCGGCCTTGCCGAGGTTTCCATCGCCAGGAAAAAACTCGCCGCGATCAAGACCAAGAAAGCCCACCCCTATGGGACGGCCGGCAGTCCTCTCTCCCTTTATTTTCTCTGCGAATACCTGCCCGTTCCTTAATATTTTTCGCTGTTTCCAGCCCCCCGATCTACCAGAAACTCGGCGTTTCAAGCCGGCTTCAACTCATGAACCTGCTGAAGACCTGGATGGAATCCGGCCCCACCCGCTGAGGGGAGGGTATCGAGGATGAACTTGATCCGCAGGGGAAGGCCGAGAAAACTCTGGACGCTTGGACGAAGGTTCCATTTTTGCAGGCGGAGCGCCCTGAGTCAGCTATAATGTGATCGAGCCCCTCCCAAATCTGGTGGCCATGGCTGAGAGGTTTCAACTCGAGGGTTTCAACCGGGTTGATTTTGCTTTCTTTGTATAATATATTTCAAATAACTTTTTAGGAGAGCTGAACCATGTTTTCTATTAAGCAAATTCTGGAGAAAAAAGGACGCGACATCTGGGTGATCTCCCCCCAAGCCAAAGTCTTTGATGCGCTCAAATTGATGTCCGAGAAGAATATCGGCGCTTTAATCGTAGTAGATAAAGGCCGGGTGGCGGGGGTGATCTCGGAGCGCGATTATGCCCGGAGGGTAATCCTGGAGGGAAAATCTTCAAAAGACGTTCCAGTCGAGCAAATCATGACTCCCCATGTCTACGGCGTTCATCCTGAAACAACAGCCGAAGAGTGTATGGCCCTGATGACAGACAAGCACATTCGTCACCTCCCCGTCATTGATAACGATCGTCTGCTTGGCGTTGTCTCCATCGGTGATATCGTCAAAGCGATTATCTCCGAGCAAGAAGTGACAATCGAACATCTCAAAAACTACATCATGGGAAAGTATATGTGATAGAGACATCCTTTCTTCTTCCTGCTGTCCGCACTTCGGCTCGAGAAAGTTACGGATATAGCTGCAGTTGTAGGGCTTGCTGAGAAGAGCGATAACCTGCTGATCCCGGAAGGATTTGTGAGGCTGTTTCGCCAGGATAAAACCTCCTGTTCGGGGGGAGGTTCAAATCAAAACCCCTTCTGAGGCTTTAAGGCAGAAAGATGTGGATTCGCTCATCCAGGATCCCCTCTTCAAGAGCGCCACTCCGATGCACAAGAACATGACCATCTTTGCCGTGATCAGCTACTCTCCGTTCAGCAATTTTTCCTGCGGCCTGGAGCTCAACCATATAAAGACATCCTATAAGAAGCTTGAGGGAAATGCCTTAGTGGGGGCGGACGCGGGGAACACCAGCTTAGGTCTGGCCTTTAAATTAGATTTCTAAGAAAAGAGATGCCGGTGGGCGGCGGCTTCGCTGCCACGAATGTCAGCTTCAGGCGGTCGATGAATATGAGCATTGGCCTTTGTCGGGAATGTAAGAGTTGCACCTCGCCCTGCTCCTCTAGCCGCTTGGCTTGGCAGGACTGGCAGAAACCGCGCGTCTCGCAGAAAAAGCTAATCTGCGAACTGACGCCGCTTGAATTAAGAGCGAGCTGCCTGGGCGGTTACCAGATGGTCATCGGCCTCTGCAGCCTGCCTGCCTCCCTGATCATAGCCCTGCTCTGGGAGAGCTTCGGAATGTTTGCGCCTTTTTATTTCCCCCTTTGCCTGACCCCGATCTTTTCCTCGTTTCTTCTTTTCGTTACAAAACAATTGAGCTTTTTCTCAACTTGACAAATCTTCTTATCAAGAATTAAAATATCGAGTTGGGGGAAAACCAAAAAAACTAAAAATGAAATGTACAACACAGACCATTTTATCCCCAACAACGAACTTATCAGGAAAATCCTCGCTTTCCTCGACAACGACCTGGGTCCTGTGAGGCAGTAGCTAAAAGGAGATTGGATATGAAATGTCTTCAAGCCGGCTTGAATACGAATTTTAGAAGGGGGGATGGTAACTATGTTTTCTACGAAAGCTTGTAAGAAACTCTTTACAGTTATTCTTGTTTTGCTACTGGCCTGTCCGATATTAGCCCAGTTTATAGACCTTGGCAAATTTAAGGGAGTAGAAATTCCCTTCAGGCTAAAATTCCGCGATACGGTGTTGGAGAAAGGCACATATGATCTTGAAGCGTTGAAAAATAGGTCAACGCCAAGTTGTTATCTCAGAATCAAAAAAGACAGGAAAATACTTTGTTTAATAGAGGGCGAGCGGTTGGATTATGAGGTCTCCGGTGCGGCGAAAATGTCAGATCCAAGCATCCCTGACAAGCTAACATTGAAAATGAAGAAAGATCCTAAGGAAAAAATCTTCTATTTTTTCGTTGAGACAGGCAAGAGTGCCCGTTTCGCCTTTCTCAAACTAAAATTTAAGATGGACTATGAAGATTAATTTCTGATTTGACCCAAGGAGCATGGTCTGTCGGTCGAGGGGGAGGATGAACCCAATCAACGATCGGTACACAGTATTGTTTTCCGGAAAAATAGGGACACGAGAGTCCATCCGTAAAAGGGTTTCGTGTCCCCGGATCATTTGTTATTTTTGAAGGAATTTTTTGAGAAGCTCCGGCTTGTTCTTCAGCCCATCGAGATAGATATGGAGGTTGAGAATTTCATCGGCCATCGCTCCGGCGATGGCGCCCACGCCCCTTTTATTTTCTCCTTCCGCTCTCCAGACGACTCAGAGGGAATAATTTTCAAAAAGACCGGCCGAATTTGTCTTCCCGAGGAGAGGACAACGCGCGACCTGGGCAGGAGGTTAACCGCCTCCGAAAAATTTCACCCGGAGCGGGATCCGTGGAGGCTCAACATCCCGCAAAAAATAAGGGGACGGAACCGAACGTTTGAAATTTAAAGTGATCTTCCTTTTTCGACCTTATTAAAAGCTGACAATCCCGGGGAGCAGGAGTCCATTTTGGGGGGACCTCTTCTTGGCCGCCCAGGGGGATTCTTGACATCTCCGCACGGCCGGCGGTATATTTCAGGCGTTGTCGAAAGGAAGGATTGGTATCGAAAAACTTTCCTGCAGAAAAGGACATGGAACCATGAGACAATCAGCGAAACACACTTGGATTTTCCGGCCGCTTCTCTTCGCCGTCTTGATCGCCGCCGCGTCCGGGCAGGGCGGGAACCCTTACGCACCAGACATCCCCGAACCGGGGTCGGTTGAGGCGATCGCAAAATTCACGACCGAGGCACGCTTCGGCAACCCATGGGTAGCCTATGTGCCGGCGTCGGACACGGTGCCCTCACCAACGAAGTATCTCGGCCATGTCGTGGGGGCCGAAGGAGAGCTCTCGAGCACGGCCAAGATTTACGGATACTTCCGCAAACTCGCCGAAATCTCGCCGCGTGTCAGTGTTCAGGTCATCGGACGGAGCGAAGAGGGAAGGGACATCCTCCTCGCGGCCATCGCGGACGAGGAAGGGATCCGCGATCTCGCGAGGCTCAAGGCGGCGACCGCTGCCCTCGCCGATCCCCGGAAGACGACGCCGGAGGCGGCCGAGAGTCTCATCGCCGCAGGGCGTCCGATCTACTACTTCAACGCCGGCCTCCATTCCACCGAAACCGGCAGCCCGGAAATGGTCATGGAGCTGGCCTACCGCCTCGCCGTATCGGACCTGCCGATGATCCAGAAAATCCGGAGCGAGGTCATCGTCCTCATCAACCCGGTCTCAGAACCGGACGGGCGCGATAAGGCCGTCGACTGGTTCTATCGCTACCTCAAAGGCAAGACGGATTTCGAGCGCCTGCCGCCGGTCTCGCCCCCTTACTGGGGGCACTACGTCTTCCACGACAACAACCGCGACACGCACCAGCAGGCGCTGGAGCTGACCCGTGCCGTGAGCCGGATGTTTTTCGATTTCCATCCGACTGTCATCCACGACCTCCACGAGTCGATCCCGCTCCTCCAAACCTGGAACGGCACGGGGCCCTTCAACAATAACCTCGACCCGATCCTCATCAACGAGTTCTTCGAGATGGCCTTCGCCGAGATCGGCGCCCTGACGTCCATGGGCATGCCCGGCGTCTGGACGTGGGGATTCGGCGATGGCTGGGGACACCACTACCTCGACTCTTTCGCCGTCAACCACAACAGCATGGGCCGTGGATACGAGACGTTCGGGAACGCCACGGCCGAGACCGTCGAGCGGGTCCTCAGGCCGAACGAAGAGCGATACGTGGGGCGTCCGGTCACCAGCCGGGAATGGTACCGTCCGATGCCCCCGGGCCGGAAGTTCCGCTGGTCTCTCCGCGACAACACGAATTACATGGAGAGCGGCTGTCTGGCGATTCTCGACTACGCGTCCAAGAACGCGAAAGAGATGCTCCGCGATTTTTATCGCAAGGGCTACAACTCCTGGCAGAAAGGCGTGAAAGGAAGCCTCTTCGCGTTCGCTATCCCTGAGGACCAGGGCGACCGCGGGCGCGTGGCCCAGATGGTCAACCTTCTCCTCGCGCACGGGATCGAGGTTTCGCGGGCGGCCGCGCCCTTTAAGGTCGAGGAAGGGGAGTTCGCCGCCGGAACCTACGTCGTGCGGCTCGATCAGCCATACCGAAACTACGCCGTGGACCTGCTTATGCCTCAAGAGTTTCCGGCCGACACTCCTTATGAGCCTTATGATGACGTATCCTGGTCCCTCCCCGTCCACTACGGAGTCGAAGCCAAACGAATCGACGACGCCAAGGTCAAAGACGTGGCGGTGACACCGGTCCTGGCGGGATTCGAGCCCCTGGGCCGGATGAGCGGATCGGGGCCTGTCTTCCTGGTCAAAGACACGGGCCAGGAAGCCCTTCTCGCGCTCCGGAATCGTCTGGCGGCCTTCCGGGTCGAGATCGCCGAGAAGCCGTTCAAGTCAGGATCGGTGGATTATCCGCCCGGTTCCTGGATAATAGCGGAACAAAAAGGGCTTGCGGATGCGCTGAAGCGGGCGGCCGCAGAGCTGGTCGTGGATTTCGAAAGCGCGTCTTCTGTCCCGGACGTCCCCCGCCACGAGTCGAAGCTGCCGCGCCTCGCCGTCTGGCACACTTGGGCGGACACCGAGTCGGTCGGCTGGGTCCGCTACGTGCTGGACCGGGAAAAGATCCCATACTCTTACATCCGCGATGATGATATCCGCGCCGGACGCCTCGGCGAGCGATACGACATCATCCTCTTCGGACAAAACTATCTCGACCTTCAGGATCAGATCCAGGGCATCGACAGGAAGTATAGCCCGATGGCCTACACGAAGACCAAGGAATACCCCAGCCACGGGGTCCCCGACGCTTCCGAGGACATCACGGGAGGGATCGGCTGGGCCGGCATGGCGAACCTCGAGAAGTACCTCGACGGCGGAGGGCTTCTCATCACGCTCGGCAACGGGTCAGCGCTGGCCCTCGACGGGGGGCTCGTCCGGGACGTCTACCGGAAATCGGGCGCCTTCTTCACGCCCGGTTCGGAGCTCAAGGTGAAATTCGTGAGGCCCGACCATCCGCTCGCTTACGGCTACGCGGAGGTCACGTCTGTCTTCCGCACGTGGATGCCCGTCTATGATATCGCGGTGTCAGGCCGGCGCGGCGTCGTTCTCCAATGGGGAACCAAGGCCAGGACGGAGGACCGTGACGAGCCTGGACCCGAAGCGGGAAAGCCGAAAGATGCCAAGGAACAGGCAAAGAAGGATGAGGTCAAAATGCTCGTCAGCGGCGCCGTCAAGGGGGAAGACGAGCTCGAGGGACGGCCTTCGATCCTCGACCTCCCGGCCGGCCGGGGCCGCGTCCTCGCCTATAACTTCAACCCGATCCACAGGGACCTGAACCGCTCGGACTACCGGTTCCTCTGGAACGCGCTCCTCAATTGGAACGCTCTGCCGCCGCCGGAGCGGTGACCTCTTGATTTTTCCCGGCTTCCAACCGGCGTGCCGGCCTATGTGCACTTCATGGGCGGAGAGGCGGCGCGCAACATCATCCTCGACGGCGCCGACTTTGAGCCTGCCCCTCATCATATCGGTCTGGATATCATACCAAACCAACCCGCGTCTGGCCTTGAAAAACCTGTTTTACCAGTGATACATTGATGGCGGGCAGGTCGATCAAATCATCAAGTGACCTGTGCCCGAGGAGGCAAAATGTGGAACCGACATGATTTAAACAGACGCGATTTCCTTCGGGGCTGCGCGGTCGGCGTCGGCGTGCTGGCCGGCGCTCCCGCCAACGCTCTCGAACGGATTCTCGAGGCAGGACGCAGTACGGCCGGGCTGAGTCCCGAGCAGCTGGCGGCCGACGAAGACTTCTGGTTCGAGGTCCAGCAGGCCTTCACCGAAGACCGCAACTTCATCAACCTGAACAACGGCACCGTTCAAAACGGCCTCCGCATCGTCCAGGAGGCGGTCCGCCGGCACAGCGACTTCACGGGCAACGCCGCGTGGCACTCGATGGCCATCCTCGGCAAAGAAATCGAGAGCTGCCGCCGGCGGCTGGCGTCGCACCTCGGCTGCGATCCCGAAGAGCTCGTCATCTGCCGCGGCGGAACCGAGGCGGGCCAGATCCCGATCATGGGCATCGACTTGAAGCGCGGGGACGAGGTGGTCATCACCAACCAGGACTACCCACGGCTGCTCAGTGCCTGGAGGCAGCGCGAGAAGCGCGAGAGCATCGTGCTCAAGATCGTCCCGCTTCCGGCCCCGCCCGTCCCGCTCGACCTGTTCTACCGGCTGGTGGAGCAGCAGGTGACGCCGCGGACGAAGGTGATCCATATTTGTCACTTCACTCATTGGACGGGCCAGCTGTCGCCCATCCGCCGGATCTCGGACATGGCGCACGCGAAAGGCATCGAAGTGCTCGTCGACGGCGCCCATGGCTTCATGCACGTGCCGTTCAAGCTCGCGGACCTCGGCTGCGATTACTACACGGCGAGCTTGCACAAGTGGCTGATGGCGCCGCCCGGGAACGGCTTCGTACGGATTCCGAAGGACCGGATTTCCAAGGTCTGGCCGCTGACGCCGCCGTGGACGGACAGCCCGAACGACATCCGCCGCTACGAAGATGTCGGGACACGCACGCCGGCGAACCGGGTCGCCATCGCCGAGGCGATCACCTTCAACGAGGGCATCGGCATCGAGAGGAAATCGGCCCGCATCCGGTACTTGAAAGAGCGCTGGGCCAACCGGCTCCGCTTGCTCTTGAAGGTGCGGTTCTACTCGAGCCTGGATCCCGCCGAATCCTGCGGCGTCGCCACCTTCGGTATCGAGGGAATGGACATGGCGAAGCTCACCGATCATCTCCTCGATAAGTGGGGGATCATCGTGTCGCCGATCAAGCACCCGGACGGATTGATCGACGGTATCCGGATCGTGGTAAACGTGTCATTGTCCGCAAAGGAAATCGACACCTTCGCCGACGTCATGGAGAACATCATCAAGAAGGGCGCACTGGTGTAGGCACGGGTCCTCCGCGGTTCATTTCGAAAATTGATTACATGCCGCTGGTGCGGCATCATGCCCGAGGGACGGACGGCCCGACTTTCGTGAAGGAGGGAGGAGCACGGCCCGCCGCAACCACCTCAACCGGGTGCTCTGCCATCATTTCGAGCGGTTTGTCGCCGAGTATGAGGGCCGTTTTGAGAAGGAGCACGGCTACTTCCGGCCGATCATTAAGGAGGTGGTCGAGCGTTACCTGGACTACGGCAACCCCCTCTCGAGAACATCCAGGCTTTACGTCAGGCACACCAAGTAGGGCCCGCTCATTCCGGAAACAAGGCCGGATGGGAAGCCCCATGAAAGATTTTTTACATGTGCGGCCGATGGCTGTCCGGACAGCGCGGTCTAAGGACGCCGTTGATTAACCCGTAACACTCCATCTTACTCGGGAAGAAATCGCCTCTTTATGCGCGGACTTTGCCATCGGAAGCCTGGCATATAACTTGCTGCAATAAAAGCAGCACCCCACGCCTACTTGCTAAAGTGTTCATAGAGCAGATTTTTTTCTTAAGGAGGGAACATGAAACGTCCAATCCCGCTCTGGCTATGTATACTCTCCCTGATCCTCTCGCCGGCAGGGAATTCGAATTCGGCCCCGCGCGCTCAGGAGATCCGCAACGAAGCGGGCTTTATGACCATCGAGCCCATTTCTTTTTATTTCCACTACGGAAGCTATTTCAACCGTCTGGATCTGCGCTCCTCCGAAGCCCGTCTGTTTCACAGCTTCCAGGCGGCCGACCGAAATCCCGAAGACAAGCCCCTTTTCGTCTTTTTCAACGGCGGCCCGGCCAGCGCCACCAGCTCCGGCCTAATGAGCATGTACACGGGCCGCTTTACACTCGATAACCGCATTGAAAGCGGCGGCGGGGAAAGCTATATGCCCAACCCCCTCCCCTGGACACGCCTGGGAAACCTTCTCTATATCGATGCCCGGGAGGCGGGGTTCTCCTATAACATCATGACCCGGGTCACCGAAGAGCTGGCCCGCTGGCAGGAGTTCAACGCCCAGAATTACAATCCCCTCTTCGATGCCGCCGATTATCTCCGCGTCCTTCTCCGCTTCCTCGCCCGGCATCCCGCCCTGCGCGCCAATCGCGTCGTCATCGTCGGCGAAAGCTACGGGGGGGACCGGGCCACCTGCATGCTCCATCTCCTCTTGAATTACGCCGATTACGGCAACAGCCGGGAGATGTTCCAGGACCCCTCCCTGTCCCGCGAAATCCAGGAACATTTCGAAGCGGTCTTCCCCGGCTACCTGGGCCGGACCGTTCCGCCCGAAGTCATCATCCGGCAATTCGGACATCAGATCCTCATCCAACCGTCCGTGCCCTGGGGATACCGCGAGGAGCTGACTGAGGAAATGCTCCGCCGGCCCGGGTCGGAGCTCTACCGGATCGGCGCGGACGTGGGGATCCCTTTCCGTCCGGATGCCTACGCGGATCGTTTTGAATTCCTTCAGGCCGCCGGCCGGGATCCTTATATTTACGTCAAGCCGGACGGCTGGCTGGACGGCTTTTTCGGCAACGCCGGCCGCCTTCTACGGACGGTCTCAAACCTGATCCGGGTGACGGGAGCCGATATCACCCGGCTTGCCGAATTCTACGCCGCGGCCCGAATCCAGGCCTATCGCCTGGCCAATCCCGACATTCTCGGCCAGGGCAGGGCGAACGTCCCGGCGGCAGTCCGCGTCCTGTTCCTCGATCCCGCAGCTCGGGAAGCCGCGCGGACACAGGCCGAGCCGGGCGACATGACGGCCGTCTTCGGCCTCCTTCAGCCCTGGGACCGTTATTTCCTGGGCAACAACGGCAACGCCCTCTGGGCTTTTCATGTCTTTAATGTGGCCATGAAACGAGGCTACGAGGCTCATCCGGCCGATATCCGCTATGGCCGGATGTTCCTCAAGAACCTGGTCTCTATTGAAACCTTCGTCACCGACGCCGCCTACGATCTCGTCGTCTACTCCAAGGCCTTCGCTCCCAGCCTGGCCAGATACACGGAGATCCTGGACTCCGCCCGTGTTTCGGAAGATCCCGTGGGCGGGGAGAGCCGGCCGGGCCGTGTCATCGTGACCTATCAAGCAAACGCTTTCCCCGATTTTCCCGCTGTCGGGACGCGGACCATCCGTTTTCCGTTATACGACAAGAGCTGTCATGCCGTGTCCCTGACCCAGCCGGTGGAGCTTTTCCTGGACGTGGCCGAATGGCTGCGGCAGAGAGGCTTCGTAATCGACTAGGAAACAAAGGAGAATATTATGCACAGCAAGACAACGGCGTTTTTCCTAACCATCGGCCTCACCGCAGCTCTTCCGGCTTCCCCTCTCGGGCCGGCCGGAGAGGGATCTCACCGTTTTCAATTTGAATTATTCGGCGGACCGGCCCAGCCCGGGCTCTCCGCGTTCAACAGCCTGGTGGATTACGACAACCGTATCCAGGATTTCTCCTATGATCGCTTGTTCGATTCCCTCCGGCAGCAGGGAGGGATCATCTCCTGGGCCAAAAATCAGCCGTCCGGACGCAAAAAGATCGCCCTGTCCTTTCCCATGGGAATGAGATTCCGTTACCATGTTTCCCGGAAGTTCTCCGTCTCCCTGGGGGCCAGGGCCTCCCTTGGACGCAGGGAAACAGACTTCTCCTTTGAATACACCCGCCGGGAGCCCTTTGACTACGAGGACCGGGAGAGCGTCAGGTATTTCCCCTACCTCCTTTCCGCCAGGGCCCTGGCCGTTCTGGCCGGTGTTCATTACGGGATGCCGATCTCTCGCAAACTGACTCTAGAAGCGTTTCTGGCGGCAGGCCCCGTCTTCGCTGATTGCCGCTACTCTTCCAATTGGGAATATGTCTGGCACAGGCAGGGTCCGGACATGGATTTCGATGTCAGCCGGATGACGGGGCATCTTGAAGAAATGGGAAAAGGAACCGGAATCGCCGCCGACATGGGGGCTCGAATTCAATACCCGGTCATGAAAAGACTGGCCCTTTTCCTGGAGGGCGCCTATTTCTACCAGGTCGTAAAAAAAATCACCGGGAAGGGCCGGGAAATCCGCGGAGACGTCGAGACCGCCTGGGAAGGCAGGTGGGCTATTAAGAAGGAAATGATCGCGGCGCCCTGGGGAACGATGGAAGCGGAATTCCCGACCAATTACTGGCCGGAAGGATCGGCATCATCCCGGGTCCGCGATTTTCGACTTGATTTTTCGGGTTTCCAGGCGAGAATCGGCTTGTGCGTAATTTTTTAACGGGTATCGCTCTCCGGCCGCACTCTATCCCTTTCGGGCCGGCCGCTTTAATTTGTTGATTTAAGGGATTGCCTTTTCCGCCGGCGTTAGAATTCTCCACCAAAAATCTATTATTTTGAGAACATAAAGTTTTATACTGATATCATCAACAGAAGGAGGCCGTTTTAGGATGCTGTCAGCAGCAAAAGCTAACCGTCAGTATTTCCGAAAAGCCTATGGGACAGGCAAGCACGGCTGGGCAGTGGAAGATCCATCGCCTTATGCCGTAAAATTCCTCACTCGCTTGAAGCGGATCATCCCTAACGGGAGACTTCTGGATATCGGTTGTGGGGAAGGACGCCATGCCATTCTTGCGGCGCGCCTGGATTTTAATGTTACCGCCATGGATTACGAACCCTCGGCCTTAAAACGTGCCCAACGTTTTGCGAAGGATAAAAAGGTTCAGGGAATCATTTTTCTCGTAGCGAATGTGCTCCGTTTACAGCCGCAAGAAACGGCTTTCGATATCGTTCTCGATTACGGGTGCCTCCATCATCAAAGAAAGGAAGACTGGCCGGCCTATAAAGCTAGCGTTCTTCGCGTCTTATCTCCAAACGGCTTTTTTATCCTTTCTGTTTTCAGCCCGAAATTTCCACTTTTCCGAGGCAGCCGTAAAAACTGGCATATCGCCCAAGGAGCCTATCGACGCTATTTCACCCGACGTGATATTTTAGGATTGTTCGGCCGGGAATTCGAGGTGCTTGAAATCATCGAAGAAAATGGCGGTCAGCATGGCTTCTGGCATGTTTTGTTTAGGCGCCGAAAGTAGAATGAATATCTTCATCACTGGCAATCCCGGGTGCGGTAAATCCACTTTGATACAAAAATTCTTAAAGGAAATTGCTGATAAAAAGGTCTCCGGCATTATCACGCCTGAGATAAGGGTCAATGGGACGAGACAGGGTTTCAAGATAATCGATTTGGCTTCAGGAAACGAAGAAATTTTAGCTTCTGTTCATATTGAGCGCGGACCCGGAGTTTCAAGGTATAAAGTTAATATTGAAGGGATAGAAAAAATTATGGATAATTTCTTGGAAAGCTATAAGGACTCGGAATATGTCGTTATAGATGAGATTGGAATGATGGAGTATTATTCGAAAAAGTTTAAGGAAACTATGAGAATGGTGCTTCGCTCAGATAAGAACGTCATTGCCACCTTGTCAAAAAGATTTGTGAAAGAGTATAGGAATAAAGGGCAAATATATCATTTGGCCAGAGACAACTTTGATGAGATCTATTTAAAAGTGCTGAGTCAGCTGGAGAGATAGCTCAATATAGAGCAAACCATGAATATCGATTCTTATTCTTTTGGAAAAATCGTCATTGAAGGCATATGCTTTAATTCGGATCTCATTATTTATCCCGAAAAAGTAGATGCCTCTTGGTGGAGGAAAGTGGGGCATCGAGTCCAACTCGAGGATTTGACGGCGGTTTTGGCCACAAGTCCTGAGGTGCTGATTATTGGCACTGGGTATATGGGTCTGATGAAGGTTCCCGAGGAACTTAGAAAAGAGCTGCGTAAGAAAAACATAGAGCTTTACATCGAGGATTCCCGTCGGGCTGTTGAAATTTTTAATTCTATCAATACAAAAAGAAGGACGATCGCGGCTTTTCATTTGACCTGCTGATCATCCTTAAGCTTTGCGTCCGAGTGCAAATGATAAATGTGGATCAAGGTCATACACGCAGCAAAGCGAATATTTCGACATGTCTTGAATTCATTATTTTCACAGGCTGTATTTTTCTCTTAATGGGTTCAAATACTATGGAGCGGAAAATAAGACTTCTTCCGATGGGTGCGATTGAAGGATGGGTGCTGGATGCTTTAGAAAAAGACTTGGCAGCAAAGTTCAATTGCCGGGTTGAAAGACAAAAGTCAATACAAATCCCGGCCGATGCTTTTCATCCCGTAAGAAGACAATATTTTTCGTCTTTTATCCTAGAAAAGCTGCATGCCTTATTTGATGCAGAGAGAAAAGAGATCGTCTTGGCCATTGCAGATGTCGACCTCTATGCCGAAGGCCTCAATTTCGTTTTTGGCGAGGCCGAATTCGGAGGTCCATTTGCCGTTATTTCAATAACTCGTTTACGTCAGAGTTTCTATTCGCTCCCGGAAAACAAAGAGGTTTTTATAGCCAGGGCAAAAAAGGAGGCCGTGCACGAGCTCGGACACGTGTTCGGATTAGGACATTGTCCTGACGCCACGTGCGTGATGCATTTTTCCAACAGCTTGTCGGACACGGATAGAAAAAGCTCGTCGTTCTGTTCTCGTTGTCAAGCGCGTTTGGAAAAATTGATAAAATAAGAAACAGATCGATTTACAAACCTCTATTTTTTCAGGGTATAAAGAATAACCTGCCCCCGATGCGGCGGCCGATCTTCTTGACCGCCGGGAGGAGTTCAAGTTCTTGACATTGCCGCGCTGACCGAATTAATATTTCAGCGTGATCAAGAGGAGGGATTCAGCGTTCGGCGGGGCCGTTCTCAACGCCGCGAGAAAAGGAATCTTTTATAAAGCGGAGCGTTAGCCCAACGGAAGAAACACGATGACCTCCAACGAGATCGATGTTGTAAAGGCCTTCATCGCGGCGATCAACCGACGAGCCCCTTCTGAGATCTCCGCCCTGATGACGGAGGATCACACTTTCGTAGACTCTGGCGGCGGCATCCAGTCGGGACGCAAGAACATGACCGCCGGATGGGAGGAGTACTTCCGCATGTTCCCCAACTACAAAATACAGGTCGAGAGCATCCTGGGAGACAAAGCCCTCGTAGCCGTATTCGGGTCAGCATCCGGAACCTACAACGGCAAGCGTGGGCTTGTCCCGGAGAACAGAATTGAAATGCCGGCCGCCTGGAAAGCTGTATTGGAGAATGGCAAGGTCAAGCTTTGGCAGGTTTATGCGGATTGGACCGAAGGCAGCAGAATAATCAATGAAGACAAAGAGATGGGCTAACCAGATGGTCCGAGGGGCCTCCCTCAATACTCGATATGGACCGAGTCCTCGCCGAGAAGATCCTCGATTTGTTTTATCAGTTCCTCGGTCGGTGTCACGCCGTGGACCTCGGCCGACTGGGTCACCATCCGGTAGGCGTGCGGCGTCTCGAGCTCGAAGAAGACCGGGCACTTCCCCTCGTATTTGCTGAGGACGGACTTGAGATCGCCCAGGACGGAGTCCTCAAGGCCGGGGAGGAAGATCCGGACGATCATCCGCTTGGCCTGCTTCTCCAGGGCCTCGGTAAGGGGCATCATCAGGTTGAGGCTGATCCGGCGGCTTTCCCCTTCGCCGCCGAACTTGCCCTTGACCCAGACGAGTTGGCCTTCCCTTAGGTAGGCGCTGGACTTGCCGTAGGCCTCGGGAAAGGCCACGACGTCGATACGTCCGGTCATGTCCTCGAGGAGGAACGTGGCCATCCGCTCGTCCTTTCTCGTCTTGAGCGGTTTGATCACGGCGATGATGCCGGCAACCCGGACGTCCTTGTCGAAGTCCTGCTGCTCGTCGAGGTCTCCGATGTCGTGGGAGACAAGCTTCTTGAGCCGGCCCTTGAACCGGGCCAGGGGATGGCCCGTGATATAGAATCCCAGGGCGTCCATCTCGTAAGACAGGAGGAGCGACTCGTCCCACTCCCTCATCTCGCGGACCTCGGCCGGGACATCGGGCGGTTCGAGGACCCCTCCGCCGAACAGGAGGTTCTGCTTCTGGGCCACGGCCTTCTGGACCTCGTGGCCGTACTCGATCATCCGGTCCAGCATGTGGAAGCACTGGGAGCGTCTCCAGCCCAGGGAGTCGAAGGCGCCGGCCTTGATCAGGCTCTCCAGGGCCTTCCGGTTGACGATCTTCGAATCCGTGTCCTGGAACAGGTCGAACGGCGTCGTGAACGCCCCATGTTCCCCGCGGAAGGCCAACAGCTCGCGGATGGCCGCCTCGCCGACGTTCTTGACCGCCGACAGCCCGAAGCGGATGTTCCCATCCTCCACGGTGAAGGGATAGTCGCTCTT